>JAABUT010003897.1_pt1 | contig 12319 bp, 13 predicted proteins | sample 5559281 | NCBI WGS metagenome assembly JAABUT01 (sample SAMN10711880, study PRJNA513359) | rock metagenome | isolation source: Antarctica rocks | place: Antarctica: Victoria Land, Ricker Hills nord | collected 2016-01-04
GGCCAGGTCCACCAGTTTAGGGGTGAGCGTGAAGCGGAAGATGAGCGCGAGGAGGATGACCATGATGATGCCGCCGAGATACTCCGCCGCCATGAATTGCCAGCCAAGCAGCACGACGAGGATGATACCGAGTTCGATGACGAGATTCGTGGAGGCGATCTCGAACACCATCGCGGACGCGAAACTCGCGCCCTTGCGGAAGAGCGAGCGGGCGAGCGCAATCGCCGCGTAGGAGCAGGAACTGGAGGCGATGCCGAAGAGGCTGGCGAAGGTGAGGCTGCGGGGCGAATCGTCGCCGAGGAAGCGCGCCATCGCCTTATGCGAGACGACGGCCTGCACGACGCCGGAAAGCCCGAAGCCCAGAATCAGGGGCCAGAGCACCTCCCAGAACATGTCGAGTGCGGTCTTGAGTGCGTCGCCAATGGCGCCGGGTATTCCTGCCATATCAACCCTCCGATGCTCATATACCCCCGCCGGGTATCAGAATGATAGTATACCCGCGCGGGGTACCTGTCAAGCGCTCGGTTCGACGGGTTGCCGTGCCGCGAGATAGGACTGGATTGCGGCGATGCACGCGCCATTCTGCGTCAGGAAAATGTGATGCTTCCCCGGCAGCGTGTGGAGCGCAATCGTGGGGAACTGCACGGCGAGGGAACGGACGGCGGCGAGTGGCGCGGCCGGGTCCGTATCCCCGTGCAGGGCCAGGATCGGCAGCGCCGTGAGTGCAGTCAGGGCGGGCATGATGTCGTGTGATAACACGCAGTGTTCAAGCGTCCCCGAGTAGGAACGCCAGCTATGGTGGACCGAATCTTCGGCAACCACCGGGGGAAGATCGCGCGTCAGCGATCGGGCGAGGAGCGCGATCAGTGGCCGGAAGGTCGCGACGACGAGATGGAGGCCGTGGGCGACGCCGCCGTTGAGCACCGTGGCACGGGCCATCCACTCCCCGTGCTCGATGATGTAGGCTTGTGCCTCCTCCTTGCTCTGGTAGGCGGGCAATGACAGGAGAACAAGGCCACGGACGTGAGCGGGGAAGCGGGCGGCATACTCGACGGCAAGGATCGCGCCGAGTGAGTGGCCAACGAGGAAAATCGGCTGCTCGGTGAGACAGAGCCGGGCGACGGTCGCCTGGAGCGCCATCAGGTGATCTTCGACGGTATACGCGAGGTCGGGTTTGGGGGAGCGACCAAACCCGAGCAAGTCCGGCATCACGCAGTGATACGTCGCGGGGAGCGACCCAAGCCGACCGGCAAAGTAGCGGGATGATGCCCCGAGGGCATGGAGGAAGAGGACGGGATTCCCCGCCCCGTCCTCCCGCGTTGCCAGCGCCCCTGGCGGCATCTGGCGGGCGGAGCGCGCCATCTACGGGTACCACGCCTTGAGCCACTGCTGCATCTGGTCGATCTCTTTCTGTTGATCGGCGATGATCGTGCCCGCCAGTTGCTTGAGTTCGGGGTGCATTCCCTGCTCCTGCTCCAGCTTCGCCCCCGCGATCGCGCTCTGATGGTGCGGGATCATCGCCTGAAGGAAGGCTCTGTCGAACGGCGAGGCCGTCTGCATATTCTTGATGTCCGAGGACATCATGCCGCCGTTCATCATGTTCATATCCATGCCCGGCAGCATCCGCATCTGGTCCATCGGCGGGGTCTGATCGCTGCCGTACCACGCCGCGCGCCACTGCTTCATCCGGCCGATCTCGCTGTTCTGCGAGGCGATGATGCCATTCGCCAGCGTCTTGAGTTCTGGGTGTTCGGCGCGGGTGAGGGCAATCTGCGCCATCGCGACCGCGCCCATGTGGTGCGGGACCATCATGTCGATGAACTGCTGGTCGAACGGCGCGGATGACGAGGGGGACGCCCCCGCGTTGCCGTGATCCATGCCACCCGTGCCCGATGATGATGTGGCTGATTTGCCGCCACTGCACGCGCTGAGGATGAGAGCGAGAACAATCAGCATCGGCACGGTGCTGAGCCATGTGCGCCCGAAGATGCGGGTCCGCATTTGAGGAATCCTTTCGTCTCTCTTCCATAGGATAGCTAACCCTGAATCACACGAAGCGCCCCGCCGCTGGCAAGGCAGGGACACGACCGCATGGTGCGGCCGGGATCGCCCCTAGCAGCGAAAGGTTTGGAAGAGGGCGAGCGTCTGTCTAGGCGGTGGTCGCCAGTCGGGGGAGATGATTGCGGTCGTCCCGGCGCTGCCGGAGCGGAGCACAATCGCCACGATTGCCGCGACAAAGAGGAGTATGACGGTCGTGCCAGTCGGAGTCGGCATCATTGCTTGCACCGCCGGGCAGATCGTCATGGTGCACGTTGGGCAAGGGCAGTCGTGGGTTCCCTGCATCGGCGCGCTCGCCCCCGCAGCATGTGCGGCCATCGGCATGATCTGACCGTGCGCCGGGGTCGCCATCACGACCTGATGCAGCGTGATAACAAGCGCCACGATCAATCCCGCGCGGGGAAGTATCGGGCGAAGATGTGCTGTTCGGATGCGAAGGCGCTTCATCATAAGGGTTCGTGTCGCAAGACGAGTGCCGCCTCTCAGCAAATCGGGGAGACGGGATGCCCCATCTCCCCGCTCTGTACTACGTGCTACTTCTCGACGGGATAGCCCTCTTCTTCGAGCGCTTTCTCGATCCTGGGCAAATCCGCCTGCATCGGGTCGTAGGTCAGCGTGATGATCTTCGTCTCCGCATCCGCCTCGACGGACTGAACGCCGGAGAACTGCCCGACCGTCTTCTTGACCGTCGCGACGCAATGCTCGCACGAAATGTCCGGGGCCTTCATCGTGATCATTTCCGTTGCCATGTCCATGTCCATGTCCATCGTCGAACCTCCGAATGACTTGCCCTTCCGGGCGCTGATGCCCTGCCACCCTGGCAGCGCGTTGGTGCTCCGCGCGCGGCGCTCGCCGCATCACGTCACGGTGATGATGCCGTCCATACCGGGATGGAGGCTACAGAAATAGGCGTACGTGCCCGGTGTCGTGAAGGTCTGTTGCCACCGCTGGCCTGGTTGCAGGAGGCCGCTGTAGAAATCCTTCGTCGGCGCGTTGCGCGTGCCGCTCACCACGTTGTGGGCGTGCTCGTTGTCGTCGTTGATGAAGGTGATCGTCGTGCCCGCCTTGATCGTCTTGACGCCGTTGCGGAACGCATCCGGCATCTCCGCCGTCGTGCGCTGCCCGACCATCGCCATGTGCACCTCGTTCGGCCCCCACGCATAGGAGGCCGCGCCGAAGACGGACGCCTGCCCGGACAACCCGCGGTACGTCCCGAACCCGACGACCGTGAAGGCGACCACGAGCACCGCCGCCGCCATGAACTGGCTCAGCCGTGTGCCGCGCAGCCGCAAGGAATTGGAGAGGACCGTCACCGAACTGAGCGCCATCGCGACGGCAGCGAAGATCGGGTTGAGCTTGCCGAGGACCGCCAGCGGGATGAGGACGATGTTGTACCCGAAGGCCCAGCCGAGGTTCTGGCGGATCGTGCGCATCGTGCGCCGCGAGAGGTCAATCGCCTCCGCGATGCCGCGCAGGTCGCCCTTGACGAGCGTGATGTCGCCCGCCGCCATCGCCACGTCCGTGCCGGTGCCCATCGCGATCCCCGCATCGGCCTGCGCGAGGGCGGGGGCGTCGTTGATGCCGTCCCCGACCATCGCGACGATCTTGCCGGTTTCCTGGAGCCGCTTCACTTCGGCGATCTTATCGGCGGGGCGGACCTCCGCGATCACCCGGTCGATGCCGACTTCCTTGCCGATCGCCTCCGCCGTGCGCCGGTTGTCGCCGGTGAGCATCACGACCTCGATGCCGAGCCGGTGGAGCGTCCGCACCGCCTCGGCGGAGGTCGGCTTGACGGTGTCCGCGACCGCGACGATCCCGGCCAGTTCGCCGTCCACCGCGACGAGCATCGCGGTCTTCGCCTGACTTTCGAGTGCTGAGTGCTGAGTGCTGAGTGCTGAGTCTAGGGGAAGGCCCGCTTCGGCGAAAAGCCGCGCGTTGCCGACGACGACCGTTCGTTTGCCAAATGTGCCTTGCACGCCACCGATGAGCGCCTCGAAATTCGTGACGCTCATGGGGAGGTCGAGGCCGCGTTCCTCTGCGTGCCGCACAATCGCTTGCGCGAGCGGGTGCTCGGAGCCTTGCTCGACGATGGCGACGAGACGCAGGAGGTCATCCTCCGACCAGCCGCCCGTCGTGACGATGTCCGTGACATCCGGCGCGCCATTCGTCACCGTGCCGGTCTTGTCGAGGACGACGGTGTTCACCTGTCGCACGCGCTGCAGGCTCTCGCCACCCTTGAGCAGGATGCCGCGCTCCGCGCCGCGCCCGCTGCCGACCATGATCGCGGCGGGCGTCGCCAACCCCAATGCGCAGGGGCAGGCGATGACGATCACCGCAATCGCCGCGACCATCGCGGCGATTGGCGAGCGGCCCGCGATCAGCCAGCCCACGAAGGTCAGCGCGGCGATGCCGAAGATCGTCGGCACGAAGATGCTCGATACTTTGTCCGCGAGTTGCTGCACGGGCGCTTTCGCCGTCTGTGCGGCGTCCACCAGCCTGATGATCTGCGCCAGTTGCGTCCGCGCGCCGACGCGGGTCGCCCGCATCGTCAGCAGGCCCTGCTTGTTGATCGTCGCGCCGATCAACGCGTCGCCGGGCTGCTTGCCGGTGGGCAGGCTCTCGCCCGTCAGCATCGACTCGTCCACGCTGGATGCGCCTTCGAGGACGGCGCCATCCACCGGAATCTTCTCGCCGGGGCGGACGCGGATGACATCGCCGGGAAGCACCTGCGCGACGGGGATGTCCCGCTCCACGCCGCCACGGACGACGCGGGCGGTCTTCGCCTGAAGCCCCATCAGCGCGCGGATCGCCTGGCTCGCGCGCCCCTTCGCGATTGCCTCGAGCACCTTGCCGAGATAGATCGCGGTGATGATGACGGCGGCGGTGTCGTAGAAGGTGTCCTGCCCCGTGAAGGTGGCGGCGACGCTGTAGAAGAAGGCAATCGAGCCGCCGACCGAGACGAGCGTGTCCATGTTAACCGCGCCGTGCCGCGCGTTCTTGAGCGCGCTCCGGTGGAAATCCCAACCGACGACGAGCCAGACGGGCGTCGTCAGCGCGAGCAGCCAGTAATCGCGGTAGCGCATCTCCATGTGGAACATCGCGATCGCGACGATGATGACCGTCAGGCCGATGCCGAGCGCCAGTTTCGCGAAGCGCATCCAGAGGTCGCGCTGTCGACGCTCCTCCGCGCGCGCGTCGGCGCCCTCGTCCGCCGCTGTCGCCTCGACGACCGGCTCGGCATGGTAGCCCGCCTTTTCGACGGCGGTCAACAGGTCGTCAATCGTCGCCTGCCCGCCGAGCGTCACCTGCGCCCGCTCGGTCGCGAGGTTGATGCCCGCTGCCTCGACGCCCGGCACCGTGAGTAGGGCGCGCTCGACGCGGCGCACGCACGCCGCACACGTCATGCCCGAGACGGCGAGGGTCGCCGCGAGCGACTCCTCCTCTGCTTCCACCGTCGCCCCGTACCCGGCGGTCTCGACCGCCTGGACGAGGGACGCGGGCGTCGCCTGCGCGGGGTCGTACGTGACGGTGGCGCGCTCGGTGGCGAGGTTCACCGCCGCGTCACGGACGCCCGGCACCTTCTTCAGCTTCTTCTCCACGCGCATCACGCACGAGGCGCAGGTCATCCCGGAGACTGCCAGTTCGGCCGTCTTCGTCGGCGGGGAATCGCTCGGTAATGTTGTCGTGTCCGTGTCGGGAATCTGTATCGTGGCCATGCTGCCTATCCTTTGGTACCGGCGCCCGGTGGGTTCGAGTCATTAACTGCGGATCGCCTTACTGAGGACGGTCATCAGTTCGGTGATCGCCTCGTCGCCGCGCTGCTCCTTGATCGCGTCCGTCACGCAGCCGCGGATGTGCCCTTCGAAGCACATGCTGCGAGACCTTGTCCGCCGCCGCACTGATCGCCTGCAACTGCGTGACGATATCGACGCAGTAGCGCCCCTCCTCGATCATCTTCTGGACGCCGCGTACCTGGCCCTCCATCCGACGCAGCCGCATGAGCAGCGCATCGGTGTCGGTCTGGTAGTGGTAGTCCGGTTTCGTCGCCTTCGTTGCACTCATTCCATTACTCCTCCGTCTAGTACCCTGTGGGGGTATAATGAAGCAAGTGTATACCCACTACAGGTATCTGTCAAGGGGCGAAATGAGAGCACGGATTTCGCGATGCAGCCGGGGGGTGCGCTTGTTTATCCGTGGGTATAGCGCTCGTGCCACCGTCGCACTGCCACCACCGCCCAGACCCCCTCGACGACGCCGAACGGCCAGGCGCCCGCGAGGAAGCCGTAGAGAGAGGATGCGCCACAGGCGAGCGCGAAGACCAGCACCCACCACGCGGAGCGGCGTTCGAGGATGTAGGCGAGGAGCATCAGCGACACGGCCGCCGCGCCGTACACCGTCAGACCGCTCATGGTGCGCTGGATGCGCACGACTGGAGCACATCTGCACAGGCATCAAGGGTTAGGCAATCACACCGCAACGATTCCTCCAGCATTCGCTTCATCCCATGCGCACGGCGAATCAATGCATCGATTTCCGGCAACTTGTCCCGCGCGAGCGTTTGCCAGCGTGCCCACGCGGGCGTCTCCGCGCTGAACCCGTTGAGGAGTGTCGCGATCTCCGCGATGGTGAAACCCATCTGCTGCGCCGTGGCGATGATCGCCAGCCGCCGCAGCACACCGGCGTCATAGCGACGACGGCCATGTACCCTGACCGGCACGGGCAGGAGGCCGATGCTCTCATAGTAGCGGATGGCGGAGGGGCGGATGCCCGCTCGGCGGGCAACGTCGGAGATCGTGAGGTCGGGCGATGGCATGGGCGTCCTCCCTTGACTTCAAGCGCACTTGAAGATGTATCGTACCACTTGCATGGATGCACGGAGTGGCCGCGACCCCGGATGAGAAAGGATGAACGAGGCATGACGATGACAGACGATGAGACGAACCGGGCGGGCGCGGAGATGCCCGTCGCATGCACGCTCACCGCCGAGGAACAGGCGGCATGGGGCGACGGGATGGGGCGCGCAATTTTCCAGGGGCATGAGGAGTTGCGCGAATTGCCGGATGGCTATGCGTTCCGTTTCCCCGGCGACGAGCAATGGGCGCAAACGCTCCTGGAATTTATTGTCCATGAGCGGGCATGTTGCCCTTTCTTCACCTTCGGGCTGGTCTTCGAGCCAAATCACGGGGTAACCTGGCTGCACCTCTCCGGCAGCGCGGATATCAAGGCGTTCGTCGGTGGGATGATTCAGGCATTTGGTAACGACCGGCCGTAAGCCCGCCGCCTGCCTTCCTCCCGCACCGATACGTCCGGTCTCTCCGTCGACCGATGGGCCGCAATTCCTTCCGCTTCCTTCGTGCCCATCTATGCGATTGTATGGTCGGTTGCGCGACCTGCTACACTTGTCACTTGCAGCGATCATGCTCCGGGTTATCGAGCATTCGTTCGTCAGTAAGGAAAAAGATGGAGCAGCAAGAACCGGCTCGTGGCGACTCGCCCCGCGCCCGCGCCAACCCCTTGTCATCGTTGCGCTACCGCGACAGCCGCGTCTTCTGGTTCGGCACGTCCGTCTCCAGCGTTGGGCAGGCGGCGTTCCTCGTCGCCTCCGGTTGGCTCGCCTTTCGCCTGGGTGGGAGCCGCGCCGTCGGGGTCGTGACCTTCGCCACGATGATCCCGCTCTTCCTGGCGACGGTTCTCGGCGGTCTTCTCGCCGACCGATGCGAGCGTCGCGCCCTCGTCCTCGGTACGCAGACGACGCAGAGTGTGATCGCGCTCGTGATCGGTGTCCTGGCGATCCGTGGGGCGATGCCGCTCGTCGCGCTAGTGCCGCTCGTCTTCCTCTCCGGTATCGCGCGGGCGGTCGAACAACCGACGGTCCAGACTGTTCTTCCGAGTCTCATCCCGCGGGACGAACTCCTGAACATCTTCGCGCTGAATAACCTCGCGACGCGCGGCTCGCGTTTCGTCGGCCCCGCGCTCACCGCGCCGATTCTCGCCACGCGGGGCGCGGGGCCTGCGTATCTGGCGATCGCCGTCATCTACCTGCTGGCGATTGGCCAGGTCCTGCGCGTACCGAAAATGCGGCATGTGGGACTGGTCTCCATCGGCCTCGGCGAACAGGTCAAGGAAGGCGGCCGCTACGTCGCCCGGCATCGCGTGATCGCGTTGCTGCTGGGCGTCATCGTCCTGCACTGCCTTCTGACGATGGCGTTCGACTCGACGCTGCCCCTCTTCGCGGATCAGAATTTGCGCGGGAGTGGGGCGATCTACTCCTCGCTCGTGTCGGCGATGGGCCTGGGATCGATCGTCGCCGCCTTCATCCTGGCGGGTATGCGCTCGCGACGGCAACGCGGCGCGCTGCTGCTGGTTGGGGCCATCGGGAGCGGCATCGCCACGGCCCTGATGGCCGTCGCGATGAATAGCCTGCTGGCGCTCGCCGCGATTTTCGTCGTGGGGGCGATGACAACCTGCTTCATGACGCTGGCGAACACGATGATGCAGGAGGTGGTGCCCGACCATCTGCGCGGGCGGATTTCGGGCCTCTTCCTGATGAGCGCAAGCGGCGTGATGTCCTTTGGCAACCTCGGTGCGGGCTTCCTCGCGGCGCGCTACGGCTCGGCCCCGGTCCTCGGCCTGCCCGCGCTCCTCTTCATCATCCTCCTGCTCGTCATCAGCGGCGTCCGGCCCGCGCTGCGCCATCTCTACCGGCGTGGGACGCTGGCGGTGGATCGGGTCGATATGCCCGTGGGGATGCTGGCGGATGGTTGACCGGGCGGGTGGTTGCTGATCGCTAGCAGTCGCACGATCCATTGGTCTTCGGCGGGCAGGGCACATCGCCGTAGGAGCAGAAGACGCAGCAATCGCCCTGCTTGGGCGTCAAGCGGGTGTGGCAGTTGCCACACTCGTAGAAATACTGACACGCCTCGGTCGGCATCACTTCTTCCTTGACAAACCCGCACTGCGGGCAGGTGATGCGCGAGGTGGGCGCGACGGCCTCGTGCTGCGTCCGAGGCATCGTCTCTGGTGCTTGCATGGCAATCCTCCTGCTGCTCGACGGTTCTCTATCCTCAGCGTACTCTACCATTTCGGCAAAGGCGAGGGTTTCGGCCACAGTATCCGGTCTGCTCCGCGAAAAGGCCACTGACCGGCATGATGCTACACTCCTAACCGTTGTGCCGCGCTTCGCTCCCATTGATCGAGAGGGTGGGCGTGAGGAGCGATAGTGCGTACGGCGCGATTGTATACGCGGGAAGGTCAATGCTCGCGTCTTGCTCGGTCTTTGCCGCCTCCGCGCGGTGTCGGAAAGGAACTCGCATGATCGCGGCATCTGAGCGCGTCCCCGCTGCACGGCTCGAACGGTCCGTCCTCGTCACGCCCGCGTCGAACCCGCGCATGATCGAGAAGGCCGCCGCGTCCGCCGCCGATGCCGTCTGCATCGACCTCGAGGACGCCGTCGCGCCGAGCGAGAAGGCGGCGAGCCGCGCGAATGTCGTCCACGCGCTCGCGCACTTCGACTTCGGTCACAGCCTGCGGATGTTCCGCATGAACGCGCTCGACACGCCATTCGCCTATCGCGATCTGATCGAGGTCGTGGAGGGGGCGGGCGCGCACCTCGATCTCGTGATGGTGCCGAAGGTCAACCGGCCGGAGGATGTCTATGTCGTCGAAACGCTCCTGACGCAGATCGAGCTGGCGACGGGGCTGACCCGTCCCATCGGCATCGAGGTGCAGATCGAGACGGCGCTCGGCTACCTCAATCTGTCGGCAATCGCGGCGTGCTCCGCGCGCGTCGAGACGATCATCTACGGCCCCGCCGACTACGCCGCCTCGCTCCAGATGCCGATGGACAACATCGGCGTGCTCGACGAGAATGATGCCTTCTATCCCGGCCACCGCTGGCACGCGGTCATGCACACCACCGTCGCGGCGGCGCGGGCGTATGGGAAACGGTGCATGGACGGCCCGTACGCCGCCTTCAAGGATATGGACGGGTTCGCGCGCTCCTGCGACATCGCGCGCGTGATGGGCTTCGACGGCAAGTGGGCGATCCATCCGAGCCAGATCGAGCCGCTCAATCGAGTCTTCTCGCTGCCGCCCGCGCAGGTGGAGTGGGCGCAAAAAGTGCTTGATGCCTACGAGGCGGCGATGGCGGCGGGCACCGGCGCGATCACGGTCGAGGGGAAGATGGTGGATGCCGCCTCCCTCCGCGTCGCGCAAGCGATCCTGGCGAAGCACAGGCTGGCCGCCGCGCGCAGATGATCCCCGTCACATCATGGGTCATTTTCCGTTACCATAGGGAGAAATCTGACGCATAAGGGGGGATCAATGCTGCTGCCCACGTACCGGTCGCTGCGCGCACAACTGACAACGGTCATCGCGAACAAAGAGGAGCAGGGGCACATTGTCATTGGCCTCACGGAGACGCTCGCGAGCTTGCCCGACAGTTACGACGCCCTCGCGACCTTCGCCCACTCCCTCGTCGATCTGCCGCTGGAGGTGGACTGGCCGTTCAGCGAGCCGAATGGGCTGGATGACATCTGGGCGGCGTGCGACCCCTCACGCCCGATGGACCCAATCGCCACGATTGATCTGGACGACAGCGCTCGGCGCGTGGAGGCGGCGTTCCTCGCCTCGGTCTGCGGCTGCATGCTCGGCAAGCCGATTGAGATCAACCCGACGCTGGATGAACTGCGCGATGCCCTCTCGCGCACCGGCGAGTGGCCGCTCGACGACTACATCTCCGAGCGCGCATTGCTCGCGCTGGGGCGGCGGCACCGCTCGTGGGTGGAGTCCGCGCGGGAACGGATCGACGCCGTCGCGCCGGACGACGACATCAATTACACTGTGCTCGGCATGATGCTCCTCGAAACGCACGGCATCGCCTTCACGCAGGCGAATCTGCGCGATCTCTGGCTGCGCCACCTGCCGGTCACGCAGACCTTCGGGCCGGAACGCACGCTGCTCCTCAAGGCGGGGATCAACACGCTGATGGGCGGCGACCCCGACGACCTCGGCGCGTGGGTGACAGTGCTCAATCCGAAGGATGAGTATTGCGGCGCGATGATCCGCGCGGATGCGTACGGATACGCCTGCCCCGGTCGCCCCGCGCTCGCCGCCGAACTCGCGTGGCGGGATGCCAGTTGGACGCATCGCCGCACCGGGATTTACTCGACGATGTTCACCGCCGCCGCCATCGCGACCGCGCAGGTCGTGATAGACCCCCTGGAGATCTTCGACACCGCGCTGAAATTCGTGCCGCGCCGCAGCCGCTTCTACCGCATCGTCGCGGACTCGCTCACGATGGTCTCCGAGGCGACGGACTGGATCGACGGTTACGAGCGCATCCATGGCCGGTATAGTCAGTACAGCCACTGCCAGGTCTACCAGGAGGTTGGCACGCTGATTAACACGCTCCGGTTCGCGGAGAGCGTGGGGGACGGCATCTGCAAGCAGGTCAGCCAGGGCAACGACGCCGACAGTTACGGCGCGACGGCGGGGTCGATCCTCGGCTGCCACTTCGGGCCGGATCATCTCGACGACCGCTGGCTCGCGCCCTTCAACGACACGATCCGCACGAGCATCGCGACGCAGCCGGAATGGCACCTCTCGAAACTGGCGAAGCGCATCAGCGGGCTGCCGTACCGCGTCTCTGCCGAACTGGCGATGCAGGAGGCGCCCGCCGAGTAGTGGACGGTTTCTCTATGCGCGTTGGACCCATCCGCTGTCCGGCCTCCATTCATAGAGTTCGTTCGCAAGGGGCGGACTTTCCGCTAGAAGGTCAGCGATCGCTCGCGCGATGCGCTGAGCCGACTGGCGCTGCGGAACGATGAGCACACCCGCGTGCAGAGCGGTGACGCCGTAGGTGCTGAGCCAGCGTCGTCACGCATCATGCAGAAGGCGGAAGTCCTTTGCATTGGTCGTGACGAGTGTCCAATTGCGCTGTGCTGCCAGGAGGAAATGTTCATCATCCCCGGCACGATCGAGGCCAATTTCATATGCGGTTGTGAGTTGATGCCCCTCCGCTCGCAGCAGTACGGCGATGCCGGAGGAAACATTCTGATCGAAGTAGAATGCAGCCAACGCTAAATCTCGTTGGCATCGAGGCGATTGTCGATGATGTCCTTGTAGCGTTCATAGTATACCGTGATTGCTAGTCGGCGTTGACGCAGAGAAGGGCAAACAGCGAGGCCAGCACCTTGCACAGCCAGCCTTCGTGCGTCCGCGCGTGCAGCCGCTGTACCCCCCACGCTTCCAACTGGCTGTT
>JAABUT010003898.1_pt1 | contig 12318 bp, 11 predicted proteins | sample 5559281 | NCBI WGS metagenome assembly JAABUT01 (sample SAMN10711880, study PRJNA513359) | rock metagenome | isolation source: Antarctica rocks | place: Antarctica: Victoria Land, Ricker Hills nord | collected 2016-01-04
GCCCGGGCCGAAACAGCTTTTTGCAAGATTGTGGGAGGGGTGATCAGCCCCGTGCTGGCCAACCTGTTCCTGCACTATGCGTTCGATCTGTGGATGGCACGAACACACCCAGACCTTCCGTGGTGTCGGTATGCTGACGACGGATTGGTACACTGCCGCAGCGAGCAGGAGGCGCAGGCCATGATGGCGGCGCTTCAGGCTCGCTTGGCAGAATGCCATCTGGAGATGCATCCGACAAAGACCAAGATCGTCTACTGCAAGGATGGCAGCCGCAAGGAAAGCCATGTGAACCAGGGGTTCGACTTCCTGGGATATGGCTTTCGGCCACGGCTCGTGAAGAATTCCAGACGGGGTAGCCTGTTCTGGAGCTTCACACCCGCGGTCAGCCAAGCGGCCCTTACCGCCATGCGTGAGACGGTTCGGAAGACCAACTTGCGCAATCGGACCCAGATCACGCTGCAGGACGTCGCAAATGAGCTCAACCCCGTCCTACGGGGCTGGATTGAGTATTATGGGCGCTACTCTCCTTCAGCGCTGTATCCGGTGTTCCGCCATGTCAACCTGACGCTCGTGGCATGGGCTATGCGGAAGTACAAACGCCTTTCAGGACACCGGACGCGGGCATCTCTCTTCCTTGAGGCAGTCTCAAAAAAGAACCCGCGTCTCTTCGCACACTGGCGGAAAGGCACTGTCGGCGCGTTCGCCTGATGGGAGCTGTGTGAGGCGAGAGTCTCATGCACAGTTCTGCGAGAGGCCGGGGGTGCAATTCCTCCGGCCTACTCACCACACCTCCCACTACAGCCGCGACGTAACTTTGGGCGAAGACTGCTCGCGCATCCGCACCAATCCCGGCGTGTTCGCCCGTCTGCGCAGCTTTGCCTTCAACATCCTCAAGGCCAACCAGACCGACACGCTCAGCCAGGACCGCTACCGCGCCAGTCTCGCAGGCCTCAAACAGCTACTCAGAATGCTCGCTGTTTCATAGCGTTGAACAGCCCTGGGTCGGGGGCGGGCTGGCTGTAGAGGCCAAGCGGAGGCCAGCGGTGAACATCGTCCATCGGCTTTCGGCAGTGCTCACTGCCCCGAGCTGCGGCTTCAGGACGCTAGTCCTTGGGTCGCCGCGGTTTTATGCTCGCTGACATTGGCAGCCTGGTGTCCGCCAGCCTTGGATGGGGCTGTTGCCTAGCTTCGGCACCTTAGATAAGCAGCGTTCAGTAAAGGGAACGCAGGCCCCGGGGCCAAGGCGTGGCTGGCCTGGACATGGAAAAGCGGTATCCAGGTCTTCTTGGGCAGCGCCGTTGCGCTGCTTGCCAGGGCACGGATGCTGAACGGGTAAGGGCTGCTCGTTCCCAGCAGTGCCGGTATGCCTCTTCCAAGGTCGGAGTGGTCTAACCGGTCGGGATGGGTTTCTGGCGTACCGGACCCATCTCCCCGACGCGGTGGCGATGATCGCCAGGTTCGTGCAACTGACACTCTTAGCGGCTATCTGCATTCAGGTTCCCGATCAGCGAGGCTAGCTCATGCGACCGTCTGCCTTACTTCTTCTCGCCGCAGCCAGTAGCCTCCCCGGTTTGGCATCGCCGCTCCCTCAACCCGTGCCACCGCCAAAGGGTGTCGCCAATAGCGGCCCGGTGGCCCCTTTGGTGACTGAAGGCCTCATATGGGTGGTTGATCCTAAGCCCGAGCCGGCCACCAGCGACCGCGCACGCATCGCTTCTGGTCCAAGCGAGCGGAAGGAAGCCGCCACTCCAGAAATCCGCCAGGCGCCAGTCGGCGGCCAGACCGGGGGCAAGTCCGCCGGGACGGAGCGGGAAAAGCACTATGATTAGCCGCGCTGCAACGCTCGGCGTGTTGACCCTGTTGCTGGGCGCACCGGCTGCTGCCCAAAACGGCGAGCGGCCTGGCGCTGGCCCCGGCACCAGCCCCGCCGCAGCGACCGCGTCTGGCCCGAGCGAGAAGACCGAGCCGGGTGCTGCCGAGTCCCGCCAGGCTACTCCAGGCGGCGAGTCCGGCGTGAAGCCGGGCGAGGAGGGGCCTAAGGGCATCTGGGACCGCGCCAACCTGTTCGGCGACCTCGGAGGCCTCCGCACCCGGCTGTCAGACCATGGCCTTACCTTCGGCCTAACTGAGACCAGCGAGGTGTTCGGCAACCCTACAGGCGGCGTGCGCCGGGCCTTGATCTACGAGGGGTTGACCCAGTTCGGCATCGGTTTGGACATGGAGAAGGCGTTCGGCCTGGTCGGCGGCACCTTCAATGCGACGGGCTACCAGATCCATGGCCGCGGGCTCAGCATCAACGCCCTCGGCAACAACCTGAACACCGTCAGCAGCCTGGAGTCGGCACGCGGAACCCTGCTGTTCGAGCTGTGGTACGATCAGGTGCTGGCCGATAGGAAGGTGTCCGTTCGCGTGGGTCAGTTGGCGGCCGACCAGGAATTCATGATCAGCCAGTACGCCGGCCTGTTCACCAACCACACCTTCGGCTGGACCACCCTCCCCAGCGTCGGCTTGCCCAGCGGCGGGCCGATCTACCCACTGGCAACACCTGGGGCACGTGTGAAGTACGTTCCGCGGGACAACCTCTCGCTGCTGGCGGCAGTGTTCAATGGCGATCCAGCCGGGCCGGGCCAGGGCATCCCGCAGGACCGCAACCCATCAGGTACTGCATTCCGCTTCCGCGACGGCGTATTCGTCATCGCCGAGGCGCAATACGGCATCAACCAGAGCGATGGCGCAGCGGGGTTGCCCGGCACCTACAAGGCGGGCGCGTGGTACAACTCGCAGAACTTCGCCGACCAGCGCCGCAACGGGTCCGGTGCGTCCCTGGCGGACCCGTTCAACGCAGTTGGCACGACAGCCACGGGGCGCAATCGGCGCGGCAACTACAGCCTGTATGTCATTGCCGATCAGTTGGCCTACCGCGAGGCCGGCACGAAGGACCAGGGGCTTGGCGTGTTCGGCCGGATCATGGGTGCGCCGGGCGACCGAAACCTCGTCAACTTCTACTTCGACGCCGGCGTCACCTACAAGGGCTTGATCCCTGGCCGGAACAGCGACACGCTGGGCTTGGGCTTCGCGGTGGCACGCATCAGCGACACGGCGGCGAAACTGGACTCCGACACGGCACGCTTCACCGGCAGCGCCTACCCGATCCGGCGGCACGAGGCGGCGCTAGAGCTGACCTACCAGGCGCAGATCGCGCCGTGGTGGCAGGTGCAGCCCACGGCGCAATACGTGTTCAACCTGAACGGCGGTGTGCCGAACCCGCAGCAGCCGGGTAAGCGGCTTGGCGACGCCGTCGTGCTAGGGCTGCGGACGATTATCACACTCTGACGTGTCATGATTGCCATGGTCCCAGCGAAATCTGGCTTGAGATCGACCCTCCAGGTAACGCACCAAGGCAGTGCCAGACAGATCGCGTCTGCGAAGCTTCTCCGATCCGGCTGCCTTGGCCGAGCCGGGCATGCCGGGGCGACGCCGGAACAGAACAAATCCGGCGAGGGCCGTCGCGAGGGCAGCAAAGCTGGACGGCTCAGGGATCCACAGAACCGAGGGTGCGCCGCCTGGCGTGGATGTGACGATAAGGAATGCCGATGATGCTATAGGCACTCGCCAGTTCGCCAAGCAGCTCGGACGTCTCCCGCCTTTCCATCGCAGCGACGTCAGCGCAGCAGGTCTGCAAGGGTGGCCTCAGTGTCGCGTGGTGGCCGTTAATTCAGGAAGGTAGCGTTGAAGGGATTGCCAGTAGCCGCCTTGTTCAGTGTGGCGGTCAACGGCTGAGATACCTCCTGAAAGGTCAATGCGAGGTACGGCAGCCGCTATGGTCGGACTGCAGCGCGGAGGTGCCAAACTTCCCAGTTAGCAAGGCGAGAATGGAATGGCGCTGAGGCTTCACAAGTGCCAGGGTCCGGGCTGGTCCATCCGGTTCATTCCGGCCGGCGCTGGTCCGGCCAAGTCATCCAGGATCGGACAGTCCGGCCTGCCGTCGCCGCTGCAAGCACCGACCAGGCGATCTAGCGCCGCCGCCATTTCCGCAAGGGCCACCATCTTGCTCCGCAAAGCATCGGCGTGACGCTGCGCGACCCGCCGCACGTCGGCGTTGCTTCGGCTGCCGTCACGCCACAACGTCAGCAATTCGACGATCGTGGCGATGGGGAACCCGAGCGAGCGCGCCCGGCCGATGAAGCGCAGGTTGTGCACGTCCTCGGCCCGGTACAGGCGGTAGCCGCTGGTCTTACGGTCCACGGCCGGGATCAGCCCAGTCGCCTCGTAGTGTCGGATCATCTTAGCCGACACCCCGGATTGCCGGGACGCCTCGCCTATCGTCAGGGTGCCAGGCTCAGACGTCACGGCCCGGCCTCCGGCAAGCGCGCCGGCCCGCGCCAGCGCCGCAGCAGCAGGGCGTTGGCCACGACGCTGACGCTGCTCAGCGCCATCGCCGCCCCGGCGACGACGGGGTTGAGATAGCCTAGCGCCGCCAACGGGATGCCCAGTACGTTGTAGGCGAAGGCCCAGAAAAGGCCCTGGCGTATCTTGCCGTAGGTGCGGCGGGAGATCTCCAGCGCCGCCGGAACCAGCCGCGGGTCGCCGCGCATGAGCGTGATCCCGGCGGCACCCATTGCCACATCGGTGCCAGTGCCCATCGCCATTCCAACGTCGGCGGCGGCCAGCGCCGGGGCGTCGTTCACGCCGTCGCCTACCATCGCCACGGCACGCCCATCCCGCCGCAGCCGCGCGACGGCATCGGCCTTTCCGTCCGGCAGCACCCCGGCCATTACCTCGTCCAGCCCCAACCCAGCCGCGGCAGCACGGGCGCTGCCCTCGTTGTCGCCGGTCAGCATGACCGTGCGCAGGCCGAGGCGGCGCAGGGCCGCGATGGCTGCCGCGGCGCTGGGCTTGAGCTGGTCCCCGAACCCGAACACGCCCAGCAGCACCGGGGCAGAGGTGGTGTCCGCCAGGAAGGACACCGTCCGTCCCTGCTGTTCCAACGTAGCCACGGCATCCGCCAGCGGCCCGGCCTTGACGCCAAGCTCCGCCATCAGCCGCGCGCTGCCCAGCGCCAGCTTGCGCCCGTCCACCACCGCCTCGACGCCCCGGCCCGGCAGCGCCCGCACGTCCTGCGCCGGGGATGCCGCCAAGCCGTCCGCTGCCGCCCGTGCCTGCACTGCGCGGGCCAGCGGGTGCTCGCTGCCGGCCTGAACCGATGCCGCGAGGCACAGCAGCGTCATCAGGCCGGTCCCGTTGGCAGGCAGGGCAGCCACGACCTGCGGCTTACCCTCCGTCAGGGTGCCCGTCTTGTCGAACGCCACGGTGCCGATGCGGTGCGCCACCTCCAATGCCTCGGCATCGCGGATCAGGATGCCGGCCCGCGCCGCAACGCCGGTGCCCGCCATGATGGCGGTGGGCGTTGCCAAACCCAGGGCACAGGGACAGGCGATCACCAGCACCGCCACTGCGTTCAGGATGCCGACCTGCGCGTCGTGCCCCACCAGCCACCATCCCAGGAAGGTCAGCGCCGCCACGCCCAGGACGGCCGGCACGAACACGGCGGCCACCTGGTCCACCACGCGCTGGATCGGCGCCTTGGCGGCCTGCGCACCTTCGACCAGCCGGACGATGCGGGACAGCGTGCCCTCTGCCGCAGAGGCCGTCGCCTCCGCCAGCAGCAGGCCATCGCCGTTCACCGCGCCGCCAACGACGGGGCTACCCGGCTCTTTGGGGACGGGCAGGCTCTCGCCGGTCAGCAGGCTCTCGTCGGCGTGACTGCGCCCCTCGCGCACGATGGCGTCGGCAGGGATGCGCTCGCCGGGGCGGATCACCAGCAGATCGCCGGGGCGCACGGTGCTGGCGGGCACTTCAGTTTCCATGCCGTCGGAATGGCGCAGGCGCGCGTGCTCCGGCCGGAGCTGCCCGAGCGCCTGGATGGCTTCGCCCGCCTGCCGCTTGGCGCGGCCCTCCAGCCACTTGCCCAGCAGCACCAAGGTGATGACGGCCGCCGATGCCTCGAAGTACAAATGCGGCATGGCGCCGCCGCCGCCAGTCATCCATCCCTGGACAAGCTGCCACACGCTCAGCCCATAGGCTGCGGACGTGCCCAGCGCGACCAGCAGGTCCATGTTGCCCGCGCCGTTGCGGGCCGCGGCCCAGCCGGCGCGGTAGAAGCGCCAGCCCAGCCAGAACTGCACCGGCGTCGCCAGCAGGAGCTGCGCCCAGCCCGGCAGCATGTACTGTGCGCCGAACAAGGCCGCCAGCATCGGCAGGACCAGCGGCGCCGTCAGCAACGCGGCGGCTAGCAGCCGCAGCCGCTCCCGCCGGGCCGCCCGCGTGCGGCCGTCGTCGGCCTCGTCACGGCTGCCGGCAGCGCCCTGGATCAGCGGCATCGCGTCGTAGCCGGCCCGTTGCAGCGCACTTGTCAGCGCGGACAGTTGCGCGCCTGCCGTCCGCACCCGCGCGGTTTCGGACGCAAGGTTGACCTCGACACCCAGCACGCCGGGCACGGCGGACAACGCCCGCTCGACCCGGCGCACGCACGAGGCGCAGGTCATGCCCGACACCTGCAAATCCACCGTGCCGGTCTGCGCCTGGTAGCCGGCCCGCTCCACTGCCACCACGACGGCAGCGGCATCGAACGAACCCTCGACACGGGCGTGCTCGGTCGCGAGATTGACGGACACGTCCTGCACGCCCGGGACGGCGCGGATCGCCGTCTCGACCCGGCGCACGCAACTGGCGCATGTCATGCCGCCGATGCCGATGTCGGCGGTCCCGCCCGGCCCGGCAGCCATGGCGGACGGCTTGGTCACAACGTTCATGGCAAGGCTCCAATCACCCTGCATCGACATGTGGTGTTTCCCACCGTAGAAAGGTCAAGGGGCGGAATGCCGCCCTGCACCTGCTACTTGAACAGCAGCGGCCAGCTTAGGGTATGCTGGAAACCGACCAGGACGCGAAACGCCGGCGAGCGGTCGCCGAACCCGGTGCCGATGCTGCTGCTGAGCACGGTCTGGGGCGTGAGCTGGTAGCGCGCGCCGACTTCCACCATGTTCTCCGCTCGCCCGCGCTCCCGAAGCTCCTGGCGGTAGATGTCGGCGACCACGACCGCGTCGTTCGTGACCGGCTGGCTGTAGCCGACGCCGACCAAGTAGCGGTTACGGCGCTCGCGGTTGTCCTCCAGCCGCAGCGGGTCGTAGTTGTGGAACCAGATCGCGTTCAAGTGCAATTGACGCGGCACGTAGCTGGTCCCGAACGAGCCGATGGACTTGGACGCCACGAACTTGACCTGCGTCTCGGTGCCGCCGCGCTGGTAGCCGTACGGCTGGACGACGCCGGCACCCAGCGAGAGGGCTGGAAGGTATAGGGTCTCGTTGTTGAAGTTGTAGAGGCCCTGGACGTTAAGGTCGCCCTGCTTGGTCTCCGAGGCGTTGCCGAGCCGGTAGGGCACGGCCACCGAAGCCTGGAAGTTGCGGAGCAGCCCCACCTCCACCCTGGGCGTGAAGCTGAAGGCGTCGCTGCCGCGGGCGCCGCGGCCCCGGCTGCCGATGCGGTTGCGGTCGTAGCTGAAGTATCCTTGCGCTTCGATGCCGTTGTAGGGGATCGGGTAGGCGTCCTCGATGGTGACCGGGAGGTTCTCATCCAGGTTGGTGTGGTCTGCGGAATGGGCCGGGGCAGCAAGCGCCAGACCGGCAAGGGCCACGGCGGCGGCGAGGGGGCGCATTAGTTGGCAGCCACGACGCGGTCAACCGGCGGCAGTTGCGGCTCCCGGCTCATGTCGAGCGGCGCCACGTCAGGCATGGCGCCGTGCTTCTGCCGCCAGCCCGCGAGCATGGCATCCACCATGGCCTGCGGGGTGGCGCCCGGCTCCATGGCCTCCGGCATCATCTTCATGCCCGGCATTGCCGCCATCATCGCGTCGTGGACCAAGCCTTCGATCTCGCCGGGTTGCAGGCCGGGCATCATCTTGGCCTGCACCGCCGCCATCATGCGCTGGTGCTGCAACCCCATGCCCGGCACCGCCATGCCAGGCTTGGTCATTCCAGCCTTCATCATGCCGGGCATCCCAGTGCCGCGCCCCATCCCGGGCATCATCATCGGCATCATCTCCTCCTGCATCTCGGACATGATCCGGCTCATCTCGCCTTCCATGCCGTGCATCCACGCGTAGTCGGCCCGGGGGTCCACCTCCGGGTGCGGCAGTTGGAACTTGCGCACGTAGGCCTCGTCGCCGGGCTGGTAGCTCATCGCGGCGATGACGCGGTACAGCTCGTCGCGCTTCTGGCCGATGCTCCAATGCGGGTAGGCCAGGCAGTCGTAAACGATGCCGTGCAGCATATGCAGGTTGTCGAAGATGTTGGCGCTTTCCGGCGACATGCGGCTGTAGCGCGGCATGATCTCGCGGGACAGCACCATGCGCTTCGGCCGCTTCGCCTCGGGGATGAAGTCCCGCCACATCGTTGCGATCGTCGATTGCAGCGAGGCCTCCTGCGCGGCGGGCGCGTTGCCCGCGATCATCTGGCTCTCATAGGCCGCCGGGTGCCACCAGTGCGCGACGTAGAACAGCTGCGACGAGAGCGGGTAGTAGTTCCGGAAATACGTGAAGTACGGCTTCATCATCACCGCCGCGCGGCGCATGGTGACGTCCAGCGGCGCGCAGCTCCGTGCCAGGCCCGGCGTCTGCATGGTCAGGTAGTAGCGCACGGCGCGGTCGGTCCAGCGCTTCTTGTCGGCCCAGGGGATGCCCGGGTCGGACAGGATGTCGTAGGTCTGCTCGTGGTGCATGTGCGTCCAATCGATCGCACGGAATAGCGTGTGCATCGTCCGGTCCGTCAACTCCGAGTAGTACGGCATCACCGGCTCGGTCCGGGGCAGGTTCGTCAGGTAGTCGAGCGACTGGTCGTTCAGCAGCCGGTCGTAGCGGGCGTGCTCGGCAAGCGGTGTCTGCAGCAGCAGGTCGTGCTGCTTGCTGTGGAAGAAGTGCATGGCCGCGCCGTAGCGGTAGGACTGGTTGTGCCGATTGTAGAACGCCTCGTTGTAGGGACCGCGCAGGAACGACACCTCGTCCCGCTGCTCCAGGGCCTTGGCTGATCGGGGCAGGGCCAGCAAGGCTGCGAATGCCGGCACGGAGCGGAGCAGCGTACGTCGTGTTGCCATGACACAATTTGTCCTATGCGCGCCTTCGCCCAGTCCAGAGTTCTTGCACTGTTCCCATGTGGGAGGGTTGATGCACAATCCTGTGAACTGGATGCCGCCGGCAGGGTCAGGCCAGTGATTTCGATATCGCCTGCAATCCTTTCATCCCCGACCCAAAGCGGGCGATCGACTCTCTGTTCCGCTCCAGCTCTCCATACGGGAGGTAGCGCATGCCCAAGTCCGCCACCCGGCTAAACGCCGGGCGGCGAAGCTGTGCGGCCACCTCCGCCTCCCGACCATCCGGCGCCACCAGGAACAGGCCGCGGGCGAGCGACGTGCCGAGCGCCAAGTCCAGAAGCCGCACGATGCCGGAGTGGATGGATGTCGTGTGCTCCACCTCGAAGGCCCCAGCCACTGCCCCGCCCTTGTCCAGCCAGAGCACATCGATCAGCCGGACGGCGTCCGCCCCCGGCGAGGCTTCGATGGCTGTTGGCAGCACGGTCAGGCAACCGTCACCCAGGCGCCCGCCGTTCCAAGCACGCCCGCGGTCGTTCGAGGCCATCCAGACCTGGAACCCGAGGGCCAGGCCGAGGTCGCGCAGCCAGCCCTGGATTTCGGAGTGGGTACGGTCCGCTTCCTGCGCACGTGCCGTGGCGGCAGCCTTGGCCGCGTCGGCGCGTACCTGTTCCAGGTCACGCCGCCATGCTTCCTCGGCCGCCGCATCGCCCGCTCGGGGCGGGGCGGCATAGCGTCCGGAGCCGACGTCGAACAGCAGCCCGGCGATGGCCCCAAGATCATTCGAAAGCAACAGGCGATGCCTTGCGTTCAGGGCCAGGATGCCGGCCCTCATGGCCAGGTAGTCGTCCCATCGGCCGAGCTTCACGCGGGCACCGGTCAGAGCGTTGTAGCCGTTGACGATGGCGGTGTTGAACGGCGGCATGATCGTGGGGTGCAGGAAGTAGAGCAGGTTCGCAGCCGACGGTCCCAGTCCCTTGATGCCGTGGCCGGCAATGCGGTGGATCGCGGCGAGCACCTGGCCTTCCTCGGTGCAGCAGGAGCAGGTGTCGAGCATCTTGCCGAAGGCGCGCTGGTTGTCCGGGTTCTCGTAGATGTCGGGGATGCGCAGCTTCGGCTTCCACAGCCAGGCGTGGTCCGCGCCCTTAAACATCTGTCTCTGCTCGGCGACCGCGCCGACGACCGTTTCCAGCGACGATCCGCGATACTCGTTGCCGAAACAGCCTGCCTCGATCTCGGCAGCCACCCGTGCGATGCCCCGTCGCAAGGACCGGAAGTTCTTCAGCCGCTCCTCCCACAGGAACCAAGTGCGGTAGGTGCCGCCCTGGTCCTCGCGCCACCGGAGGATGAGTTGGCCGGTCAGTTCATTATTGTTGCTCACGTTCCGAGGATGCACGACCGCCCTGGTAAGGGCTAGGCCTTGACCTTCCCCCATGGGAAACACGACGTCAGAGCTGTCCATGGAGGATAGGCAAGATGGAACAGCGTTTTCATGTGTCGGGCATGTCGTGCGGCCACTGCGTTCGGTCAGTGACGGAGGCGGTCCAGGGCGTCGATCCCGCGGCGAATGTTGCCGTGGATCTGCAATCCAAGATGGTGACGGTGAACGGCACTGCGGATCGGAGCCGTGTGGCGGCGGCGATCATCGATGCCGGATACGAGGTGGAAGCTGCGGCGACGTAGTTCGAGGCCGGAGCTGACCGGAGCCTGATGGTAGGCTATGCACCCTTGGGGGGCGTGTCGGAGTGCCTGTCGTTCGGGGTCAGGCGAACCGGACTGCAGCACCGGCTTTCTGGAATTATCATGGGAAAGTCTGCTTCTGTCCGCTTTACCACCTGCAGCTTGGAGCACATCATGAACACAAGACATCGCCGCACAGGGTTCCATAACGGAATGGCCGCGGCTGCCGTGGCTGCAGCTCTGTTGACTGCTCCCGTCGCCTTCGCCCAGACGACGCCGGCAGAAATCACACCCTCGAGCACCTCGATGCCGATGACGCCGGAGAAGCAAGCGATGATGCAGGCCATGGAAAAGATGGATCGCGGCATGGCGGCAGCGGCGGCCATAACCGATCCCGACCAAAGATTTGCAGCCATGATGGCCCTGCACCAGCAGGGCGCGATCGACATGGCTCGCATCTACCTCAAGGCTGGCAAGGACGCTGAGCTGCGCCGGATCGCCGAGAAGACCGTTACGGGCCAGGAGATGAGCATCCGCGAGCTGCAGGATTTGCAGACCAAGCACCACCCCTGACCGGCGGTGGGCCGACCTGGGCTGCTGGAGCCTAGGTGCCGCTGCGCGTCCCTCGCATTGCTCGCAGCCTTCGCCTTTCATTACCAGGCGGCATGGAGTCACGCACAACCGCGAAGCCTGTTGTAGATCGCGGTCGCAGCGACGGCAGCATGGCCCATTACGGCGCTGATCTGGTCGAGCCCGACGATGACGTCCCCGGCCGCGAACAGCCCATCCACCGTGGTATGCTAGTGCGCGTCGGTGACAATGCAGCCCCTATCGGCCAGTTCCGCCCCGAGATCGCGCGCTAAGTTCGATCGGATCGTGTCACCCAGCGCCGAGTAGAGGTAGTCGAAGCTGTGTGTGCAGCCCCCGTCCGTGGTGATGAGCACTTGCTCGCCCTTGGTCGCCCTTGGTCGCGACATCCCGCACCGGCGACATGACAGCTACGATGCCTGCCTCGTCCATCAAGCGCTGATGTTCGACACCGAGCCGCAACGGGCTGTCAAGCGAGAATAGGGTTACTTCGGGCGTATAGGTTCGCAGGAATAGTGATGCCTCGGCTCCACCCTCGCCGTGGCCGATCACGCCGACCTTGCTGCCGATCACCTCATAGGCGTCGCAGATGCCGCAGTAACGCACCAGGCCGCTATGGACGGCGCCATGCAGGTCAGCCATGACGGGAGGCCCATCCACACCCCTGTTTGCGAGCAGCACCGTACGCGCGCGGACTTTGCTATACTCCGTTCACGTGAGAACCCGAAAATCGGCTGGCGAGTCGACCCTGATCTCAGCGGCGTTTCAGAGGTGCGAAGTTTTCGGGTTCTCACATGGACGGAGTATATCTTCGAGGCTGGCGGTGAACAGGCCGTCGTCACCGCAAGAGAGCGCCGCCACTGTGCCGGGCACGATCTGGGCGCCATATTTTCGCCCCTAAGTGGCCTG
>JAABUT010003900.1_pt1 | contig 12311 bp, 16 predicted proteins | sample 5559281 | NCBI WGS metagenome assembly JAABUT01 (sample SAMN10711880, study PRJNA513359) | rock metagenome | isolation source: Antarctica rocks | place: Antarctica: Victoria Land, Ricker Hills nord | collected 2016-01-04
GGCGGCGGGGGCATTCGGCCACTGCGGCGAGCAGGCGCAGATCAGCCAGAAGTGATTGAGGAACGAGCCGCCGAACGCGGCGTGGAAGAAGTTGTCCGCCATCGTGTACTGGCGGGCGAGCTTGCCCTCCGGCATGTTCGCCGCGTCGAAGTAGCTCAGCACCAGCCCGGCGGCGTCGCTCCAGGCGACGAACTTGTCCATCTTGCCGCCATCGATCTGGAGCTGCTCCTGGTAGAAGCGGTGGACCAGATCGCCGGTCTTCTGATCGGCGGCGACATACGGTGCGGCGTCATACGGCGCGACCGGGAGGTTGGCCGGGAAACGCGGGTCCGGGGCCGGGGGCTTCTGGGAATTGTCGATCGGCTGCGGCAGGGCGGCGTACGGTTTGCCGCTCTTGTCCACCTGCGTCACCGGCCCCGCACCGGCGAGCCCATTCGCGCCCGGGAAGTTGCCGTAGAGGCCGTCGAAGCTCCAGTTCTCCTGATAGATCACGATGACGTGGTTGATCTTATCGGTCGGCCCGGCTGCGGCGACGTTGGACACGGCGATCGTCGGTATGAGGGACGCGAGGATCGTCAGTACCAGCACGAGCGATGCGCCATGACGCCATTGCATCAGTTCCTCTCCTCCGTGGAATGCTCCGCGGCGCGACCCATATCGCGCCGGGCGGCCTCGCTCAGGCAGCCGCACCCTATCCTAGAGCCGGGGCGTCGACGCGGAGATTAAGCGATCGTTAATTCCTGGTTAACACTCGGTAAAAGGTGCCCGCGAAGGCCGGGTGTGGCACGCGCGGGTCGCGGCGCAACGAGTGCGGTGACAAAGTAGCGGGCAAGTCGGTTGCGTCAGAAACTGGACGACGCCTGGCGGGAACAGGTATGTTCTGGTAGCGTGACGGCCTTGACCGCCGCGTGAAGGAGCCGCCCGTGCATTGCCCCCATTGCGCCGCGACCCCGGCCAGCGAGCAGCGACGCCGCACCGCCCTCGGCTATCGCACGTTCCGCTGCGGCCGGTGCCGCCGGGTCTTCAACGAGCGCACGGGCACGCCCTACAACCACCTGCAGTACCCGACCGACCTGGCGACTCCGGTACAAGCTGCGCCTCCGGGACCTGTCTGGGATGTTCCTCGCGCGCGGGTTCGTCTTCAGCCACGAGGCCGTCCGCGACTGGGAGGCGCACTCCGTCCCGTTCCTGGTCGACCGCTTGCGGGCGAAGCGGCGCGGCCAGGCGGGCGTCAAGTGGCACGCGGACGAGACGTATGTCCGCGTCGACGGGCGTTGGTGCTCCCTGTATCGGGCGATCGACCGGGAGGGCAACCTCGTCGAGGCGCTGCTCAGCGAGCGGCGGGATATGGCCGCGGCCCGGCGCTGCTTCGCTCGGGCCCTGGACCTCGTCGGGCACGCCCCGGAGCAGGTCACGACGGACGGACACGACGCGTATCCACGCGCCATCCGCGAGACGCTCGGCCCGGCGGCGAGGTCACCCATCGCCGCAGTCGCTACAAGAACAACCGCATCGAGCAGGACCACCGGGGCGTGAAGCAACGCTACTACCCGCTGCGCGGCTTCGGTGCCTTCGCGTCCGCCGCCCGCTGCTGCTCCGCGTTCGAGGAACGGCGCCAGTACTTCCGCGCCCAGTCCCGGTCGGATGAGCGCATCTCGCTCGCGGACCTGTGCTGGCCGTTTACTCTATCCATAGCGATTCGCTGGCAGTCGAGATACGAGACTGCCAGGATCTGGGCGCGGACGGACTAAACGGCCAGCACAGCCCGGCCGGCAAGGCCCAATGCCCGGGCGAAGAAGCGCCGGGCCGTGTTCATGTCGCGCTGCTCGCTCAGCAGTGCCTCGACGAGTTTGCCGTCGCGGTCGATCGCCCGGTAGCAATAACACCACCGCCCGTCGACCCGGACGTAGGTCTCGTCCACATGCCACTTGCCGCCTGTTGTGCCACGCCGTTTGGCGCGCAGTTGCACGGCGAGCAGCGGGGCGAAGCGCGCCTCCCACTCGCGCACGGCCTCGTGGCTGAAGACGAAGCCGCGCGCGCGGAACATCTCGGCCAGGTCGCGCAGGCTGCGCTTGTAGCGCAACCGCCACAGCGCGACCAGGAGCACGAGGTCGGTCGGGTACTGGAGGTGGTTGAAGGGCGTGCCGGTGTGCTCGTCGAGCATACGCCGACACACGCGGCAGCGGAAGGTGCGGTAGCCGAGCGCGGTGCGGCGTGGCTGCTCAATGGCTGCGGGTTCGGCACAGTGGGGCCAGGGCACGGGCAAGCCCCTTCACGCAACGGTTAACGCCGCCACACTACCAGAGTGCGGCCGGTCCCACCAGCCCGCGTCCGAATTCTGACGCAACTATCCCAACCTCCTCCGCGAGGCCGTGGCGGACCGGCTCGACCAGGCCTGGGTCACGGATATCACGTATATCCGCCTGCCGACCACCTTCGCCTATCTCGCGTGTCTGCTAGATGCCCACTCGCGGCGCTGCATCGGCTGGCACCTCTCGAGGACGATCGACACGCGCCTGACGCTCGCCGCGCTCGACCGGGCGCGCGTCGCCCGTCGGCCAGCAGGCCTGATTTATCATTCCGACCGGGGCGTGTAATACGCCAGCGCCGCCTATGTCGCGCGCTTGGAAAGTGTCGGCGCGCGCAGCAGCATGGCGGCGGTCGGCAATCCCTACGAGAACGCCAAGGCGGAAGGTTTCTTCAAGACGCTGAAGCGCGAGGAGGGGTACTGTCACGTTCGGTTTTTACTGAACGAAACCTCCCCACACCGGACCGGTTCTGGCCATCGCTCGTGCGTGTGGAGACCGGATCGAGCCACGCATACGCCGATCGTTCCCCACTTTCGAACCACCGTCACCACCCAAAAGGCTTAACTTGAGAGTGCCTCCGCCAGCACCCACGGAACGGAGGCAACTCTGCTACGCCGTCGCCGCCAGCGGGCGCACATGGAGCAGCTCGCGCCCCGCCAGCGGCCGGATCGCGGCGGCGGCGAGCGTCAGCACGGCGAGCGTCGCCCCGGCGGCGGTGACGAACTCGACCTCGTAGGACTGCCCGTCCGCGTAGCCGTGGACCACCGTCCCCACATCACCCCGCTCCAGCCCCCGCTCCGGCAGATCGCCCGTCAGCGCGACGAGATCGAGTTCGCGCACCATGTCATCCCCCCTGCTCGCCCGCGCCGCCCGGCGCGGGATAGGCCGTGACGAAACGAGGATAGCCGACCGCGGGCTCCACGATCCAGACCGTCCGCAGCCGGAGCGTGTCACCATGCGGCGCGACGACCGCGCCATCGAGCACGTACTTGACCCCGTGGGACGAGGCGACCTCCTCGACCACCGCCGCCGCCCGCGCGATGGCGAGCAGCCCCGCCGCCAGTTCCGCCGCATTGCGGTTGTCGAACCCGGCGGCGCGGAAGTAGCGCGCCTTCGCCCGCCCGACCGGGTGGGTCGCGGAGAGCAGATAGTCGGCCAGTTTCGCAGGCGGCACGACCGCCCGCTCGCCGCCCGGCAACGTCGCCATCACCCGCCCCGCTCGCCCGGCCAGAGACTCGACCGCCGCAGCGCCCGCTCGTCCACCGCTTCCACCGCCCCGGCGCGGAAGGTACCCGCCGTCGCGCCCGCCTTCGCCACCTTCCGGCCCGTGCCCCTTGCCCCGCGCTGTCGGCCCGCGCCGCCCCGGTCGCCTCGCGCGGCCCCGAGATTAAGGGTGGCGAAGTCCTGCATTGCCCACCCGCATCGACTGACGGAGTGCATCGATCGGTTGTCGCGCGCGGGCCTCCGGTGTCGCCGTACTCCCTCTCCCCAAAGTCGATCTATGCGGCAGAGTCAATCGTGCTCGGCGGGCCGTACAGCGACGCGGCGCTTGTGAATACGGACTGCAGCATGGTACTCGACTTCGGCCTATTTTGGGTATTGTCACATAAAGTTCAGGAGGCTCGGCGTACGATACGGGGGGCATGGCGGGTTGGAATGAACCCATTTTACCAGACCAGCGAGCAAGTCAACTTTTCCCGGTCATCAGGCTGTCCTGGCCGTTTACTCCATCCGCAGTCAGATCCTGGCACTCTCGATCCCCGACTGCTAGGAAATCAACTCGGATGGAGTAAACGGCCAGGACAGGCTAACGCAGACGATCCCACCGGTGCGAAATGACCAGTTTCTCCCGCCAGCGCTGGGCAGTGGGCCATTTCGCACCGGCAACTCGTGCTAGCGTGCGATTCCTGCCAGGCTCCGGAGGAGGACTTCCAGCTCGCGCTCGCCGTCGGGAGTCTGGGCACCACCGGCGAGCCCTCCGCGGATAAGCCGCTCGGCGGCGGGCCGACCGATCTGGCCAGTCCAAGCCTCGTTCTCGCGCACGAGCCCGGCCGCGAGGTCGTCGGGCTGGATCGCGCGCTTGGCCGCTGCGATGACACCATCAGGTAGCGCGGCGATGTTGCCGGCGAGGCGCTCGACGAAGCCGTCGAGTTCGTCGGCCGGCAGCGCTCGGTTGACCCAGCCATAGCGCTCGGCGGTCTCGGCGTCGTAGAGGTCGGCGCCGAGCACGACCTCAAGCGCGCGATTGCGGCCGATCCGGTGCGCGAGATACTGGGTCCCGCCACCCCCGGGGACGATCCCCATGAGCGCTTCGACCTGGCCGATCCCGGCGCGACCGATCGCGGCGAAGGCCAGGTCGGCGGCGGCGACGAACTCGGCACCCCCGCCACGCGCGAGGCCCGCGAGCTTGACGATCGTCACCTGGGGCTGATGCCGGAGGAGCTCGCCGAGCGCTTGGAACAGGTTGACGCCCTCGGGAGCGGACGCCGCGAGCTCGGGCAGGCCTGCGGTCTGCCCGCTGAGCGTCATGTCGACGTGGGCGATGAAGTACTCGGGGTTCGCGCTGTCGAAGACGATCACGCGGATTGAAGCGTCGTCGCGAAGCGCCGTCAGCAAGTTCCGTAGTTCGGTCATAAGCGTCACGCCCAGGACGTTGACCGGCGGCGCGTCGAGGGTAACGCGGGCGACGCCTGCGTTGTGGGCGACGCGTAGTGTTTTGTAGCTCTGGGGTGTCATGGCATCCTCCGATTGGTTGGTGGACTAAGTATACTTTGCATACCACCGGTAGTATGGGGGGTGCGTGGGGTTGCGTCAATAACGCAGTTTCGGTATACTTAGGGTCATGAAGGATACCAAGACGTTCAGCTACGATGCCCGCACTGGGTTCGTCTTCCGGGCGGACTGCCCTAGTCGCCCCATCCTGGACCAGATCGCCGACAAGTGGTCCGTCATGGTTATGGCGGTGCTCAAGGAACCATGCCGGTTCAACGAGATTAAGCACCGCCTCGAGGGCATCACCCAGCGCGTCCTCACACAGACCCTCCGGCGACTGGAGCGCAACGGCATGATTGAACGGCGCGTGCTGCCGATCTCACCGATCGGTGTCGAGTACTCCCTCACACCGCTCGGCCGATCGCTGCGCGAGCCTTTCGGCGAGCTCTACGGCTGGACCGTAGCCCATATGGACGAGATCCAGGCTCATCAACTCGAGTACGACGCACACCACTAGCGGCCCTCATCGCCTTTCATTTCGTGCATGACCAAGTTCGAGGCGCGGCCCTGAGGTTACTGGCCGCGTTGGCATCCGTGCCGTCGCCGCGCCAGGGCGATCAAGCACTGATGCCCGGAAGTCGCGCGGGTGCGTCGCTGCCGGTGGCCGCTGACGCCGCCCGCCGCGCCCGCACGTCCCGCTCCCGCCGCTCGGCGTGGCTCTAGGGGGCTGTCCTGGCTCCTGTGGTCATCCGTGCCCCCTCAGACGCCCCTCCGGATGCGCTATGCAGCGGGAACGCGGGCGGGCGGCCTATCCGATACGGTGCTTGCGGAGAGGGGAAGGCGCAGGTTTACGACCATTGCGACAGCGATCAGAAGACGTGTCCGGGCCACGCTACGCGCGGCCCACCGCCTCCTCCTCGCGTGGACCAGGCCCGCGACCGGGCCGTTCGTCGGCGGTGCCGTCGGTGATCTAGCCAGGACAAAGGCCGCGCTGGTCGCCGAGAATGCCTTCCTGCGCCAGCAACTCGTGGTCCTCGGCCGCCAGGTCAAGCGGCCCATGCCCACCCCCGCCGACCGCCTCCGCCTCGTCCTCCTGGCGCGCCCGGACCGCGGGTGGCGCGCCGCGCTGCTCATCGTGCCGCCGGCCACGCTGCTGCGTTGGCACCGGCAGGGGTTCCGCCTCATCCGGCGCACCCGGTCGCGTCGCGCGGCGAAGCGCCCGCAAGTGTCGGCGGAGACCGTCGCGGCGATCCAGCGCCTGGCGGCGGAGAACCGGCTGTGGGGTGCCGAGCGGATCCGCGGGGAGCTGCTCAAACTGGGCATCCGAGTGGGCAAGCAGACCGTTCCGCGGCACATGCGCGCGGTGCGCCCGCCGCAGCCCCACGGGGGCGGGCAGACGTGGGCCACCTTCGTGCGCAACCACGCCGATGCGATCTGGGCCCGCGACTTCCTCCAGGTCGTCGATTTCGGGTTCCGCGCGCTCTTCGTGTTCGTCATCGTCGAGCTCGGCTCGCGCCGGGTCGTCCACCTGGGCGTCACGCGCCACCCCACCGACGCCTGGGTCGCCCAGCAGCTACGCGAGGCCACCCCGTTCGACCAGCGTCCCCGCGATCTCATCCGCGATCGCGACAGCAAGTACGGGCCGGACTCCGCCCGCGTCGCGGCAGCGACCGGCATCGGCGCACTGCGCACGGCATTGTCAGGTAAAGAACAACCGCTTGGTCATGCGATACTGCGGGCATGAATGAGCACGAGACGGCCCCCAGCTACAAGCGGCACCGGTTCCCGCCGCAGATCATCGCGCATGCCGTGTGGCTATACTTCCGCTTCGCGCTCAGCTACCGCGACGTGGAGGAGTTGCTGGCCGAGCGTGGCGTGATCGTGACCTACGAGACGATCCGACAGTGGGGCCGGAAATTCGGCCAGACCTACGCGAACGAGTTGCGGCGCCGACGCCCGCGCCCCGGCGATAAATGGCACCTCGATGAGGTGTTCATCCAGATCAACGGGCAGCAGCAGTACTTGTGGCGCGCCGTGGATCAGGAGGGCAATGTTCTCGATATCCTCGTACAAAGTCGCCGGAACCAAGCGGCCGCGCGGAAATTCTTCCGTCGGCTGCTCAAGGATCTCGCGTATGTGCCGCGCGTCATCATCATCGACAAACTCGCCAGCTACGGGGCCGCCCGGCGTGCGGTGCTGCCGAGCGTCGAGCACCGGCAGCACAAACGACTGAATAACCGGGCGGAGAATTCGCACCAGCCGACCCGCGAGCGCGAGCGGCGGATGCGACGGTTCAAGAGCCCGGGGCACGCGCAGCGGTTCCTCGCCGCCTACGGCCCGATCGCCGGCCACTTCCGCCCCAGACGCCATCGCCTGACCGCCGCCGCCTATCGCGAGACCAGAGCCGAACGCTTCGCCACCTGGCGGGCGGTCACCGGCATCCCCGCACTGGTCTGACACGCGGCCCCGCTCCCCTTCAGCGCGCCCTCCTGTCTTGGCACCCCTAACAGCTCGACTTTACTTGACGATACCTGCCAGAGGGACACGTCCTGCGCGACCAGTCCGACGTGCCGCGCCAGGCTCGCCAGCGTCACGTCCCGCACGTCCCGGCCGTCGATCTCGACCGCGCCGGCGCTCGCGTCGAGGAGCCGCGCCACCAGCCGGGCGATCGTCGTCTTGCCCGCCCCGCTCGGCCCCTGTCCTGGCCGTTTTCTCCATCCGGGTTGATTTTCTAGCAGTCGGGGATCGAGAGTGCCAGGATCTGACTGCGGATGGAGTAAACGGCCAGGACAGGGGCGCGGGCGCATCGACCGGGAGTATGCTGTGCTGGCCATTTACTCTATCAGCTGTGATTTGCTGGCGATTCAGGTCCGAGAGTGCCAGAATCTACTGGCGGACGGACTTAACGGCCACCACAGGCCTTCGTCAGCTACCTTCCGGGCGCTGGGAGACCGGTCGCGGCGGCTCGGTGGCAGCATGTCGGGTTTAGTCACCCGCATGGCTTTTGACACAGTACGGGGCCGTGCGGCCCGCCACCCCGGTGCTCCGGCGGCGGGTCGGCCCCGGGTTCGTCGTAGGCGTCCCGCTCGTTGGTGTGGAGCACGCGATAGCGCGCCCCTTTCGGCGAGACAAGGACCGACTCGCCGACGATCGACCCCGCGGCCGGAGGGGCGGGCGTCGTGCCGCCCTCCGGGGCCGCAACCGTCTCCCCGTCGTGCTGGTCGGCCTCCCGCCCCTCCGGTCGGGTTCCCCCGCGCGGGGGCTTCTCGCTGTGGGCCAGTGCTCGCCTCCTTGCTAGGGTTCGAACGTGAGGCTGGTGAGCGGATGGACCTCCCAGACGACCGGCATGTTCGGCCGCAGGGACGACGGGCCGGGGCGGCCCCCCGTGGCGTGCGACGCGTCCCAAAAGAGGGAGCCTTCGAGCGCGACCGGGATCGGCGGGTCGTAGAAGTCGTAGGTCTGCGCGGGCAGCTGATCCTTGAAGAAGCCTTTGAACGCATCACGCACCGCCTTCAGTCGCGCGTACGAGGTGGCATTGTCCGCGGGCAGCCCGGACACCTCCGCCGTCAGGTACGTCGGCAAGGCGGCGGGCGCGTTCCCCACGATGAGGTGGAAGTCGTTGTCGGCCTCGCGGCTGGCGGCGTAGAGGAAGGCGCGCAGGCGCACGTTGCGGTCCTCCTCGGCGACGCGCCCGGCAGCCGCATCGGTCGTGATCGGCGGCACGTGGTTCCGCATCCGGGCGTGGTCCGGCAGGGTGCCGACCAGGGTCGTCACGTCGGCGAAGTCCTCGGGGGCCGCCGGCGCGATCGACAGCTTGGCCGCCGCGCGCGCCGTCCCCTGATAGCCGTCGCCGACCGGCACCGGCCGCGCCGCCAGCGCCGCCAGTCGGGCGTCCGGGGCGAGCGCCACCACCAGCGGATCCTTCGGGTCCCGCTCGGTGGTGGCGAGGATGCGGTAGGTGTTGCCCGACGGCGCCGCCAGGGTCGCCCGGGCGAAGATCGAGGACGCCGGCGGCAGGCCGGGCCGGGCCGGGCCCGTCGGCTGTGCGAGCCCCTCGAGGTATCGCCGCCACCCGGCCGCCCGCGCCGCGGTCGCCGGGGCGTAGGCAGCGGCCGGGGCCGACAGGGCCTGGAGCCGACGCGCGTCGTCCAGCCCCCCGTACACCGGTTGCGGAGGGCGCGTGACCCGCTCGATCATCCCCCGCAGGCTCCGGTTGCCCCGGTCCAGGATGCCGAGATCCACGAACTGCTCCTCCCCGAAGCGCCGCAGTTGCCACCAGTGGTCCGTCGTCGGATCGTGCCAGGTGAGATACCCGCCGGCGAGGACCTGGCGCGGCCCGGCGAGCCGCCCCCGATAATCGTACCGGATGCTCGCGGCATCCGGCGGGGCGTAATAGTCGGGCGTGACGAAATCCGACAGCAGCACGCCGTTCACCGTGTAGCCGAACGCAGGCCCTCCGCACGGGTCCGCCACCTCGACCAGGTACTCGACGCGGCCCTGGCCGGGCATGATCGACGGCCCGGCCACCAGGCGGAACCCGCTGGGATCGGCCAGCATCTCCAGGCACTCGTGGCTGGCGGTCAACGGCCACTGGTCCGTCGCCTCGACCATCGCCATGGGCTGGCCGTGGGGATCCAGGTGGTAGCCGAGGGCGGTGGGGTTCCCGATGTCCGACCGGATCACGATGGGCCAGTAGCCGATCGGGACATCGTCCAGGCGCGGGAAGTGATCGACGGTCGCGTCGAGCCGCCAGATCGGGCCGAAGTCCCGGGTGGCCTGCTTCTGCAGTGCGGCGGCCACCGCGGCAAGATCCGACGCCGAGATGCTGGGGACATTCTCGGCGACCAACGCTACCTGACGCAGGAGCACCTGGCACCTCCTCCATCTACGCGGGCAGCCGTGACTGGGGTCCGAGTCCGCCGACGCGGCTCTCCTGCTCGCGCGGCCAGTATCGGGCTCGGGATTCAAGGCCGGGCGGTGCACGGGAGGCTCGATGAGGCCAGTATAGCACCTCCCGCCACACCGTCCAGCTCCCTGGGCTGGCTCATAATCCATCCTGACCGGTCCGCACCCGAAACACACGCTGTCGAAAGCCTGTCGCGCGGCCAGAATCCCGCCTGGGGGTACCGCGGTGCCGTTACGTTGTGCGGGGTTGAGTGGAGCGTGAGGTAACGCGGAGCAGCGACCCCCAGGGGGCGTTGCGGATGTCACCGGCCGAGCAGGTCGGCCGTCGGGGCGTCCCAGCCCCGCGCTACTGGCGATGCCGACGGGGAGGCTGCGGTGTCGACCGCCCGTCCGAAGTCGTAGCAGCGACCGCGCAGATCGCGCCGGAAGGCGTGCGCCCGGCACAGCACCCGCGCCCCGGCCAGCGTCTCGAAGCCGCGCATCGGGCGCAGCCGCCCCTTCGGGTGCTGGTGGCCTCGCTCGCTCCGCCGCTGCACGCGCTTGCCCGTCTCGTGCGCGGCACCGGGGAGGACCACGGCGAGCGCGGGCGGGTCAGCAGCCGCGCCGTCGGTCGTCACCCCGGTCGGGGCCACGCCGGTGGCCGCGATCGCGCGGCGGAAGAACGCCGCCGCCTTGGCCGCCCGCCGGGCGCGCGTACATGTCGACGATCTGGCCCTGCCCGTCGATGGCGCGGTAGCCGTGCGCCCAGGCCCCGGCCGCGTTCCCGTCCGTCTCGTCCACGCTCCAGGCGCGCCCGACGCCCGTGCGAGATTGGCGCGCCGCGTCCTCGTAGCGCGTGGCGAACTCCCGCGCCCAGGCGTAGACGCTCGACGGGTTGGCGCGTACGCCCCGCGCGGCCAGCAGCTCGGCCACGTCGGCGTAACGCGAGCGATCCCGCACGTACCAGCGGGCACTGTCAAGTTAAGCCTTTTGGGCGGTGACGGCAGTCCAAAAGTGGGGAACACGCGGCTTCTGCGTGGCCGGATCCGGCCTCTACGAGCGCTATCGATGGCCAGAACTGGCCCGGCGTGGGGAGGTTTCGTTCAGTAAAAACTTAACGTGACAGTACCATCCCGCAGGCCGAACTCCAGGACGAGAACGGCACGCCGGTCTGGGGCGTGACCCTGACCGACGCCAGCGGCACCACCCACGACCTCAAGGTCGACGGGACCAGTGGTCAGGTGATGAGTGTCGAGACTGGTGGGGCGGACGGCTCCGAAGGCCCGGAGACCGCCGGGAACTAACGATCGACAGGCCCCCGGCGGCACATGTCGCCGGGAGCCTCACCCCGGAAAACGGCGAGCATCAAGCCGCGCGCTGCGCGCGGCTTCACAGCGAATCTTCATCGAGAATCCATCCCGCCCGTGGTGGCATTTCATGTTGGTTCACCAATCTCCATCGTGGCGGCCTGGATGGCGGAGCGCGGCGTGGTGGACGGTCGCTATGAGCACGAGAGCATACGTTGTCGGCGCACAAAGGAGGTGAAAACGGACGATGATGTACCGGCAAACGTGTGGCACAGCCCCGACGCATGCACCGTTGCGCCGAAACGATGGCTGATGCAGGCCTTGCCGCGATCGGGACGTCGCAGGCCAGGCAGAATCCACCGACCGACCTTTCACGCCCGGTTCGCGGCGAACCGGGGCATCGGGAGGACCAGCTGACAATGGCGATGCCGCGGATCGATGCGGCGCTTCCATCTGGACGCCCATGTCGACCCGGCTGCAGGCGGTGAGCCGGTGAAATCAATCACGATGCGGGTCCGAAGGGATGCCGGCCCGCGTCACGACGGAGAATGAGGATCGCGCCATGGCGCTCCTGCGCGAGCGGTATGCGCGGGGCGAGATCGACACGGCGGCATTCGAGGAGCGCCGCGAGCGGCTGCGCGACGGGTCGCCGGGTCTCTAACCCCGCCCGCCACCTGTAGCAATCCGGGTCACGATCGTCTTTCATGTTCGCTTCATGTTCTTGTCGTAGCCTTGGGCCGGGGCCGGAGGCCGTGGCTGCCCCCCTCATGCCGGTCGCCACGAGCAGCGCCAGGGAGCTGCGGCTGGCGGCCCGCATGAGGGTAATCGGGTGGTACCGTTGGGCTGTGTGCCCGGGCGCGCGCGACTAGGATGACGAGGAGGAACATGACGACAGTGGAGACGGTGCAATCGACCGAAGTCGCCGCGCTTGGTCGGCGGATCCTGAGCAAAGTCCCGGCGATCACCCTCTACTTCTGGATCATCAAGATCCTCTGCACCACGGTGGGCGAGACCGCCGCCGACTTCCTGAACGCCGCGCTCAACCTGGGCGCGACGGGCAAGGCGCTGCTCGTGGCGGCCCTGCTGGCCGTCGCGCTCG
>JAABUT010003902.1_pt1 | contig 12307 bp, 11 predicted proteins | sample 5559281 | NCBI WGS metagenome assembly JAABUT01 (sample SAMN10711880, study PRJNA513359) | rock metagenome | isolation source: Antarctica rocks | place: Antarctica: Victoria Land, Ricker Hills nord | collected 2016-01-04
TCTTTTCTTTTCTTTTCTTTTCTTTTCTTTTCTTTTCTTTTCTTTTCTTTTCTTTTCTTTTCTTTTCTTTTCTTTTCTTTTCTTTTCTTTTCTTTTCTCTTCTCTTCTTTTCTTTTCTTTTCTCTTCTCTTCTTTTCTTTTCTTGGTCAGGTGCTGCAGTGTACTAGCGCACAAACAACAGCTGGGCTTCTTCTTCAAGGGTGGGAGCATGCTGGTAGCGGATTCTTATTGTGAAAAGCATTCGCACCTGCAGACCATCATAGTCAGGATGTATTCAGTGTATTCGTATTTGACTTGAAAAACAGTGGCAATTGAAGGGTGTACACCCTTACATGTTGAGTGGTTTTGGTACGTTCAAGTCAGCAACAACCAACTGCAGCAGAGCTGCAATATTATTAGCCAAACTGTTTGGACACAGAGGGGTCTTTCTATACTATGCTGGCGCTTCACACTGCATTTGCCTGTCTGGTTTGTGTAATACAAAGGCTCAGCCATGCCACAGTGCAGCAGTGCCAATGCAAGCAGCAGTTAATACACATGAAATGATCTTGCCGACAGTTGTCATCTGCATGCCGTGATTCAATTGTTTTCTGGCTCACTTGCTGACGTTTGCTGCAATGATGCAACAACATTGTCAAGTGGTCCAAGAGAGCAGGGACCCCTAAGGGCCAATGCCCAGTACCCTCGGCAACAAACTGTATGTATTGATTTTGGTCTCGCAAAAGGGGCCTCACCTGCCAGTCCCCTTGCAGAATTGCATTCCTGGTGAGTGCACAACGCAATGGGTTTTCAACACAGTACAGCTGCACCAAGAGAGCAGGGACAACACTACATAGGTTTTATTCTAAACCCTAGACACAGGGCAGTGAGTGCCATAAGCTATATGCGGCACCACTCCTCATCACATGGGATGGACTGCAGCATCTTGAAGTAGTACTGCATGCTTGTGCATCACACAAATAAACGCACATGTGCACTACCTGTGCATAAAGATAGCTGGGAGTCTGTCAGAGTGAACTGATTGCTGTTGGTTCTTCGGGACTTCAAGCGCACACAGTCATTGTACGTTCATACCGCTCACTTCCATTCAGCTCTATGTCGGTTCAAAATGAGCCCTAGCTTTCCAGCAGATTTAGCGTACAACAAGGTTCCCTATGTCAGCAACAGATGGCTTCTGACTATGTCTGCAGTGCCACTCTCCAGGGCTGGAAAACCCCATTGCTCTTTTGGCGTGAACCTGCATTCCAGCACAGCAGCAGTCAGTGCAAGAGCCATAGCAAACACCAGGCCTTGCTTGCACTTGCATGCTCAACGCTGTGACTGGCATGAGTCACCATTACATGATTGACTGGCATGAGTCATCATTACATGATTGACTGTCATGAGTCATCCTCACATGACTGACTGGCATGGGTCATCATTACATAAATTCACATGCATGCGCATGCCAAACTGAAAGACTAATGCACAGACCAGCATATGCACCATGAACGCTGAGCATTATTTGAGCAGTTGAGTTGACTAACCTCTGTTGTCAAGAGCTCTGCTCCAAAATCATCAGCCCAGTCATAGAGGGCATCTGAGTTTCAGGGCAGGGACAGCCTTGGACAGCTTCTCCACAGACAGCACTGAGTCTGCACAACATCTCCCAGCAGCGTTGCACGCACATAAGAGAAGGTTGAAGCTGAAAATGTGACATTATAAGTACCTGTTGTTTCGTTCATATGTGATCCATAGCACAGACTTTGAAAGACTGCTTGGACACCTGTGAAAATTCTTGTTCGTCCTTTACCACTGCACACAGGCAGCACATTAACAAGGCACCATGTGCATAATTGCAAATAACACTTTTGCTCTTAGACACTGACTTACAGTTCTGTTGCCACACCTGGAATCCGAAGAAAGAGCTGGGGTGGCCTTGCTAGCTGCCGCAGCAGCTTTGATCAGGTGCAAACTATCTGACAACCAAACACATGCCAAGAGTCAGCCTCTTGAGAGCACTGATGCCTAGCATGGCAACAAAAGAAGAGTCTGTGCCATTGACCTCTGCTTCACTCTCTGTGGGGTTCCCAGCTCTCCTGAAGCACATGTTCAGAGGATGCACCTCACCCATGGCAGATACACTCTGCTGCATTGATGTATGCAGGCTGCACTTCTGATAAAGACTTTGTCAAAAAGTGCGAGATCAATTGTCAGGCCAAGTTAGCGCCCAATGTGCAGGATTTCATTATGTATGTACAGTACATTGTCATGCAGCTGCCTAGCAGAGTACAATGACTGCAATTCACTCCTTTGCCACAGCCAATGTGCCCGTGCAGGGCAAGAAGGACACCAAAGCAAGTGCAAGAGATGTGTCTGCATTGTAGTTGGGGATGAAACAACTTGGCAGCATGGCTCAGGCAAGACCCCATCTGCAACCTTAATAGCACTCCTGAAAGGTACAAAGCTTTGCAGCCTTTTTGTTGCCTGCATATGGCAATCAAATCTGTGCACCACTGAGCATTGACCAGCATATGCAAGAACCTGGTTTTGGCAGTTGGCATGAGATATTGAGTCCAACTCGTGCTGCAGACGACAAATTCCGGAAGGGTGAGAGGGGCCTTTGCGGCAAAAGATGTTTCCTTCACGTGCTCCTGAAGAACTTCTGCCATGTCACCAAAGCAAAGTTACACGAGGCGGAGGTGTCAGATGTGGAGATCACCCTGTCTGAGCTAGCCTTTGTTGTCAATGAGGCCAGCGCAGGCTCCCATTTATCAATTGGTAGTCATGCTTGCAAGCCTGATGTTACATTGCATATGGCTGACTTTTGGCAGCTGTACGCTCCATCATGCTCTGCATCTCAAGGCTGTACATAAAGGAAATCTGACTATGCAGCTCATTCCATGCGCGGTTTTCCCATCTGGTCCTATTTACAGGTCACAAAGAAGCTCAGCAACTCTGAAGGCTCCAAAAGGAGTAAGCACAACACTGATCATGCTGTACACAAGACAGACTAGAGTGACTTGTGCTCAAAGCTACACAGACAATTTTCAAATCAGGCTACCTTGAATGGCTGCAGCTTCAAGCTGTGCAATTTCGCAGATCTGCAGCGGCCAGACATGCCTGAATTTCTTTCAATCTCAGCTACAGAAGAGCAAGCAGATGAACAGTCAGCAATGGAGGAAGAAGACGATCTCGCTACTGACTGAATCATCAAGCAGTGATGTCTTTTGTATGTGCTCATGTCTGCTAAAGCTGTATGACATCATTAGGTTGAGAAGTACATGAACAGAGTAACTAATAGTGCAGTGATTTGATTACATGCTTTGGTACAGGGTCATACCATAGGTCAACAGTCAGTTAGCATGCTGGTTGTTTGAATATGTGAAAGCAACCGTCACTGGATAAAGTGCGGTCCAAAGAACTCAAGCTTCTTTTTGCTGTAGCAGTAAGCATGCAAAACTCGTGATATACTGTGTGTACATCAGACTGTGTGTGAAACTCATGGTATAAGCTGATATCAAAACTGTCAGTTTCTACAAGTGTACGACACTGTGTCCATAACAGCGAGTTCCAAAACTGTGTGTATACTTGGACAAAACTGCCAGTTCTGCATACTCCCCAGAACTCCTGAAAAGCTGCAAGTTCTCACACAGTTTTGCACAGCAAAACTCACTGTTACTTAATCTAGTTTTGGAACTGGTCAGGAAACTGGGGAGTGTTGGCAACAGTTTTGATGAGTATAGAACTCCCTTGCCATATTAGAGACATATACATCATGCGCTGCTCTGAGGACAAGGTATAACATAGCAGACCACTCCTTCTGTTGCTCAATTCTTTCATGCAGTACACGCTTTCTGGCATGGCTGCAGGGCTCCTCTAAGGTCTGTCCCAAAGCAATTTTGAATTTGTCGCAACACCTGAGGACAGACCTGCCTATGCCAGTCAAATCAGCATGCTCTATGCGTTGCCATATTTTCATGCCATATTTTCATATGGTGGCCTAGACTTGAGCAAAAGTGCAAGACCACAGTAACGTAGCTCTTTGGTTGTTTCGTCCTGTTCAGTACATAGTTAACACAATCTCCTACAACAGACCTTCCTACAAAAGTGTGAAGGACCCCAACCAAGTGGCATGGGCCTTCATTAGTTCAGACACTCCAATAAATCTGCGTCAGGATAGTGTGGCTATGTTGGTGGTGCAACGTATTAGGTTATGTGGCAGACATGAGCTCACCGATTAGACCTGGAGTCAAAACATTGGCAGGCAGACTGCGTACATTTTTCCCTTCCATACGACATATGCTGCACTCTTTCGGACCGTCAAGGTGCATGCAATCAAAGATGATGTTCCAAGATCTTTCCAGCACATGACCGGACATGGGGTCGCTGGGACTCCGTGACCCTTCATGAGAATGTTCTGTATGTATCCAATGATCCTCGGGGGCCTCCAGGTAATACAGCAGAGATTTGTAAACTTGCACTTCGACACTGACAATTCTGCGCAACGACACAACAAACGCGCCTCGAAGAAAGGCGGGGTATGACGCCTCCGGCGAGCAGAAGGTATGCTGCGTCATCGCCCAGATCTCTCTGAGCTTAGGAATGTCACTGATGTAGCACGTCTGACATGAGCACACGTGTATATAGCCTAGCGCCAGCATCCCTGTTTGAGGCTTTAATAAGGACAGTCTATTCAACATCTGGTTGGCCATATTCGAGTCTGCTAAATCCTGATGAAACAGTGTATGTGAAGCCAGGTCTCCATAGTTTCGTATAATGTGCCATATGTACGTGTGACTTTCTCGGCCGACATTAGCCAGATGACGGACCTCACCACGTGCGGCGAACCATTCAAGATCCCCGTCTGACACCGCCTCGTTTTGACAGTAAAGAAACACGTAAGGAGAGAGGGCTTGCACAGAAGGTTGCTGCAGTACATGGCGCCACGTCTCCACGCTCTCGCCCAACGTCTGGTTGTTGTAATGAGCGATCACAATGTCTAACTTTCGGTCGTTCGGTCGCGCTGATGAGACCCATGCGAACGACAGCCCTGCGACGATTTTGACAAATAAACATCGCGTAGTACTACCACCCTGGTGCCTTGTTGCCTTTGCTAGCATACTACCGGCCCACGTAAAGACTAAAGAAGCATGGAAGTTGAAGCTGTCAGTCAGAGCGACCATGTGCAAGGGGTTCTTATCAAAGCCCGTGTTCTCAAGCTTTCAATGTCACGCCTTGCTGTCTACTGTGAGACACCCCTTCCAATCTTCCCAAATTTAATCCATGTTCGTTAATTTCCCGCCTTACTCCCTTATACGGAGAAGCAACAAGTCACGTTTTTTTCTCGACTCTTCTCATCGACTCAGCTGCTTTTCGCATCCGCTCAGCTGCTTTCACGGTCTGTACAATGACAAGGCGCTCGTGCAGTCACCATGATTGACCGTTTTACAACGAGAAATGCATGACTGGGGTTTAGAAGGCTTGGCTGCTCAAGCTAATTCATTGACTTATGATGCTCCAGCCGGTCGCTGTTCGGCGGCTACAAACGACACAATTTCGATTCGGGCTGAGCTGAACAGACGTACAGTGGTCGTCAAAAGTCTGTATCCAAATTTAGTCCTTGCTTAGCAGAACAATTTGTGTGCGACGACAGCTCAATCTGACTGGCGGTACGGCCAGGTAGGCCTAGTACACCATCGAAGGCGTGTGTAGGTGGGACCAGTGCGGCAGATGTCGTCCGTAGCGCTAGCTGCAGAGCTTTGACCCTGACTGTGCGTTGACCTAGGAAACCTGTTGTCAGCAGGAGGGCAAGTTTTGCTGCACAGCAGCAAGCAAAAGCCATGGGCAAGCAGGCCTCAAGAGGGCAGTGCTGTGTGTAAAAACAGGCCAGCTTTCTTGTGTAGCATCCAGTTTGTGAAGCAAAGCAGTGTGCTGTTAGCCAGAGCATTTTCACAGAAGACAAGGAGTTTGCTTGTTGAGCAAGCTTTGCTGTTAGTTGAAGCAAAGCTCGTGCAACCAGCAAGCCCCTGTGTTCGGTGCAATCACTTGCAGGTGCTAGAAAACTTGCCAGAGTGGTTGCTATTTGACTTTTTCACTTTGACTTTGGACGGCAGACAATCCACACCTCCGCTTACCTGCACCTTCGGCTGCGCCCAGGCAAAGCACGTTGCTATACCCCTCGCTGACAGCTGAACTCTGAAGCTATTCCTTTCAAACTTGATCACGTCATTCCCAGTGATGACTCAGTCATCAGGCTGGCAGCCCTAAGCTTGAATGGGATCAATATAGGAGCATGTCTTTCAGTAGACAGCGTTGCAGGGGCCCTTGCTTCCACAAGGCAAAAAGAAGATACACACATACGTGCTGTATAATGCTGTCACACTTCCATAGCTTGGCTGTCTGCAGCGCTGCTCACCACTGAGAGGGACGGTCTCCCAGACCAAATGCCGCATGGCTGCGGTTTTTGCCTCCTTGCCAGAGGTCTTGACAGCGCAGTATCTAACGAAAGCTAAAGGTTCCTCAGACTGCTGGTTGTCCTTGTTTGCCACCCGGACTTTAAAGATCATGTGCACCTGAACAAGTCAGTAAGATCAGTATCAAGGCATGAACTGCACATGCTTCCATGCCTAACAACATCACCGGATGCAGCGCAAATGTGACTGGAGCGCGCACTGTAACTGAAGCTGTCACCTGCAGATCTCAATTTGGCAACTAGCACAAGCAGCTGCTGACTACTAGACAGGCAATACTAGACAAGCAATGCATACTACAGCTGCTGTTTCAGCTGACCTGTCCAGACCATAACTCATCAAGGGGCTGCTCATCAGAGCAGTCTCGCCTTGAATTTGAACATCATGCAGCATTAAATGCTATTGGTATGCATATTCAGCAAATACCCCCATTAGGCTTGACCAATCCAGGGTGACCGCGCACCAGGTCAGCAGTGCCATGGGCAAACGGAACACCAAGCACTCTTTTTATGTTGACCTGCATGCGCAAGTTGACATCCAATGCTGTGCATAGGGTGACACTCACTGCTATACATTAATGAATTAGCATGACATGCAACTCATCAATGCTACTCAAGCTATGCAGGGAGGTGCCACCACAAGGACTTGAGGTGACAGGAAGCAGTCATGACCTTCACTTAACTAACAAGGCAACAAACGATACAAAAAATCAGGAAGAAGAAGAGTGGTATCATCTTCCTGCCAACTATCTGTTTGTCTTGCTGAGATGCCCATACAATGCTGAGGCAAAATATCACAATGACGGCACCTCTGTTCACATGTCCTTCAGACTCAAGTACACCCCTGTGCAGCAAAAACAATGCCATCAATGACATATCAAGGCCCCTCATGAACAAGCAGATCAGGATACATCACAGCCTACCATGAGGCGCAGCATCTGCTGCTCCATAGTACGGCTTGTTTGTGGTGCCCTTGGAGATTGTGTGCACACCTGAGCTGACTGTTCTCTGTCTGTGCAAGCCAAATGTCATAATATCGACAAGTGTGCATGCCAGTAAATTCAGCACAAGGCTTTGAAAACCTTACAGCTCCCGTACCGTGACGAGGTCCTCATGATGACTGGTCCAGTAGATACGTCCTCCAATGCTTCATTCAGGTAGACCTGGTCGGCTACCTGGCAAAACAAGACAGTGATGCCGTGCACACCTAGTCAGCTCTGCATCCGATGCCTTCTCTACATATGATGTTGTGAGATCACAGAAGCTGCCTTTTGTGACAACATGCTTGACAGCACACATGTTCAAGTAATTCCTTGTCCCGGTGGTCGAACGTTAAATGACTGCTGGCTATTGAGTGAAAGGTCTCGGGTCCAAGGTCTGCAGGCTTTGACTTCTGCCTATTTCTCTCTAGTCGAACCCGTGACATACTTCGGAACCCCGGTCGACCTCGCCGGATGGTCAAGCAGGTAGAGCGCATAATGTTCGAAATCTTACGGGCTTACTTGCCTCGGGCTACGTTCAAGCCGTATAGCGCGTTCCCGTTACCACGCCTAACGGCGTAGGATTTTCCTTTTCTTTTCAAGCAATTCCACTTTTCAACAAGGTCAGCTGAGTAGAGAAGCAGAGTGCAATAGCACTCCTGGACAGATCTGTCTGGCATCAGCACAAGGTGTGTCTTGCAAGAATAGACACTGTTGGCTTAGGGTTTCAAACCCTTACAGTATGTAGTCATCTTGTGCTGGCTTGTGTCATGCCTGCAGTGCTGACTGGCGGGAACAGCATGACAACTGATGCTGTAAAACAACATGTAACTCGATTGATTGATTCCATTGACAGCTGGGCCTGTGCTAACAGCAACCCCACTAAATCAACATGCTGGCCAAAATTGCACCGCATGCTTGTTAACGCTTAAAGCTGTAACTCGGCGCCATTTTTCAGTTCCCGCCGAGAAACCAGACAGGAAACCTTTCAAGTTATCAAAAGGTCATTCAAACCAGCAAAACCTGTTAGACCAGTGTGGTCATCTAAAGCTTTGAAGGGGTGTGAGGTATCTTACCATTAGCAAGGGTACACTTCAAATTTGTTAATCAACCAGGGGTTCAAACAATACACAAAGCCCACAAGTGAGCACTATTGTCTCTTCAGCTCCGCAAAAAATGAGTACATACAGCCTGTAGACCTATCACTTGCGTCAGCTGAGGCCTCCTTCAGCCTTCAGGAGTGCTGGTCCCAGCACCTGCATCAACATGGCAGCTGCGCCTGGTAGCAGTGCAGCTGCTACCGCTGTGCACTTAGCCAAGTCAAGAAGCACATTTGTCACCTGCTGCAGTAGCAGCTGTGCAGTTGCCACCAGCTTGCACAATGGCTCAGATGCCTTTGGTGGGTGCACAGTCCCATGTTGCAGCAATGGGTCATAGGACTGTCATCAATTTGCCAGTGGCACCCGGTGCTGCTTACAAAGCGCAGTCGATACCAGCTGTGCAGATTGCTTTTACTAATGCTGATAGCAGACTAGCACAGCAACGTCTGCAGCTGGTACCTCTTTTGCGGTCAGTCTTGACACTATGACTGCCCATTTTTGTTTTTGCTGTAATACCATTAACTGCCCCACCTCTGCCGCACGATGTATTGGTGCTGGAACCATCTGACAGCTCTCTTTGTGAGGTTTCTATGGACAAAAATGTTCCAGACAAAGGACTGCGCTCAGCCTGATATGTCGCTCCCACTGTTGCTGTTTACCAAAGCAGCATTTGCACCCCAGTCAATCGATCACATATCACAACTTGCTCCGTCATCACCTCTGTGATTCTTGCCATGCTAAAAGCAAATGTCAGAATGAGTTTTGCAAGCTTGCGCACGGGGCTTATTGGCAGCTTGAATGAGTATGAGGCACATGAGCAAGTGAAAACGAAAGGCCCAGTTGTAGTAGCAGAGAAGAAAGGCCCACTAGCAGTAGCAGAGAAGCACAACACTCGTCGAACTCACACTCACTGACGGCGCAATCAGTGGATGCACTTCAATCAAGCACACGCTTGTCAATGATGCGGTTTCCCATCTGCTCAGGTTGGAGATAGCTGCTCTGGAACAGACAGAAGCAGCAACGACTCTGCATGACAAATGCAGTCTTGTGCATTTACTCAATGTATGTATGCTGCTGCTTTTTCCGTATCACAAGCAGAGTACATGGGCCAAAACCCAGGACTTGTTAGCCAGTTAGCTAGAGGGTTGTAACATCCATGATAAAATGTTTTGCACTCTGGGGACAGATTGTGCACAGATACGACCTCTGGGGATGGCCTGGGGGCCAGCAGCAAGAATACTATTTGAACTGCAAGCATGCCTGTCATGATGACAATTGAGCACACCTGGTACTCTTTTGACACAGAGGTGTACACGTGTAGACAGAGGCATGGACAGAGGTATGGACAGAGGTGTACATGTGTGGAGGCGGTGTCTGCACAAACTGTGCTACCATAGAAGTCAATAAGGTACAGCTCATGCACAGTGCTGAAAGCATCCTATCAATAGCAAGCAATTAGGTATTCATTCGTAAACCCTGCTAAACCTGCCAAAATAGTAACAACAGGCAAACAGGCTCCCCAAATTGTGTCAGTGTATTGACAACAAACAGGTGCATTTTTTAGGAGGAGTCGTTCAGCCCCTGATCTGCACAGACCCATCAATACTGTCTCTGCGTAAAGAGTGTTCTGGCAGTTGCTTCCACAATTCACAAGAAACAGAACCACAGACTGGGAGTGCATGTATGCCTGTGAACAATATATAGAAAATATAGAGAACCAAATCGCAAATTTGGAATGTTTCCAATTTCATAATTATTTGCCTTTGGCAGGTGGCGAAGGTACCATCGATTGAATCCGTAGATGCGACTGTTCGTGATATAGAGTTTGGTCTATAGCGATAAAGAAACATAAAAATCAAAACAAAAATATAAAAAATATGAAATTTAGTAATTTTTATTTTGAAAAGGGTCATTTGCATGGTTTGATCTCCCGAAAAGGAGGGTTCCCAAAGTTTGTATCTTTTCAAAAATGGCTGACAAACCTGTGCATTGATGAATCCAAATGGGTCTGGCTGTAACATGCAATCTTCCCTCAAGAGCGCGCACTTGCTGCAGAAGTACGCAGACTGTGTCGTCAAGAAATTGAATGCTACAGAGGCGCTTCTATTGTATGCACAGGCAGCTTCAGTGCAACCTCCTGCATCTTTAGCTCGCCTTGTGCCTTCCATAGCAAGACATGCTCCTATCATGGCTGGCATTGGCTCATCAGCATCAGGGGTTTCAGTGAGAGCGCCATCTGCAGGTGCAAGTCAGCACCTTCATGAGCCCGCTCCTGCTCAAGCAATATCACATGAACCGGCTGTTGGTGCATAAGCTTGCTGCCAATGGTCAACATGGCAATCCAGCACCAGCAGTGCTCACAGCTGCACCACCAGCAGGGCGACTGTACAAGGATCCCTCGAAGCCTTGAAAAGAAAGCTCAGCAATCATGGCACTGGACGAGGTGGTGCAGGCATTGCAAAAACCTGTTGGCCATGCAGCAAGGTGAGAAGGAGTTTGTGGCAAATTCTGTAAGAAAACGTATTGTCTATACTATGTCACTGGTGGCATGCAGACTTGGGAGCAGTAGAGAAGCAGCACTGCCAGATTGCATGCCATGCAGGCACCCTCCTTATTGATTCGTGTTGTTTCCCAGCTTTGTGCTGCATGTGCAAGGGACTATGACAGACAGGTGTGCACATTGTTGTGCGGCAAACTATTTGAATGTGCAACGCTCGAATTTTGTGCAACAGCAAATAACTTTGGTATGAAAGAATTGCAGTGTCTGTGATTGTTTCTGAGCTCTGTATTGCGTATGTTGAGCACAGGGTCCCCAACATACATGTTGTCCGACAGCAGATTTGCACCGTGGTTTCCTCCCTGCTGTCTAATTGCAACAGAATATCGGCAGTGAGGTATGGCTTCTGCTGTTTGCTGGCAGCGGAAATTATGCAGCAAAGTATGAATTCTGATGTTTGGAAGACGTGTGGTGAAAATTGAGTTCAAATGCAGCTGTCAGCAGCAGGACTGGGATTTGGCCGTTGCTGGACACCTCGTTTGAGCTAAAGTCCCACTACTTTCAGGGTAATCAATCCCAGCAGCAGAGAAAAGAGAATCCAATATTTCTTCCCACGCCTAGCAATATGCCGATACACCTGACCGTCAATAAAATCAGGTACGTGTGTCTGATGCGTGTCTGACCGTCAATAAAATCAGAGCGCATCAGAGTGGTCGCGAACAGCCCCTCCGAACCTGTCCGGCCTGTTCTTCAGGATTCCTCAGGATTACACGACTTTTTCGGCCCAAGCCTTTCAGCCAGCTTCAGACAAGTTCAGACGCCTTCAAAACACCTCTGAACGCAATTCAGCCTGGCACCATTCCTTGTTTACCACCACCACTATGGGAACGAAGCGCGGCTGAACGCTGTCTGATCCATGCTGAAAGTGTCTCACTGTTTCGGAGTCTAGTCGCCTTTCAGCCCATGCTGAAACTGTCTCAAACCGACCACTTCAGATAGGTCTGATTGTGTCTGTTTGTGCAATATCAGACAGGTCTTATCGTGTCATATCTTTTACATCAGATAGGATCTGACTGAGGCTGATAATCTCATCAGATCTGTCTAGACCTTGTCTGAGACAGGCAACTTCAGGCTGAAAGCGGGCTGCTGCAATGGCTACCCTGTACCTAAGGTTGTCTAAACTGCATCTGCCCCTAGTCTGCAAATCTACGCTCATCCAAACACTGTACATGTACACATGCACTCTGCCTACACCTGGTGATACACACTACAAGCAAAG
>JAABUT010003903.1_pt1 | contig 12305 bp, 12 predicted proteins | sample 5559281 | NCBI WGS metagenome assembly JAABUT01 (sample SAMN10711880, study PRJNA513359) | rock metagenome | isolation source: Antarctica rocks | place: Antarctica: Victoria Land, Ricker Hills nord | collected 2016-01-04
CAAGCAGTCCGCGTCCGTGGCGAACCATGACTGGAACTCGCCCAGCGAACGCGGGTACAGGGCACCACCCTGCGAGCCGCGGTACTGCATCACACCAGTGTAGTCGGCTCAGATGGATAGCCCTAAGCCCCTTAACGGGCAACTGGCGGCCGAATGGCGCCGGCGAAGACCATGTTGTGAAACGTTCGTCGCAGGTTTTCGAATCCCTTGGGCAACCGGGTGGGATGAACCCTGTTGGTCAGCAACGCGACATAGCAGCCAAGTTGCACGTCTACCCACAGGCTCGTGCCCGTGAAGCCCGTGTGCCCGTAACTGTCCGGAGAGATGAGGTCCCCTGCGGGGGACTGGACGCGGTCCACGCCCTGCCAGGCAAGGCTCCGCCGCAGCAGCAAGGAGTCCGTAGCGGGGCGTACCATCACCGACATCGCCGGCCTTGAGAGGAGTTGACCTACGCTTCCTTGTCCTTGGGCACACAGGGTCATCCCCAAACGAGCCACATCAGCGATGGTTGAAAAGACACCAGCGTGTCCCGAGGGGCTACCGAGAATGACCGCATTTTCGTCATGAACGGTTCCCTGGACCACTCGTCCTCGCCAGGGGCAATCCTCAGTGGCGGCGGCCGAGGAGCGGAGGTGGGGCGGTAGCCCGAAACTCGTGTCCCCCATCCCCACAGGGTGAAGCACACGCTGCGCCGTCAGCGCATCCAGGCTCTCCCGGGCGGCGCTCTCCGCTATGAGACCCAGCAGCATGAATCCCTGTGAACTGTATGTCACCTGCGCGCCAGGCGGCGCCACTAGGGGGAGGTCGCCTAAAGCCAGCAACATCTGTTCCCTGGTCTGGCAGCTGCGGAAGAGCTCGACCTGCCCCGGTATGCCGGAGGTGTGGGTGAGTAGGTCACGCACCGTGAGGTCCGCCTTGTCCGTCGTGGCATACCGAGGCAGGTGCGCAGCGACCGTGTCATCGAGGAGCAGCTCGCCGGATTCGATCAGAGACATGACAGCCAAGCCCACAATCGGCTTGGTGATCGACGCGAGATCCCATAACGTCGCCATTTCGACAGCCGGTCCTCCCCAGGACAGGCTGCCCAGCCGTCCCTCCGTGAGCGGACCGTCGGCCGTCCCGACTGACCAAGCGGCCCCGGAGAATAAGTGACGCTCCCTGGCAGCCAGCAGCAGGTCAACTAGCTGTCTCATACCGAAACCACCTCGAAAGCTGCTCGATGTCCGCTGGGAACTCCTTACCGGTTGGGGTACTGGGAGTATTCAGCCAGCCGTTTAACCGCGTGCGCCGGAAGTCCACACCGAGACCCCGTCCTGGACGCGGGCACCGTGCGCCGAGGTCGCCAGCGTTGAACCTGTTGCCACCAGCCGCCGCATCCCAGTGGGTCGCCGCGGGCGAGTAGGAGGGGGCAGCCGGGCTTGCCTTCGGTCCTCACGCCGCCCTCTCGCTCGTCCACGGCCATAGCAGGCTGTCCCGGCCTACGGGGCGATGGTCGACGCAGAAGGCCTGGCGCATCACGTGGCATCCTGGGGTGCGGCGGCTGAGACTGCCTGTTCGTCCCGGGCGGCTTGGGCGGCCATCAACTGCTCCGTTGTCTCCACCGGGAATAGGCATGCTGCCACGTGCCCCGTGGGACCTATCACGTCCAGAGGTGGGCGCTCGAGCGCGCACTCGCGACGGCTGAGCGGACATCGTGTCCGGAAACGGCACCCCGACGGTGGCTCCACCGGCGACGGCGGATCACCCTGCAGCACCACCCGGCGCCCCGGTCCCGACTGGGAGGGATCTGCGATCGGGGCTGCCGACAGAAGCGCCTGCGTGTACGGGTGACGTGGATGTGTGAAGAGCTCCTCGGTCTCCGCGACCTCCACGATCTGGCCGAGGTACATCACGGCGATCCGATCGGCGATCTGCCGCATCACCGAGAGGTCATGGGAGACGAACAGGTAGCTCAGTCCTCGCTCACGCTGTAGTCGCTGCAGGAGCTGTAAAATCTGCGCCTGCACTGAGACGTCGAGCGCGCTAACTGCCTCGTCACAGACCACCAGGCGTGGGTCGAGCGCGAGCGCCCGAGCGATCCCGATGCGCTGACGCTGGCCTCCGGAGAACTCGTGCGGATACCGGTCCTGCGCCGAAGGGTCCAGCCCCACCGCCGAAAGCAGAGCGGAGACCTTCTCTCGCCGCGCCCCTGCGCCCGCCTTCCCGCGATAGGACCGGTCGTGGGTCACGAGCGGCTCGGCGACGATGTCCTGCACTCGCATCCGGGGGTTCAGGCTCGCGTAGGGGTCTTGGAGCACGACCTGCAGATCCCTTCTGACGACGTTCATCTCTCGACGAGAAAGAGTCGTCAGCTCGCGCCCAGCGAAGCTGATGGACCCGTGGGTTGTCTCGATGAGTTGCAGGATGACTCTCGCGAGGGTCGTCTTGCCACAGCCGGACTCGCCGACGAGTCCGAGGGTCTCGCCTGGGGCGATCTCCAGGGAAACGTTGTCGACCGCCAAGAGTTGCAGCCCCCTCGGACCGCCCATCCCGCTGGCCGGGTAAGCCTTGGTCACTTCGCGAACCAACAACAGCGGCGCCTGATCGCCCGGTTGTCGGTCGGCTGTCACGTGCTGTGCCGCGCTGGTCATGAGGCCCCCCCTCTGGTGTCTGCGGGCTGGAGGGACGTGGTGGCCGCAGCTGTCGCGGCCATGAGCTCACTTGGGGCCAGGACGCACGCCGCGGCGTGCCCGGGCGCCTTGTCCGTCAGAGGTGGCACCTTGATGGCGCACGCGTCGTGCGCGAAGCCACAGCGGGGCCGGAAGGAGCAGCCTGTCGGCAGCTTGAGAAGGTCCGGGGGGGCACCGGGAATGGGATCGGTCACCACACCTCGTGGGCGGTCCGCGCGCGGGACCGATCCGAGCAGCGCGAGGGTGTACGGCATGAGGGGTTGAGCGAACAAGTCGACCACGGGTGCGCGCTCGACGGTCCGGCCGGCATACATCACCAGAACCTCGTCGGCGGCCTCGGCAACCATTCCCAGATCGTGCGTGATCAGGATGACCCCCATCTCCATCCGGTTCTTCAGGTCGGAGAGCAACTCCAAAATCTGCGCCTGAACGGTGACGTCGAGTGCGGTCGTCGGTTCGTCGGCTACAAGGACCTGCGGTCGACACGCAAGGGCGATCGCGATCATTACTCGTTGCCGCATCCCGCCGGAGAGTTGGTGTGGGTACTGGCCGGCACGTTCCTCGGGATTGGCGATCTGGACGTTGCGCAGCGCCTGGACTGCCCGTGTTCGCGCCTGCGCCTTCGTCAGTCGCTCGTGGCGCACGAGCGACTCTACGATCTGCGCTCCCACGGTCCGCACGGGGTTCAGGCTGGTCATGGGGTCTTGAAAGACCATGGCGATTCCCTTGCCGCGCACCGACCGCATCTGCCGCTCGGAGAGGGACAGCAGGTCACGGTCACCGAAGAAGATCCGTCCACCCGCGTAGACGCACGGTGGTTCCGGGTTCAGGCGCAACAAGCTCAGAGCCGTCGCCGACTTGCCGCTGCCCGACTCGCCGACGATGGCGAGGGTCTGCCCGGCCTCCAGCGAGAAGGACACCTCGTTGACCGCTCGGACGATCCCCGCCTGGATGTGGAATTCGACGGACAGCCGGTCGACCTCAAGGACGCTCATGATCACCCTCCGGTGTCGCGCTGGCCGATTAACAGCATGGTGCGTGCGATACGTTCGTAGACCGCCACCGCGTCGATGACCTCCTGGAGCGAGACGAACTCGTCTGGGGAGTGGGCCTGAGCCAGGGAGCCAGGGCCGCAGATGACGGTGGGGATACCAGCAGCGACAAGCTTGCTCATGTCGCATCCGGCGTTGAAGCCCACCGGTGCGGTGCTGGGCCGGGAGACCGCCGCTAGCGCGGCCAGGCCCGCGGCGACGATGCGCTCGTCGGTGCGGGTCTCGGACGGGACGGTGGCCACGAGCTGCCGCGGCGGCGCGGCGTCCAGCCCGGGGCGTTGGCGGGACACCTGCGCGATGACGTCGGCCAGCTGGGTATCGCATTCGGCATGTGTCTCGCCCGGGACCAGTCGGCGGTCGACGGTGACGGTGGCCTGGGCGGGAACGGTGTTCTGGAAGGTGCCGGCGGAGAACATGGTGGCGGTGAGCGTCGCCGGACCGAGGAGGGCATGTGGTCGCCGGGCCAGGCGTGCGGTTTCGTCTTCGCACGCCAGCACGAATGCGGCGGCGTCGGCGGCCGCGTTGCGTCCCAGCCAAGGGGATGCGCTGTGGGCGGCCCGGCCCGAAAAGCGCACCTGGTGCATGTAGGTCCCCTTATGAGCGGTCGCGACCTCGAGGCCAGTGGGCTCGCCGACGACGGCCGCGTCTGCGACGAAGCCGTCGGCGACGAGAGCGAGGCTGCCGAGACCGCCTGCTTCCTCGGCGACCACGGCGGTGAGCACGATCTCGCCGCAAAGGCCACGAGGGTCGGAAGCGAGGCGTTCCATCGCGGCCAGCATGGCGACCAGGCTGCCCTTGGCGTCGCAGGTCCCTCGTCCGGACATCCGGGTTGCGTCGCGGCGAGGTTCGTAGGGTGGCTGGGCCCACTCCTGGCCACTGGGGTCGACGACGTCCATGTGGGTGTTGAGGACGAGCCGCGGACCGGTGCCGAACGTCAACGTGGCCAGGACGTTGTCCGCTCCGTCCCAGACCGGCTCGCGACGCACCACGGCACCCATGTCGCGGGCCCACTGCTCGACCCAGGCTGCGACATCACGAGCGTCGCCGGGCGGGGTGGGACTGGCGATCGAGACGCAGTCGGCCAGCTGCTCGAGTACCTGTTCTGGCGTCGTGCACCTCATTCGGCCAGCTGCAGTGTGTCGGCCGAGGACGAGAGGATCGTGCGCCACAACTGGGCGTCGGCTCGCACCGTATTCCGAGGAGCGGGGACCATCGCCCTGATCGCATTCGGCTGCTTGAGGGCCGACCCGGTGACCACAGCCACGACGGTGTCAGATCCGGTGACGTGTCCCTGCTCCCTCGCGCTGAGCAGTGCGGCGAGCGGGGCCGCGGCTGACGGTTCGGCGGGGATGCCGACGTGCCCAAGCCGCAGGACGGCGTCCCGCAGCTCGTCCTCACCGACCGCGATCGCGGCGCCCCCGGAGTCGCGTATGGCCTTGAGCACCCGACGTCCTCCGTGGATCATGCTGTCGCCGGCGATGCTCTGAGCCAGGGTCTTGGTGGCGTCACCGTGCCGCTCCGTGGCGGGGCTGTCGCGGTCGAACGCGTCGACGAGGGGGGCGCACGCAGCGGCCTGGACACCGACCATCCGCGGGAGGCGGTCAATCAGCCCGAGCTTACGTAGCTCGGTGAAGCCCTTCCAGGCACCCCACAGGCCGCCGCCCGTGCCGACGGGGTGCACCATGACGTCGGGAACGTCCCAATGCAGGGACTCACAGATCTCGTAGGCATACGTCTTCATGGCCTCGTGCCGCACGGGGTTCACGAAGTTGACGAACGTGTACTCGCCGTCCCGCGCCAAGATTTCGAGCGCGGTGAAGATTTCCGCGCTCGAACTGTAGGTCAACCGGTGGACCTCCGCACCGTGCAGGCTGATAGCGGCGACCTTCGACTTGTTGGCGGCCTCCTCGACGAAGACCTGGGCCCGCATTCCCGCTTGTGCGGCGTAGGCCGCGAATGATGCTCCGGCGTTGCCCGAGCTGTATGTGAAGCCGGAGCGAAGGCCAAGGTGCCATGCTTGGCTGACCGCCAGCGAGAAGCCGCGGTCCTTGAAGCTGCCCGTTGGCATCATGGCGTCGTTCTTGATCAGGAGGCGGCGCACACCGACCAAGTGGGCCAGCGGGTCGACGTCGATCAGGGGTGTATCGCCTTCGCCAAGGCTCACCACCGCCGCACTGGCCGGTAGTGGAAACAGGTCGCGCCACCGCCACATTCGCTCGGCTCGGCGGGAGGCGGCCAGCTCCGCAAAATCCTTGGGGAGCGTCTCGAGATCGTAGATGTACTCCATCAGGCTGCCGCACACCGGGCATAGAGTCACCGGCTCGTCCAAACTTGCGCGGTGGCCGTGGTCGTCGCAACGCAGCTCCCTGGCGCTGCTCATTGCCGGTAGGCCTTTGGGTCCGCGACGTCGCGCAGCATATCACCGGTGACGTTGATGGCGAGGGTGGTGAGCATGATGGCCAACCCGCTGAAGACCGCGATCCACCAGCCGGTGCGGATGTAGAGCTGGCCGGTGGAGATCATGCCCCCCCAGGTCGGAACGGTGGGCGGCACGCCCAGACCCAGGTAACTCAGGGACGCTTCCGCCACGATCATCGAAGCCACTTGCAAGGTGCCGATGGTCAGCAGCGGTGCCAGGACGTTGGGCAACAGGTGCCGTCTCATGATACTCAGGTCCCCGACGCCTACGGCCCTCGCTGCGGTGACATACTCCCGTGAGCGCAAGGAGAGCACCTCTGCCCGCAGGACCCGGGCATACGTGACCCATCCGGTGATCCCCAGGACCACGATGACGAACGGAAGGCTCGAGCCGACGACCGCCACGATGACCAGAGCCAGCAGGATGGTCGGGAAGGATAGTTGGACATCGGCGATGCGCATGAAGACGATGTCGATCCACCCTCGGTAGAACCCGGAGACGACACCGATGACCGTACCGATGACACCCGAGAGCAAGGTGGCGGATATCCCGACAAGCAGAGAGATCCGGGTGCCGTAGATGATTCGGCTGAGCACGTCCCGGCCAAGGTTGTCCGTCCCCAGGAAGTGTCCGGGAGCGCTCCCCTTGATCCAGGCAGGGGGCTTGAGGCGTGCTGCGAGGTCTTGAGCCTCCGGCTCGTGGGGAGCGACGAGAGGGCCGAAGACTCCGACCAGGATGACGAGGGCGATGATGAGGACAGCGACCTGGGCAACACGGTTCCGCCGGAGTGCCTGCCTGACCGCTGCGGGCAGCGAGCGGTTGCGCGTTGGGCTCGTCGTGCTGGCGGCCTCGGCCTTGTCGGCCTGCGCCTGTGTCACGGCGCTCATCAGCTCAGCCTCACTCGGGGGTCCAGCACGGCGTAGAGGATGTCCACGACGAGGTTGACCGCGACGAACACGATCGCCAGGAACATCACCGTCGCCTGCATGAGCGGGTAGTCCCGGTTCGTGATCGCCTCGATCGTCAGTCGGCCGACGCCCGGCCAGGCGAATACCTGTTCGGTCAGGATGGCACCGCCGAGCAGGCTGCCGATCTCGAGGCCGACGATGGTGACCACCGGCAGGGCCGCATTGCGCAGCGCGTTAGTCACGACGACCCCGACGGGCGACAGGCCTTTGGCCTTCGCCGTGCGGATGTAGTCCTCCCCCATCACGTCGATCAGCGACGAGCGCAGCAGCCGCGCGATCATCGCGGTCGAGTAGAGGCCCAGGGTGATGGCAGGCAGGACGAGATGCTCGATGCCTCCGGTGCCGGAGGCCGGGAGGATCTTCAACTCGACGGCGAAGATCAGGATGAACAAGATCCCGACGAAGAAGGCCGGGGTCGACTGACCGACCAGGACGGCGGTCATGACGGCGCTGTCGGTCGCCTTGCCGCGCCGCAGTGCGGACACGATGCCGGCCGGCACAGCAACGACGAGGGAGAACACCAGCGCCGCGGCTGCAAGTCGCGCCGTTGCTGGCAGACGGTTGAAGATCACCACGCGCGCCGGTTCCTGGAAGAACACCGACTGTCCGAAGTCGAAGTGCAGAAGCCCGGACAGGTAACTGAGGTACTGGGTCACTAGCGGTCGATCGTATCCGAGCAGATGTCGAAGCGCCTGCTCCTGTTCGAGGGTGGCGTTGTCTGGGAGCAATGAGCGCACCGGGTCACCGGCGACCCTGACAATGAGGAACGCGACCGTCGCCACGAGCAACAGCACGACCACCGTCTGAAGGAACCGGCGCACGGCGAAGACGAGCAGTGGGCTGCTGCTGGGGCGGGGGCGCGGTCTTAACGCGGCAGCCGCTTCTCCTGGCAGGGGACTCGACATTCTTTTCTACTTGGTGACGGTGGCTGGCTTCATGGCGAGCACGCCGCTGCCCGGCATGGTCCAGTTCACCGCGTCACGCACGGCGTAAACGTTGCTTGTCTGGTACAAGTAGATGAAGGGGGCATGTGCCACCATCAACTTCTGCAGGTCGCTGAAGGCCTGCTTGCGGGCCGCAGTGTCGAGAGAGGTCTCCTCGATGTCCACGAGAGCGTCGGCATCCTTGCTGTGCCAAAGGCTTTGACGCCGATCGGAACGAATCGTCGACTGGAGAAAGCTCTCGGCGTCAAGCGTCCATCCGGTGTTGCCGCTGAGATACATCGGGCCGATGGCGTGGGGGTCACCGGAGACCAGGAGTGACTTGAACTGGGTGGCGTCGACGATCTTGACGTTGCAAGTGACACCCACCTTGGTGAGCTGGCCAGCGATGGCCTGGGTCACGTCTTGGTCTGCGGTGGACGCCGACAGCTGTGTCGAGAAGCCATTGGGAAAGCCTGCCTCCACCAACAGCTGCTTCGCCTTGGCCGGGTCGTAGCTGAAACCCTTGACGGTCGGGTCATAACCGAAGACTTGGGACGGAATCAGCGTCGCCGTCTGCTCGGCTGCACCATTGAGCACCGAGCTGATCAAGGTCGGGACGTCGACCGCGTAGTTGAGGGCCTGCCGGACCTTTTCGTTGGCCAAAGGGCCCCCGTCGAGGGTGTTCATGGCCACGTAGTACTCGCGAACCCCCGGGACCTTCTTCGCCTGAAAGCCGGACCCCTCGCCAAGTTGCGCGATTGCGTCCGGTGTCAGGCCGGTGATGATGTCGAGCTCACCCGACTGCAGGGCCGCGATGGCGGTCGCTGGGTTAGGCATGATCCGGATCGTGAGGCTCTTCACCGCCGGCGCGCCGCCCCAATACGTTGGGTTTGCGGCGAGGACGACTTCGCTGTCTTGTTTGCGAGACTTGAAGGTGAACGGGCCCGTCCCGACGGGGCTGGCCGCGAAACCAGCGTCGCCCTTCTCGGCGATGTACTTCGGCGGGACGACGACACCACCGAACAGGGAGACCTTTTCCGGCAGGATCGGGTCGGATGCGCTCAGGTGAAAGTCCACTGTAGTCGCGTCGACTGCTGTGGCCTTTTGGACATAGCGCAACTCGACAATGGGGGACTTCGTCGCTGGGTCGATCAGTCGGTTGATGCTGAAGGCCACCGCTGCGGCATCACACGGCTCGCCGTTGTGAAACGTCACTCCCGAACGGATCTTGAAGCGCCAGGTCTTGGGGTCGACGGCCTGCCACGACGTAGCCAAGGACCCTATGAGCTTGTTATCGGCGTCGCGGGTGGTCAGGGTGTCGAAGATGTTGCTCGCGACGCTCATGGAGGGGATGTCGCCCTGCTTCTGCGGGTCGAGGGACTTGACGTCGCTACCCATGGAGACCCGGAGTGCCCCCGTGAAGTCGCCCGAGGGGGAACCGCCGGCGCCGTCGCCGCTGCAAGCCGCCAGCAGGTTCGGCAAGGCCAAGGCTGCAGTACCGAGACCGGTGGCCTTCAGCAGCGTGCGGCGGCTGACGTTCATGTAAGTCATTCAGGGTTTCCATGTCTACGGAGAGGCGACTCGGCAGCGCCCTGGCGTTGCGTTCCACCTGACGGAATACTATTCTCTCGTACGAAATATAGACCCGGATGATCGGCGGCTGTCAAGGGTGTGTCCGTACCGATGAACTCCAGCGAGAAGACGTTGGCGGTTCTCCGCGCCCTCGTCACCCCCGGCTCCCCACACCAGCTGGCCGACATCGCAAGGGAGACCGGCCTAGGCAAAACAAGCGTCCATCGGATACTGCAGGTCCTTGTCGCCACTCGGTACGCCCAGGCTGGCGGTGAGGGCGCCTACGGTCCGGGTCCCGCGTTGCACAGCCTCGGCGTCGCCGCCAAAGCCGACTTGGACCTGGAGGCGGCTGCACGGCCAATCCTCGCCGACTTGCAGCAGCGGACCGGTCATACCGTGCACTTCGCCGCGCGTTCCGGCGCCCAGGCGGTCTACGTGTCCAAAATCGAAGGCGACAAGCCCTATCAGATGGCCTCACGCATCGGTATGCCAGTCGCGCTGCACTGCACCTCCATCGGGAAGGCGATCCTTGCGGCGATGGGGCCCTCCGACCTCGAGTATGTGCTCGGCGCCGTTGCGGAACCTTCCTCCCTTCATCCCGTCCTAGACCACAGGCTCTTAGCGGCGCAACTCGATGAGGTCCGCGCCCGGGAGTACGCCGTGGACGACGAGGAAAATGAGCGCAATGTTCGATGCGTAGGATCCGCCGTCTACGGTCCCGACGGCTCCGTGCTCGGCGGGATCAGCGTCTCGGCCCTGACGTTCACTTGCACCATGGAGGAGCTTGGGCAGATCGGACCCATGGTGGTTGAGGCGGCCGCGTCTCTGTCGACCGTACTCGGACAGCCGAGGACCTCCTCATGAGGGCGGAGTCGGCAAAGGTGCCTGACTTGTCAGGGGCGGTGGTCACTGTGGTGGAACCGGGCTTGCCGGCCGGCCGCGCGCGGCTTCTCCGCAGGGATGGCCAGTGGGCTCTAGAGAACACACCTGAGTACGAACGTCAACCGCCTTCATCCGCCGACCCGGAGCTCCACATCTCCCCCGGGTGGGTGGACCTCCACGCGCACGTGTACGACGGGATGACGGAGATCAGCGTCCACCCCGACCGCGTGGGCCTCGATCAAGGCGTTCACCTGCTCGCTGACGCGGGCAGCGCGGGAGCAGCGACAATCAGCGGACTCGCGAAGTACGTGCTTCCGAGAGCTCGTACCGAGGTGCTCGCATGGATCAACATCGGCTCTCACGGCCTCGTCCACCTGCGGGAGGTCGCCGACCCGACGTTCATCAACGTCGACGCGACAATCGCTGCGGTCGAGGCGCACCGAAATCTGATCCGTGGGGTGAAGGTGCGCTCCAGTGGGGCCATCGTGGGGCCCATGGGGCTCCAACCGCTGCAGCTTGCAAAGATCGTCGCCCGCGCAACCGGGACCCCGCTCATGGTCCACATTGGCGAGGCACCACCCGTGATCGAGGACGTCCTGGACCTGCTCGACGAGGGGGATGTCGTCACGCACTGCTTCCACGGCAAGGTCGGCAAGCCTTGGGACCGCACCGGTCAGCCCATCGCCGCCCTCTCACGCGCTCTTGCCAGAGGCGTCATCCTGGACGTCGGCCACGGCGCTGCGAGTTTCGACATCAAGGTCGCATGCACCGCAGGAGCTCTTGGGATTTGGCCCACGACCATTAGCACCGACGTCCATGTGCGCAATATCGACGGCCCGGTGTTCTCTCTCGCTGCCGTCATGACCAAGATGCTGCACTGCGGCATGCCGCTGAACCACGTCATCGCAGCCACGACGACGGCGCCCCGCGAAGTGCTCGGATCGCCCCAGCGCTGGGTCGAACCGGACGGCCGGATCCGGCACGCGACCCTCTTCAGGCTCACAGACAATCCCCCAACCGGCCGACAGTACGTTGACAGCTCAGGAATTGTGCTGGCACCGGCCCGCCACCTCGTCGCCGCTGCGACCATCAGCCCCAACGGTCTCCAAGCCTGCGAGACTCGGAATTCCACCGCCACTGAAACGAGCACCAGCCCTTGAAGCGTTCGACGTCTTCTCAGCACGGCGAGTGGACTTTTCCAGTGGGACCGCACCGACTGCCCAGCCAAAATCGGTACGAGAATTGATGCAGACCAGTTACGTGCCGCAAGCCATCCTCGACCTACCAGACCCCATGCCACACCAGCCTCGCCCCTCGACGGCCCAGAGGAACTCAATGACGCATAGCAGTCACACCAGCCCCGACCTGCCTGCGCCCGCCGGCCCATACAGCCACGTGAGGGCGGCAGCTGGCTTGGTCTGGACGGCGGGTTTCGGCTCGCAAGACCCCCAGACGGGGGCCGTAGCGAAAGGAGTCACCAGACAGACAGAGCAAGTAATCGACAATGTCGAAGCTGCGCTGCGCGTTCAGGGTCTAGGTGGCTGGTGTCTTTCGCCGCGTGGCGGTCCCGGTGGCGTGCCCTCCTTCCGGGAGAATCGGTGCATGGCATTGGGGTATCGATTGAACCGCCCCGGTGAGTCCGGAGACTCAGTGGTGTGAGAGCTCAGCGGTCTGCTGGGCTCCGTGTTGAGCATAGTAGGCGGCCTCGAGCTCGGCAGGCGGGATGTCGCCGCAGTAGCCGTGCAGGCGGCGCTGGTTGTACCAGTCGACGTACTCGGCGGTGGCCAGTTCGACCTGGTCGACGGTGCGCCACGGCGCCT
>JAABUT010003905.1_pt1 | contig 12303 bp, 12 predicted proteins | sample 5559281 | NCBI WGS metagenome assembly JAABUT01 (sample SAMN10711880, study PRJNA513359) | rock metagenome | isolation source: Antarctica rocks | place: Antarctica: Victoria Land, Ricker Hills nord | collected 2016-01-04
GGCATCATCGGGAACGCCGGCTGCGAACGAGCAAGTGCTTGGATCTGGCTCTTCTCATCGACGCTGAGCACAACCGCGGTCTCGGGCGGGTCCAGGTAGAGCCCGACGACATCGTGGACCTTCTCGACGAACAATGGGTCGTTGCTCAGCTTGAAACCGTCAGCCCGGTGGGGCTTGAGCTCAAAGGACTTCCAGATCCGACCAATCGTCGACTTCGACAGCCCTGTCCGCTCAGCCATCTTCGCTCGCGACCAGTGCGTCGCGTTCCCCGGCGTCGATTCCAACGTCGCGACCACAACGTCCTCGATCTGATCGAGCGTGATCGAGGTCGGGCGACCCGGCCGGTCATCATCGGTCAGGCCGTCAAGGCGATGCTCCACAAACCGAGCCCGCCACTTCCCGACCGTCGCTGTTCCGGGGGCCGGTGCGGCCGCTGGTCAGCTGCCGGGAAGTAGCCACCAACGCAGCCAGCGGCGTTCGAGTTCGGCGCGCTCGCTGCGGCTGGCACCGAGCAGCAGCATCCCGGGCACCAGCGCAGCAGTGAGCATCAAGGCCAGCACCGGGCTGGGACTGCTAACGTATGGGCGCCCCGCACGGCCGCCGTTGACGCCAGCCACCAGCCGCACCGACGCGCTCGGGACCGGTACAGCCCAACGCCAGCACCTGCGCGTTCGCCAACGCCCGGACCAGGCGTGGTGACTCCCGCATCAGCTGCACGGCAGGCGCGTTCAACACCACTGGCTGCCGGTCCGAGCCCCATGGACCCGGGGGCAGCACGACCGCATGCCTCGGCCGGCTCCATGCTGGTGCGGCGCCACGGGTCACCGGTACCTCCGTTCTGTTCCTGGTACCTGCAGCGTGCCCGATCGATGCCCCGGACGTGGCCGAGCGTCGCCTAGGTCGCCCGAACCCACGGCCCCCCGGCCGCTGCTGGTCGGGGGCATCAGGCCCGAGAGCCGCTGGGACGTCTAAAGTGATCAGGGGCTGGCGTCGCACCGCGGTGCAATCAAGGCTGGCTGCGCCGCGTCCTGCTGTACGGAGGACAGTCACTCGAGGGGGAGACACATGCCCACAGCACCTGATGCCACCACCGGGGCAGCCGAGCTTCGAACAGAGGCGACCGGTTCGCCGCTGCCGTCGGCGCACAGCTTCGCGCGGGGTCTGGCGTTGCTGCGCGGCTTCCTGGGCCTGGTGTTCCTGCTGAACGGCCTGGCGAAGCTGTTCGAGTTCCATGCGGTCAAGATCGGGCCCTACGTCGCCAACCTGATCGACCGCAGCGACACCCGCTTCATCCTCAATATTGAGGCCAACAAGAACGCCCAGCACCCCTTGCCGGGGATCCGGCCGCTGGTGAACGACGTGTTCCTGTCCCACTTCGGCTTCTTCCAGTGGGTGTTCACCGCTGCTGAGCTCGGCATCGGGCTGCTGCTCGTTCTCGGTCTGGCCAGCCGGCTCGGCGCCTTGCTCGGGCTGTTGCAGTTCGGCTTCCTGGCCGCGCTTTACTTCAGCAACGACAGGTGGTTGTTCGAGCAGCCGCTGGATGTGGTGCCGCTGCTGTTGCTGGTCTGGCTGCCGTCCGGGCGGGTGTGGGGGCTGGACGGCACCCGCGCCGTGCAGGATCGGCTGCGCGGGCGGTGGCCGTCCTGACCACGCTGTCGGGTGTGGAGCCGGCTGCCCGCGTGCGGCTGCTGGACTCTGTCTCGGCGCCGTTGCCGACCCGCCCGTACTTCGCCGACGGCGACCCCGGCCCGATCGCGGCGTCGCTGGCGCATCTGCCCGACCTGCTGCCGGCGGCGCTGGGTTTCATCGGGGCGGCCCTGGGTGGCTCGTGGCTGCCGACGCGCACCAAGGAGATCGTCATCCTGCGGGTATCGGCGCTGGCCGGCTGCCGGTACTGCATGGCGGCGCACACGGTCGTGGCGCTGGACAGCGGCCTGAGCCTCGAGCAGGTGCGCGGTCTGCGCGGCGAGCTGCCGGTCAGCCCGGTCTTCGACGACCCCGCCGATCTTGCCGTGATCGGCTGGTCCGACGCGGTGCACGCCGGCGGCGAGCTGGAGCTGGCGACCGCCCGGAAGCTGCTCGCGGCGCACCATGAGGACGGCGCGGTGGTGGAGCTGACCGTCTGCGCGACCGCCACGTTGATGCTGAACCGGTACGCCACGTCGCTGGCCCTGCCGAGCTCGCCGCAGACGCTGTCCCGGCTGGCCCGCGAGGGCCTGGTCGGGTGAGCACCGCCACCCTGACCCGCCTGTCCGGCGCAGTCGCGGACGCCACGGTGTCCGGGCGGCTGTGGCTGTACAGCAACTACCATTGCAACCTGGCCTGCGCCTACTGCCTCACCGAGTCCGCCCCAAAAGTGCCGCGTCGCGAGCTGGCTGGCGCTCGCATGCTGGAGCTGGCGGAGCAGGCCGGGCCGTTGGGCTTCACCGGCCTGGGCGTGACCGGGGGTGAGCCTTTCCTGCGCACCGACCTACCGCAGCTGCTGCGCGAGTTGGCCGGGCACCTGCCGGTGCTTGTGCTGACCAACGGGACGCTGTTCACCCGACGGCTGCTCGACCGGATCGCTCCGCTGGCCGACCTGCCGGTCGCCGTCCAGATCAGCCTGGACCGGCCGGAAGCCGACGACAACGACCTGCTGCGCGCACCGGAGAACTTCCGCAAGGTCATCCAGGCCATCCCGCGACTGGTCGAGCGCGGGCACGAGGTCAGGATCGCAACCACCCTGCTGGCCGAGGACGCAGCCGAGCTGGCCCGGTTGTGCGACCTGCACCGCAGCCTCGGCGTGTCCGACGAAGATCACCTGGTCCGGCCGGTGGTCCGCCGCGGCCGCGCCAGCACGGGCAGGATGGGGGTGCCCGCCGTCGACACCGACCTGCCCCCCGAGCTCACGGTCACCGTCGACGGGGCGTTCTGGTCCCCGTTCGGGCCGACGGTCACCGCCGGGGTGTTGGACCTCGATCTGCTCGTGACCCGACGCACCGACCCGCTGGCGTACGCCGTCGACCGGCTGCTCGACCTGGCCGAGGGCCGGCCGTCAGGCGACGACGGGGTCCTCAACATCCGTTGAGGCTGATCCACCGCGCCCGGTCCGGGCGCTCCGCACTCCCGGTCGGCCGACCATGCCGCCGTCCGCCACCACCCCGACCGCCCCTTCGACGGGTCAGGTCAACGGCTCGCTGCCCATGATGACGCGCAGTCCCGCGGGGTCCCGCAGAACGGTCGCACCGTAGTGGCTCAGGATCAGCTCGCGGTCCCGCAGCTCGCCGAGGACCCGGGTGATTGACTGTCGGCGCGCGCCGAGCAGCTGGGCGAGCGTGTTGTGGCTGAATCGTGGTCGGGACAAGGCGATGAGTTCGGTGTCCCGGGTGGCCACCGCGTCGTAGGGCATCGGCGCCCCAGCAGTATGGGAATTGTCTGCGATGCCCCCCGGCGGACCACCGCCATCGTCGTCCGGCCCGGATGTCCAGCTGTGCCGCCAGCTCCAGCTCGCCGTCCATCACTACCTGCACCTGCAGGGCCTGCGAACCGGACGCAGCCACCAGCGTCCCGGCATCCACCCGGCGCAGGGAGCCGAACCGCTGGAGGTGGGTCAGCTCCGCCGGGCGGCCGGTCCTCGGGGCCCCGAGGGTGGGCTGGCTGCGCCTGGCCAGTCACGCCGCGACCGGACCGGCCGGCTCTTAGGTGATGTCCAGGGCGCGGGCGGCGTCCAGGACCAGCCGACGGTCCAGCCCGAGGACCAGCAATGCGTGCGGGCTGCGAGCGCACAGCACGGTGACCCCGCCGATGCCGGCGATCCACGGCCCGTCAGGTCCAGCCAACCGCTTGGCGCCGGCGGCGGTCGGGAACGGCTCCCGGGACAGGTAGACCAGCAGGTCCCGGCCGGTGCTGTCGCGGTAGGAGTAGGCGGTGACCGCCCGGCCGGCGACGACGCCGGCGGCGGCGCCCATCGGGCGCAGCCGGACCTGGCTGAGGTCAGGTGCGGCGCCCCGCGGTACCTCGGTGCCGGGTAGTCGCAGCGCGCGGAAGTCCGCGACTGCGGCGCCGATCGCGGCCGGCTGGCGGGGCGGTCCGCTCCGGCCCGGCTGGAGGGCGACCACGACCAGCAGCGCGAGGCCGCCGAGCGCGAGGCCGCCCAGCGCGGGGCGCCAGGTCAGGCGGCCGGCGCGCAGCGCCGCCAGCCATCCCCACCCGCGCTGGCCCCGCCCACGCCGGCTCGGCCGGATCGGGCCGCCAGCCGCGGGCCGGCGGGACCGGGACGCACCGGCGCCGAGGTCGCCGGCGATGACCGCGCTGGCCCCGACCTCGCTGGCGATGACCGCGCGTAGCTGCTCGCGTAGCTCGAGGGGGGCCACCTGCCGGGCCGACTCGGCCAGCCGACGGCCGGTCCGGCCGGCCTCGACCTCCTGCCAGCACTGCTCGCAGCCGAGCAGGTGCCGTTCGAAGGCCTGGACCGCCCGCGGGTGCAGCCCGCCGCCCAGGTAGTCCGCCGCGGCGGCGTCGCTGTCGTGCCCGTTCCCGGCGGCCTCAGGGCCGGTCATCTGACCGCTCCGTCCTGGCTGCCGGCCCGTCGGGGGCGTGTGCGTGCAGGGCGACGGCTAGGGCCTTGCGGCCGCGGTGGACCCGGCTGAGGACGGTGCCGCGGGGAGCGCCGGTCAGCCCGGCGACCTCCTGGGCGGTGAACCCCGACAGGTCCATCAACGTGATGGCGACCCGCTGGACCTCCGGCAGCGTCCACAGCGCCTGGTGCACCGCCTCGGCACGGAGCCGGCCGATGGCGTCGGCAGCGGGGTCCGCGGCGCCAGGGTCGCAGCCGGGTCGCTGGTCATCAGCTCGGGTCTGGCGGCGTCCCGGCGGTACCACGAGCGGGCGGTGTTGAGGCAGATGGTCACCAGCCACGCCCGCGGGTCGCGGGGCGGCGTGCCGGTCCAGGCGCCGTACGCCTTGAGCCACGTCTCCTGGACCAGGTCCTCGGCGTGCTCGCGCACCAGCCGCCGGATCGAGGGCGTGCACGGCGTCGAGATGCGCCAGCGTCGACTGCAGGAACTCCTCGCCCGCCTGCGGTGTCAACGGTCACCTCCTGTCTGGTCAGGACGCCGCCGCGGGGCGGCTGATTGCACGACGGCGCCAGCCATGCAATCAACAGTGCCCGCCGCGGGTCCTGGAAGGCAGCGGACCGACGGCCAAGGAGCGGCCATGACCACCCAGGACGAGCAGCGGGCGCGCAACGGGAGGCAGCGCCGCGCTGAGGTGGGGCCGCCGGCCGGGCTCAGGCCCGGCGGCGCCGGCTGGCCACCCGCGCCGGGGCGCTGTGGCGGCCGTCGCGGTGCTCGCTCGTCGCGTTCGGTGTCGCCCGCTGTTGGGCGATGCCGACGAGAACCTCGCTGTGGGCCTCGAGCTTGGCCTGCAGCGCCGGTGCCGTCCGAGCGGCCATCCGCGAACCGCCAGCCGGACCGCGTTCGCCGGGCAAGTCTCGCGCCGACTCGCCCGCGTGACCCACCACGGCGGGCGGGAAGATGCTCGCCGGCGGCTTACCCTCTTGTGATGAGAGGGCGTGCGGGCGCCGCTGGCGGTCCGCGGTGTTGGCAGACCCGCGCGACTGGTCCCAGCCCGGAACCGTCACCATCGCCCAGCGGGTCTTGTGCCTGCGCGCCGGAGCGGTCGTGCTCCAGCACACCGGTGACGGCAAGGTGACCTCACCAACGAGCTGCACCGGGCGAGCCGGGTGGGCTCCAGCAGCTCGTCGACACTCGGTCGACGCACTGCAGCCGCCCTGGGCTCGTCCCAGCCGACGTGCACGCGCCGGGGCGGTGGCATGAGCAAGTCAGACTCGGCCGGGGAACGCCCGGCGGCCGGTGCGCCGCTGGTCGGGGGTCGCTCGGGTCGGCGCCGGCTGCGCTTGACGGTGACGGTTCTGGCCGCGGTGCTGGTGCTGGCGTTGAGCGTGGTGTTCGGTGGGTACTTCTACTACGACGCGAGGCTGACCCGGGTGTCAATCCCGCGGCTGGGCCAGGTATTCGGTTCGGTGGTGTCAGCGCCGCCGAGCGCCGGCGAGAACTTCCTGCTCGTCGGTTCCGACACCCGCGCATTCGCCGGCGGCCAGGCGTTCCAGGCGCCGGCGGCCAGCGCGGACTTCGTGGCTGGGGCCCGGTCGGACACCGTGATCCTGCTGCACCTACCGATCGGGGGGGCCAAACCGACGATCGTGTCATTCCCGCGGGACACCTACGTCCACATCCCGGCGTTCACCGACCGGAAGGGCAAGACCACCGCAGCGCACCCGGCCAAGCTCAACGAGGCGTTCTCCATCGGTGGACCCGCGCTGCTCACCCAGCTCATCGAACAGCTCACCGGGCTGCGCCTGGATCACTACATCCAGGTGGACTTCGGGGGGTTCCGCAGCATTGTGGACGCTGTCGGGGGGTTGAGCTTGTGCGTCGGCACCAGCCGGCACGACCACGACTCCCAGGACTCCCTGACCGCCGGGACCCACCCGGACGTCACCGGCGCGCAGGCATTGGCGTTCGTCCGGGACCGCAAGGGCCTGCCCGGCGGGGACCTAGGCCGCATCAAGGACCAGCAGTACTTCCTGGCCCAGCTGCTGCACAAGGTCCTGTCCGCCGGGACGCTGGCCGACCCGGCCCGGCTCACCGGCTTGCTGTCCGCAGTGGTCGCCGACGTCACCGTCGACCAGGGCTTCGGGCTGTCCCAGATGACCACCCTGGGCAGTCGGCTGCGGCACCTGGACCCCGCGCACGTCACCTTCGCCACCCTGCCGGTGCTGAGCACCGCAGCGGTCCGGGTGGTGCACGGGCTGCGCGTCGATGTCATCCTGCTCGACCCGGCCCGGACCGCCCAGCTGTTCGCCGGCCTGCACGACGGCACCGGCCACCCGGCGCACGGCACGGGGGCCGCCGCCGGCCAGCCGCTGACCGTGCCGCCGGCAGCGATCTCGCTGGAGGTCCGTGACGGGAGCTCGACCGCCGGGTTGGCCGGGCGCGTCGCCCGTTCGCTGCGCGGCCACGGCTACACCGTCACCGCCATCGGCGCCGCGTCTGCCGTCGACCAGACCACCGTGCGCTACCGACCCGGCAGGCTCGCCGCCGCCCGGACCGTGGCCGCCGCCCTGCCCGGTGCCCAGCTGCAGCCCGACCCCACCCTGACCGTCGGGGTCCAGCTCGTTCTGGGCCCGGACTCACCGGCCGTCGTCGCGGTGCACCTGGCCAGCTCAGCCACACCCAGCCGGCGCGCTGGCCGACCGGCCGCCGCCACCAGCCCACGGCTGCCGCCGGCCTCCCCCGCCGTTGCCTGCGCACCCTGATCAAGACGACGAGCGGCGACCAGGGCACTACTGGCCTGGTTGCCGGTCAGCGGGGCTACCGCCCCCGGACAGGCCGCGGCGTGAGATGCGCCAGACAGACCGTGGCCTTACCGAGGCCCCCGGCCGCTCACCCGTACCCGGCTCGCCGCCGGTGCCGAACGACACCAGCAGCGGTACGAACCGGACACCGGTTCGTCACCGGAGAAGGGCGGCTCACCAGGCCAGACACGCGCGCGGGGCGGCTACTGGTAGGTGATCAGCTCCGGGCGCGGTACCAGCGCCATCGCCTGTTTCGGTGTCATGAGCACCGGGTCCTTGGCGTAGAAGAGCTTAAAGCCCATGTGGAACCGCCGTGAGCCACTTAGTGCGGCATAGGTCTTGAGCTTGTCCGACACCGGTCCCTGCCCGTCGATGTGGTCGGCGATTGCCAGCCCCGGGCGGGTCACGATCGCCTTGTGGTCGGGCAGCATCCTGATCTGGAACTGGTGCAGGACGAACAGCTTTTCCGGTAGCCGGTACCGCTGCACGAGCCCGGCCACGTACGCCGACACCGCGTTGATCGGCGCGGCGTCGCTCGAGCCGATCTGACCAAGCGGTCGCTGGCCGGCGGTGAGCTTCCACTCCGGGTCCAGGGCGACGCCGACGTCGGGCTGGGTCAGGTAGCGCTCCAGCCCCCGCACCTGGGTGAGGAAGTCCGCGCGGCCGGGCTGAACGTCGAGCAACAGCAGCATCTTGTGCCGACGTGCCGCCGCCAGGTAACTGTCGATGGTGGCGTCCGGGAGCCGGTAGGAGTAGCTGCCGTCGACGCCCGGGTGGGACTGGGCGACCGTGGCGATCAGCTCCATCGCCGGCTGGATCGGTCGTCCGTACGCCGCGTACGGCGCCGCCGCGCGGGTGATGGCGGCGGCGGCCTGCTCTGGAGTGCCCTTGCCCAATACGCCCAGGGCCGATCCGCCCGTCGAGCCGTAGTAGGCCACCACCCGGAACTTGGGGAAGATCGACCGGCCACCGAGCGGTAGCTGCGCCAACGGTTTGATCGACCGCGACGGGGTGGGCGGAATCGACCGGGCGGTACCAGAGGCCGACGAGGTCAAGCTGGTTCCGCCGGGTGAGGACACCGGTGCCGCGCTTGCCCTGGACCCCTGGGCGGCCGGGCTCGCCCCCGCACAGCCGGTCACCAGGACGACGGCGCAGCTCACAGCCATCTGCGACCGCAGCCCGCGATGAGCCGCGAGGGGCCGCTCGCCGGCCTGGCGGGGGGCTAGGGCGGAGCTCGCACGGGTTCGCATGCTCGTGACGGTATCCGGACGCAGGAACAGGAACCGGTCCTACGGCGGCGCGTCCACCACAGCCCGGACTTCCACCGACTTCCGGTAGCGGCTGGAACACTGTTGACCAGACCATGCTGCCTGTCTCCCTTTTCGGCAGTGGCACGGGGATCGAGATGGCCTAGCCTCAGATGTCCTGGAGTGGGTGGGTGAGCCGACTGTGACCTGCGGGTTCTTGGGCGTGTCCGTCGGCGGAGTACAGGTTCATGTACACCTCAGCGTTCCAGGTCTGGCTCCTCGCGGGCGGCCTCACAAGCCCGCCCCTGCTCCGTCCCGCCGCGGCCTCGCTCTGGTCGGCGGCGCGTTCGACCTGCCGGCCGCGGATCCGCTCCAGCACGGCGGCGAGCGGACCGGGCAACCGGTGTCGTCGTGTGCTCGCTGGTCTGGCGTGGCCGGCTGGCCCGGCTCCGGCGCGGCCCGGCGGCGGCCGCGGTCGGCGTACCGGGCAGCGCCGCGACCGCCTGCCGGCCTGCTCGAGCTCACCTAGCGGCGCGGGCCTCGTCCCCCGGTCCGGGTGGGGCTGGGTCGCGAGCTCCGGCTAGCGCTGCGCGAGCAGCCCGCGGGAGTGCTCGTCGACGCCGGCGGCGTGCCACGCGTCGGCGTAGCGCTGCCGGACCTGGGCGTCGCGCTGACCGGCCGCAAGCCCCAGCAGCTCGGCCAGCTCCTCCGGGGTGGTGGCGATGGCTTCGGCGGACAGCACCACCATGGTGCTGTCGCGGTCCCGGGACAACGCGACGTAGCTGCGGCGTGCTGGCCCGGGTCCAGCACCGCCACGGCATGCGGTCAGCCGCTCCGCCGATCGCACCGGGCTCAGCACAGCGGCAACGACCACCATGCAGAACTCCTCACCCTTGACAGCGGTGCCACGGTGTACCAGAACGCTGCTCCCAGCCAGTGCCCCGAAGGTGGACTGATGGCTTCACCCGTCGCCGAAAGCAGCCGACAACTCATCGTGGACACCCAGCAGGCGCTCACCAGCTCACGGCTGGCGGTCGCGACCTCACGGTCCACGCTGAGCCACACCGCGCCAGCGCTGCAGCCGGCCCGGCCAGGCAACCAGGCCCGACCGGGCGGGCTCGACCCGTGCCTGGAGCTCGAAGCCGTCATCGATCGTCTGGCCCGGCTCGTCATCCATGCACAGGCACTCGCCGACCGCACCGCAGCGCTACCCGTCCTCGTCGAGGCGGCAGACCGTCATCGACGAGCAGACCGCCTCCACCTCTTGCGAGCCGCCGTGGACCTCGGCCAACGCGCGATCACCGCCGCCGCAGCGATCACCTGACCGGTACCACCCGTACCAGCGTCGGTCCGTCTCCCGCCGGCTACTAGACCGAAGCGGCTGCCCAGCGTTGTGGCCGACCCAAAACGGTGATCTCATCCGGGAGCCGATCGGTGACTGGGACAGCGGTCGGCGGTGCGCAGCACGGCGTCGCCGGCGGCGTGCCCGGCGGTGTCGTTGACGGCCTTGAGGCCGTCCAGGTCGATGATCAGGACGCTCGCGAGAGCGCCGTAGCGCCGGCAGCGTTGCTCCTCCCGGTCCAGCAGCAGCTCCCAGCCACGCCGGTTGACCAGGCCGGTCAACGGGTCCATCAACGCCTCCGCCTCCGCGCGCTCCGCGCGCCGGCGGGTCTGGTCCACGCGCTGCTCGGCGCCCAGAACCGTGGAGATCAGCCGGGCCTGCCGGTCCACCAGCTCCACCAGCTCCGCTGTGCCGGCTGCGGCAGTGGGCTGCGCGAGCGGGTCGACGGCGCACACGGTGCCGTACAGCGAGGTCCCGTCCAAGGTGAGCGGGCTGCTGAGGTAGGCACCGATCTGCCGCTGCTCGATCAGCGCCTGACCGCGGTAGGCCGGCACGGTCTGCACGGCCAGGGCGACCCGTGGGGCCTGGCCGAGCAGGACCTGCCGGCACAGCGTGTCCAGGGCTATGTCATGTGCCTCTGCTGCCGTGACAGGGCGGGCTGCCTCCGCGGGCGCTGAACGGGCAGGAGACCTGCGGCTCAGCTCGACTGCGCCGTCCGGTCGGCGTCTGGACTGCGGTGGGCTGGCTTTTGTGGAGTGGGGGCGAGGTGGACCTCGGGCAGTCCCACGATGTTGTACGTGGCGGACGCCAAGCCGATGCCGGCGGCGCCGAGCTCACCCAACACTTGCCGGCTGATCAGGTCCTTGACTTCGCGGACGCCCCGGGCGCCGACCAGGAAGCGTAAGGACATCTCCAGCCAGTTATCGGTCAGCCGCCAGTAGACCGCGGGATCAAGCGCGGCGTCAGCCAGGGCGTACCGAGACCGCATAAAGGCCAAGGCCGCACCGGCATCCGGATCGTCGACGATGGCATGGGCTTGTGCAGCGGCGAGCAGGATCCGCTCGACCTCGGACCGGTCGACGTCGTAGTCGACCGGTAGGACGATCTCCTCCCACAGGTAGGGGAAGTCGCGGGTGTAGTTGTAGACCGGGTCGTTGAAGATCGCGCCGTTGGTGACGGTGACGAGCCGGCCGGTGTACTGCCGGCTGTTGACCCACACCGCCGGGTCGGTGCCGCTGACCGACGGTGGTTGGCCCATCTCCATGATGGTGGTCTTGAGGAAACCGAGCTTGACCACGTCTCCTCGAACACCGCCGAGAGTGATCCGGTCGCCGACGCCGAAGGTGTCCCCACGCAAGATGACGATATACGCAGCCAGGGAGAGGATCACCTGCTGCAAGGCGAAGGCCAGTCCGGCGCTGACCAGCCCGACGCCGGTGGTCAAGTCGGTGCCCGGGGTGACCCAGATCGAGACGATCCCGAGTAGCAGCACGACCGCGGCGACGACCTGAATACCCTGCCGAGCCCAGAACCGGCGGGGGTCGGCTACCTGACCGCCCAGCAGCCGGCGGATCACCCAGCGTGCGGCGCCGCGGAGCAACACCACGAGCAGTACCAAGGCGGCAGTGAACAGCAGCTTCACCGCTGTGGTGGTGCTGACACCGACCAGCGTGACGCCAAACACCCGGACCGCACCGGAGGCAACCAGGGGCACGTCGACCGGACTTGCCGCTGCCAGCGTCACACGGTCACCAGACCTTCCTGCCAGCCGCTCGCTCATGGTCGGGTTGGTCGAGCCGTCATCGATGTCTCGGCGGCCAGATCCGGCTGCCGCCGACCGGATGAGCCGGTACTTCCTTCGGCGCGATAGAGCTCATGACGATCCCACACAGTGCGCTGGCACCTGGGTCTGCCCGGACAAGACCAACGCGGTTCACGCTGTATGCCGCCCGCGGAACGGGCTGTGCAGGGCCGGCGACCGGCGGGAGGACCGGGTGCCCTCAGCCGCTAAGCGGCCCGGGGTCGGCGGTCAAGATGCTGAAGGTGCCGTCACTCTCGAGCACGATCGCGGTGATGTCCGACAGCTGCGCGTGGCCCGCGCTGCGGACCACCTGCCGCAGCTCCTCGGTCGAGACCCGGGCCGTGCGCATCGGCCCAACAAGAAGCCCCTGGTGGTACAGCAGGGTCGGGGTGGCGCTGACGAGTCGCTGGAAGCGGTCGCTGCGGGTCCCGGCCCAGGCGATCGCGTACTGCATGAGCAGCAGCACGGCGAACGCCGCGACGCCCTCGGCCAACGCGACTGTCTTTGACAGCGATGTTGTCGCCAGGGTTGAGCTCTGCGCCACGGTGACGACCAG
>JAABUT010003907.1_pt1 | contig 12295 bp, 11 predicted proteins | sample 5559281 | NCBI WGS metagenome assembly JAABUT01 (sample SAMN10711880, study PRJNA513359) | rock metagenome | isolation source: Antarctica rocks | place: Antarctica: Victoria Land, Ricker Hills nord | collected 2016-01-04
TGGATGGCTGCCGCCTCGGTCCGGCCCGCGCAACGGGCGGGTCCTCGCCATGCTCCCCGGGCCAAGCGGCCCGGCTGCGCGTGGCTCCGGTCCCGCGACCAAGCGGTCGCGCCGTTGCGCGGGCCGGCCCGACGCGCCCGCGGGTGAGGGTCTTCAGGAAGAAGACGATGGATGGAGAACCCCCGACATGGACACGACGACGACCGCACCGGCACCCGCTGCTGCTCCGCCTGCCTTCCCGCTCGCTGGTTTCGACCTGTGGGCCGCCTGGTGGGAGGGCTGGACCCTGACCTTCCTCGGCGTGCTGCACGACGGCAGCAGCCGGATCGAGCTGAAGCGCATCGACGCCACCGTGGACGGCGCCCCGGGCTTTGCCGGGGACCACGACGCCTGGGTTCACGTCGCCACCCGGGCACGGGCCGGCTCCGCCCTGCACCGCGACGCCTTGGGGCGCGTGGACCGGCTGGAACGCATGCTGATCGAGGCGTCCTGCGGCTCCTGGTAGCCGCCCCCTGACCCTCCCCGCCTAACCGCACCCCCTTCCGCCTGCCCCAACCGGGGCGGGCCTCATCGCACCCGGTCCCCCGGCGCCCCACTAGGCGGCCGGGCGGCCGGCGTTCGCCTGCCAGGAACATACCCGATGTCCCAGCTCACCCTTTCGCTGTTCGACACCACGGCCCTCAGCAGCCTGACCCTAGGGGCCAGCACCGGCCCGCGCTTCCGCGAGGACCCGGTGGAAGCGGTTTCCACCCCGGAGCTGGAGCCGGAGCGCGTGCCGGCGCACACCTTCCGGCTATCGGGCGAACGCGCCTTGGCGCGCGGCTGGCGTGCGCGTGCCGCCGACAACCTGGCCGCGATCCGGCTGATGCAGGCCATCGAGGGGGAGGACCGCCACGCCACGCCGGCCGAGCAGGACCAGCTTGCGCGCTTCGTCGGCTTCGGCGCGGGCGAGCTGGCCAACACCCTGTTCCGCCGCCAGGACGAGGCGTTCCGGCCGGGCTGGGAGGACCTCGGGCACGAGCTGGAGCAGCTGGTGTCGCCGGCCGAGATGGCGGCGCTGGCCCGCTCGACGCAGTATGCCCACTACACGCCGGAGTTCATGGTGCGGGCAGTGTGGACAGCACTTGGGCGCATGGGCTTCGCCGGCGGCACGGTGCTGGAGCCAGGCTGCGGCACCGGGCTGTTCCTGGCGATGATGCCGGAGAAGATGGCGGCGCGGTCCGCGACTACAGGCGTCGAGATGGACCCCACGACCGCCCGCATCGCCAAGCTGCTATATCCCGATGCCTGGATCAGGGCGGAGGACTTCACCAAGGCCCGGCTCGCGGAGACGTTCGACCTGGCGGTGGGCAACCCGCCGTTCTCGGACCGCACGGTGCGGGCGGATGACCCGGCTGGGCGGCTGGGCTTGTCGCTGCACGACTACTTCATCGCGCGCAGCATCGAGCGGCTGAAGCCGGGTGGCCTGGCGGCGTTCGTGACCAGCCGGCACACCATGGACAAGGTGGACCCGAAGGCGCGGGAGCACATTGCATCCATGGCCGACCTGGTCGGGGCGGCACGGATGCCACAGGGGGCCATGCTGGCGGCAGCGGGCACCGAGGTCGTGGTGGACGTGCTGTTCTTCCAGCGCCGCGGGGCGGAGCAGGCGCCGGGCGGCGCGGCCTGGTCGGACCTGGTGGAGGTGCTGCCGGCCGAGGACGGCGAGCCGGCGCTGGCGGTGAACCGCTACTTCGCCGAGCACCCGGGCATGGTCCTGGGCCTGCACGGCCGCACCACCAGCCCGTTCGGAGTGGTTTACACCTGCCATTACTGCCCAACCGTGTCGCTGGAAGCCGACCTCGGCTGCGCGCTGGAGCACCTGCCTGCAGGCATCCACGTTCCGGCCGCAACACCAGAGTCCACGCCGGTCCGTCCCACGGCAGCCCCGCGCGTGCGCGTCGGCACCGCGGCCGAGGGCGCCACCGTCAAGGAGGGCAGCTACTTGCTGCTGGACGGGGCCTTGATGCAGGTGCTGGACGGCGTGCCGCAGCGCGTGGCGGTGAAGTCCGCCGCGGTCAAGGAGGGCATCTTCGCCAAGCACGCGCGCGTCATCCTGGGGCTGATCCCGCTGCGCGACGCCATCCGGGCCGTGCTGCGGGCGCAGGAGGCGAACGAGCCGTGGGGGATGCTGCAGGGCCGGATGCGGGCGGCCTACCAGGCGTTCGTGCGGCAGTTCGGGCCGGTGAACCTGACCAACGTCAGCACGACCACCGATCCCAAGACGGGCGAGGTGCGCGAGACGGTGCGCCGGCCGAACCTGCAGCCGTTCCTGGACGACCCGGATGTTTGGCTGGTGTCGTCGGTCGAGCAGTACGACGAGGACGCCGGCACCGCCAAGATGGGGCCGATCTTCACCGAGCGGGTGATCCACCCCCCGTGCGAGCCGGTCATCACCAGCGCCGCGGACGCGCTCGCGGTGACGCTGCACGAGGTCGGCCATGTGGACCTGGCGCGGGTCGCCGAGATGCTGGGCCGCCCGCGCGAGCAGGCGGTCGCCGAGCTGGGCGACGCGGTGTTCCTCAACCCGGACGCGACCAAGGCGGCGCACGAAGCCTGGGAGACGGCGGACGCCTACCTGTCCGGCGCGGTCCGCACCAAGCTGGCGGCGGCTGCCGCGGCGGCGGCGCTGGACCCGCGCTACGCCAGCAACGTGGACGCCCTGCGCCGGGTGCAGCCCGTTGACCTGAAGCCGTCCGAGATCACCGCGCGCCTGGGGGCGCCCTGGATACCAGCAGGGGTGGTGCAGGCGTTCTCCAAGCAGGTGATCGGCGTCGAGACCCGGGTGCGGCACACGGTCGAGGTCGCGGCCTGGTCCCTTGACGTGGACGCCTTTGAGGGCCTGGCTGCCGCCACGTCGGAGTGGGGCACCGCCCGGCGCCACGCGGGCGAGCTGCTGCACGATGCGCTGAACGCCTCCATCCCGCAGATCTACGACACTTGGCGGGACGCGGGCGGCGAGCACCGCGAGCTGAACGCCTCGGAGACGGAGGCGGCGAAGGAGAAGCTGCTCAAGATCAAGCAGGCGTTCGAGCGCTGGATCTGGACCGACGTGGAGCGCACGGACCGGCTGGCGCGGCTGTACAACGATGCGTTCAATAACCTGGTGCCGCGGGCGTTCGACGGGCGGCACCTGCAGCTGCCCGGCGCGAGCACGGCCATCAGCCTGCGCGACCACCAGAAGCGGGTGATCTGGCGCATCGTCGCCGCCGGCGGCACCTACATCGCCCACGCGGTCGGGGCCGGCAAGACGTTCTCCATGGCCGCGGCGGTGATGGAGCAGAAGCGCCTGGGACTGATCTCCAAGGCGATGATGACGGTGCCGGGCCACTGCCTGGCGCAGGCCAGCCGGGAGTTCCTGCTGCTCTATCCCAACGCCCGCATCCTGGTGGCGGACGAGACCAACTTCAGCAAGGACAAGCGGCAGCGCTTCCTGGGGCGCGCGGCGACGGCGACGTGGGATTGCATCATCATCACCCACTCGGCGTTCAAGTTCATCCCGGCGCCGGCCGACTTCGAGCGCGGGCTGATTGGGGATGCGCTGGCGAGCTACTCCGTGCTGCTTGAGAAGGTGGACGGCGACGACCGCCTGACGCGCAAGCGCATCGAGCGCATGAAGGAGGGATTGCAGGACAAGCTGGAGGCGCTGCGCACGCGCAAGGACGACCTGCTGACCATCGCCGAGATAGGGGTGGACCAGCTGATCGTGGACGAGGCGCAGGAGTTCAGGAAGCTTTCCTTCGCCACCAACATGAGCGGCCTGAAGGGCGTGGCTCCGGACGGCTCGCAGCGCGCCTGGGACCTGCACGCCAAGGCGCGCTTCATCGCGCAGCGCCAGCCCACCCGGCCGCTGATCCTGGCGTCGGGCACGCCGATCACCAACACGCTGGGCGAGATGTTCACCTTGCAGCGGTTCATGCAGCCAGGGGTGCTGGAGGAGCGCGGCATCCACGAGTTCGACGCCTGGGCATCCTCCTTCGGCGACACGCGCACCGAGTTGGAGCTGCAGCCGTCGGGCCTCTACAAGCCCGTGACCCGGTTCGCGGAGTTCGTGAACGTGCCGGAGCTGATCTCCATGTTCCGCTCGGTCGCGGACGTGGTGCTGATGGACGACCTGCGCCACCACCTCCGGCTGCCCGCGGTCCGCACCGGCAAGCGCCAGATCGTTACCGCCAAGGCCAGCCCGGCGTTCCGGGCCTACCAGAAGGTGCTGGCCGAGCGCATCCGCCTGATCGAGGAGCGGAAGGGGCCGCCGCAGAAGGGCCAGGACATCCTGCTGTCCGTCATCACCGACGGGCGGCACGCCGCCATCGACACCCGCTTCGTACTGGGGGTGGACACGGAGGAGGACCCGCGCGCCGGCAACGAGCCAGGCAACAAGCTGAATGCCCTGGTCGCCAACGTCCACCGCATCTGGCTGGAAACGGCGGGCAACCGCTACCTGCAGCCGGACACGGGCAAGCCCCATCCGGTGCCGGGCGCGGCGCAGATGGTGTTCTCCGACCTCGGCACCGAGGCGGCGGACGGCAAGCGCGGCTTCTCCGCCTACCTGTGGATCAGGGACGAGCTGGTGCGGCTGGGGGTGCCGCGCGAGCAGGTCGCCTTCATGCAGGACTTCAAGAAGTCGGAAGCCAAGCAGAAGCTGTTCGCAGCCGTGAACGGCGGCAAGGTGCGGGTGCTGATCGGCTCCACCCAGACCATGGGCACCGGCGTCAACGCGCAGCAGCGCCTGGCCGCCCTGCACCACCTGGACGTGCCCTGGCTGCCGAGCGACATCGAGCAGCGGGAGGGGCGGATCGAGCGCCAGGGCAACCAGAACGCGGAGATCGGCATCTACGCCTACGCCACGCTGGGCAGCATGGATGCCACGTCCTGGCAGTTGCTGGAGCGCAAGTCGCGCTTCATCGCGGCGGCGCTGGGCGGCGACCGCAGCGTGCGGCGGCTGGAGGACGCTGGCAACCAGGTCAACCAGTTCGCAATGGCCAAGGCGCTGGCCAGCGGCGACCCGCGCCTGATGCAGAAAGCCGGGCTTGAGGCCGAACTGGCGCGGATGGAACGGCTGCGGGCGGCGCACTTCGACGACCAGCTCGCCATCCGGCAGCAGGTCGCCGAAGCCGAGCGGACCATCGGCAGCTCCACGCGGCGGATCGGCAGCATCGAGCAGGACATCGCCGCGCGCACCCCGACCCGGGGCGACCTGTTCACCATGGAGGTGGCCGGCACGGTCCGCACCGAGCGCAAGGAGGCCGGCGCCTCCCTGCTCAGCCGCATCCGCATCATGGAGCGCAAGCGGGAGCAGGGCGCCTGGACCCTGGGCCGCATCGGCGGCTTCGAGGTCAAGGCGGCGGGCGAGCCGTACGGCCTGGTCGAGTATCGCCAGGACGTGTGGCTGGACCGGCACGGCTACGAGCAGTCCATCCAGTTGGACGACGACCTGACCGCGCTGGGGCTGGTCGCGCGGCTGGAATACCAGCTCGACCGCTTCGAGGCCGACCTGGCGGAGCACCGCCGGAAGGTGGCCGAGGCCGAAGGGCGCCTGCCCGGCTACCGGCGCCGGCTGGGCGAGGGCTTCGGCCTGCAGGAGGAGCTGGACGCCAAGCGGGCGGAGCTGGCCGCGCTGGAGGTGGACCTGGAAGCGAACGCCAGGGCCGGCGCGGAGGAGGACGAGGTGCCAGAGGCGCTGGCGGCGGCATAGCCGGGCAGGGGCAGTGGCAGGAGCGGGGGCGAGGGAAAGGCAGGTGGGTGGGGAGGGACGGTGCGCTCGCATCGTCGCTCCTGCCGCCACCGCTTCGCTCCATCGCCGGCTGCGCCACCCCGGCCCCGCTGGCACGCAGCCCGCAAGCGCGGGCCGCGCGCTGCGCAGGGCCGGGGCGCTCGCCGGCAATGGTGCCGGCAGGACCGCGACGCGGCGGGGGAGGGGTCATCCAGGAAAGCGGGATGACGGAAACCCGAGCCAGAAAGCAAAGCACCATGGAATTGAAGACGGTCGATCCCCGCACCCTGAAGATCAACCCGGACAACCCCCGCCGCACAAGCGCCGGCGAGCACCCGGACGCGCAGATGGTGGCCAACATCAAGGCCGTCGGCATCCTGCAGCCCCCCGTGGTGCGCGAGAAGGGCAAGCACCTGGAGATCGTCGCCGGGCACCGCCGGGTGGCGGCAGCCATCGCGGCCGGGTTCCCGGAGGTGCTGGTGCTGGTGCGCGGGCCGGACGACGGCGGCGACAACGTGCGCGCGCTGTCCGAAAACGTCGTGCGTGCCCAGCTCGACGTGGTTTCGCAATGGAAGGCAATTGAGGCCCTGGCGTCCGCGGACTGGACGGAGGAGGCCATCAGCACCGCCCTGGCACTGCCGGTCCGCACCCTGCGCAAGCTCCGGCTGCTGGCGCAGATGCTTCCTGCGATGCTGACCCAGATGGAACTGGGCGACGTGCCAGGGGAGGCATACCTGCGGATCATCGCCGCGGCGTCGCCGGACGAGCAGGCGGCGGCGTGGAAGCGGTGCAAGCCCAAGAAGGGCCAGCAGGCGGCATGGCACGAGGTCGCGCGGGTTCTGGAGAAGCGCACGCTGCCGGCCAAGGTCGCCCGGTTCGATGACGAGCTGGCCCGGATCTACGGCGTCACTTGGACCGACGATTTGTTCGTGCCGGCTGGCGAGGACGGGCGCACCACCGACCAGGTGGAGCAGTTCATGGCGGCGCAGGGGGAGTGGCTGGCCAACAACCTGCCCGAGGGCGGGCACCTGGCCGAGCTGGACCAGTATGGCAGCCCCAGGCTGCCGCGGGAGGCCATGCGGTCCTACGGCAAGCCGCGCAAGGGCGAGAGCATCGCCTGCTACGTCGATCCACGCACCGGCGAGGTGGAGCAGGTGGCCTACAGGCTGCCGGAACCGCGCCGGGGCGTTGGCGCCGGCACGGGCACGGGCGGGAAGCCGGCGCCGCAGCCGCGGGCGGACATCACCAGCAAGGGCGTGGACATGATCGGCGCGCTGCGGACCGACGCGCTGCACCAGGCGCTGCGCGAGTCGGCGATCCCCGACGACGTGCTGATCGGCCTGCTGGTGCTCGGGCTGGGTGCGCAGAACGTGCAGGTCCACTCCGGCGCCGCGGCCAAGGGCTACGGCTGGCGCGAGGGCATCGCCGGGCGCCTGACCGAGGGCGGCGTGCTGACGCAGGACCTGGGCGTGCTGCGGGGGGCGGCGCGCGAGATGCTGGTCGAGGTGCTGTCCTGCCGCGTGGGCATGAGCCAGAGCGGCATGGGCGCCCGCTACGCCGGTGCCGCCATCGGGGCCGACGCGCTGCTGCCGGACATGGCGACGACGGACTTCCTCAAGTGCCTGTCCAAGCAGGCCATGGAGCGCACGGCGTCGGCCAACGGGGTCGCGCCGCGCAACACCGGCAAGGAAACCCGGGCCGCGATGATCGCGCACTGCGCCGGCAAGACCTTCGTCCACCCGGCCGCCCTGTTCCCGCCCACGGCGCAGGAGCTGCAAGCCCGCCGCCACCGCGGCAGCCTGATCGTCGCCGAGCAGCCGGACGGCGGCAGCGCGGGGGACGGCGACCTGGCCCCGGACGGCGAGGACCTGGACGGCGGGGATGCCGAGGGGGCCGGCGCCGGGGACGACGTGCCGGACGACGGCGCGATGCCGCCGCCCGTCACCCCGGCGGCCGGGCAGCAGCCCGCCGCCTGATCGCCTGCCGCCCGGTCCCAGGCCGGGCGGCGCCTCCACAACCCCACCAGCCCACCGTCCGGCCGGCGCGCGCACATCGGGTGCGCGCGTGCGGCCGTACGTCCATCCAAGAGGACCAGACCATGGCCGTCACCGTTACGCTGTCCACCACCCCCGCGACCGCAGCCAGGGAGAAGTATGGCACCACCATGTCCCTCGACCTGTTCGGGCCGTCGCTGGGCACCGAGACCTTGCCCGCGGTCTCGAACGTCGCCGAGATCAAGGCTGCCGTTGCCCGGTTCGGCGCCAAGGTCCGGGCCGCGCACCCCGAAGCGTCGTTCTACGTGTCGGTCAGCTTGGCCAAGGGCAGCCGCAAGCCGAACGGCTACGACGCCGCGCGCCGCGGCAACGGGCTGGGCCAGGAGGACTTCGTCCGCGTCACCGACCGGCGCACGGAGCCGGACATGCAGGCGGGGGTAGGCAGTGTCCTGCCAGGGCAGGCCGGGGCATGATCCGGCAGTACTACGCCCAGCGGGCGCGCGGCGGGGACAACCCGCTGCGCGTCGGCACGGTCGCCGCGGGCAGCATCTTCTACCTGCAAGACGAAGGGTTCTTCCGTGACCGCTACGGCGGCACGGCGGTCTGCCGCACGCCCTGGCAGGTGCTGGGCTTCCTGAACGGCACGATGGGCGCCGCGCGCCGCAACCGAGACACCGGCCTTTGGGAAAGCACTTACCTCTCTGGTCGGTCGGACATGGCGCTCGTGCGGTCGCTGCGCGACTCCCGCATCGTGCGCCAAATCGCCGTCCGCACCCTGGTCCTCCACGACGACCTCGGCCTGGCCAAGCAGCCCTCTCTCTACCCGACCTTGCCCGACGTGCGGCGGTTCCGCCCGGCGCGCTTCGCGCCCGCTGCTGCGCGTGCGGCGCCGGCGCCGGCGCCGCAGCGGCGCCAGGCCGCCTGACAGCCGGCCTGCTCACGCTTCCGCCGGGCACCCGGGGGAGGCGTGATGCTTCCGGTTCCCATCCACCCCGCCCGCCGGCAGCCGCCGAGCGGGCCTTTCCTGGTTCAGGAGTTCGCCATGCAAGGCCAGCCTCATCTCCAGCGGGCCGCCGACGCCAGTTGCCTCGCCAGCGCCCGCAGTTGGCGCAAGGAGGCCGAGCACCTGCGCGACAACGCCGAAGCGGCCTACCTCACCGCCGGCCAGCGCGCGACGCTGCTGCGCGAAGCCGAGGCCGCCGAGCGCCAGGCCGACTGGTGGCTCGACGCCATCGCGGCCCACTGACGTAGCCTGCCAAGCAGCCGCACTGCCTTGGCAAGAAAAGCTATGCCCGCCAGTATCACGCTACCCACGGTGAGCGCCGCCCTTCGCGGGCGCATGACCACGACAGGAACCCTCCATGATGCGAGCCTCCATCACCGTGCTTGCAGTCGGCGTGGCTGCGGCAGCAACCAGCCATGCCAGGGCCGAGGGCCTTGCCGTCCTGCCGTCGCGGATATGCCAGGCCCCGCTTGCGGAGGAGTTCGCGTCCAGCCGCCCCACGATCGGCGCGGAACGATGGACACACGCCTTCCAGGCCGTGATGGAACGCTGCCAGAAGGGCGATATGCTGCTGCTGACCCGTGACGCGCAGGGCAACGCCCTGCGCTACTGCGACTTCGACCGCCCGGTGCAGTTCCTGCCAACCGGGCACGCGGTCTGCTCTTTCGCCGGCGGCGTCCGGGAGCGGCGGTAGGGAACAGCGCCGCCTGCTCTCGCAGGCGGCGCTGCTTGTCAGGCTGTGCGCGCGGCCTTGCGCGCCTGGTCGGCCCGTCCCGCTTCGGCCAGCCAGTCCGAGGTGTCCGCCGCACTGTACGGCATCCAGGTCTCGCCGCGCCGTGCCATCCCGACCGCCCGGCTGACCCCGTGCGCCTCCTGGCACCGCTGGTGCGCCAGGACCAGCAGCTCCGCCGACTGGCCCAGCAGCCCGTCCGCGTCCCGCTCCAGCAGGCCGAGCCACTGGCCCCCACCGGCCTGGGCCAGCGCCAGGCGCTCGCCCGCCGCAACCGCGCGCTTGCCCACCTGGTCGGCACGGCGGCACGCCTCGACGGCTGCCGCCACCATGGGCCGCAGCAGATCATCCAGCGCCGGGCCGCGCTCGGACGGCGCCAGCGGCAGCACCTGCTCGGCGATGTAGTCCGCCGTCTCGGCGTCTACCTGGTTCGCATGCTCCGGGTCGGGCAGCTCCAGGAAGAAGCCCTCGCACACCTGCAGCACCTCACGCACGTCAGGCTCAATCCCGTGGACCACATCCATCGACGGCGCCACGCGCTCCTCGACCGGGAAGCGCAATACGTTCGTCAGGCCAGGCATCAGTTCGATGTTCACAACCCTTGCTCCTCATCCATGGCCGGACTCTAGCGCCAACGGTTCGAGCCTTACAAGCTAGTATGTTGTTTTAATTGTGTTTATTTGGTCATCGTGGCAATCACCCGCCGCGGCAGCCGGAAGCACGGCACTGGCACCACCCGATCCTGCACCGTCCGCAGGACCGGCACCCTTTGACGTGCCCTTCCAATCGCCGGCCTCCCCGTTCGCGTCCGCACGCGCGATACGGGAGAGGCGGCGCTTGCGCGCCGGCTTCCCCCGTAGGAGCCTCGACGAAGAATGTCCCGCCCCGTCCCGCTGCTGAAGCACGTCGCCATGGCTCGCGTCCGGCCCGGTGCCGGCCCTGCGTTCCAGCACGGGCTTCGCCAACTCAGCCTGTTCGCCGACGCGGCAGGGGTCGTCGCCGCGCCGGACGCCTCGGCCGCGCCGTGCCTCGACCCCTTGGCCGAACAGCAGCGGGCGGAGGACGCCTGGCACGCACGCCAGGACCTGCTGCGCGCCGCTCAGCTGGGCCTCGCAGCCCAGCGGCTATGGGGCTTTCCCAACATGGTCCGCAACCCCGACGGGCCATGGGGGGAGCTGCGCGGCCAGGCCTACGACCTCACCGCCTCCCGACAGTGCTGGCCCGCCTACTACCTCGTGCGCGCCGGCGCCGACGGCACGCAGCACATCACCGTCCACATCCGGTCGGGCTGCGACGGCATCCCCGCCGTGCCGCGCGCCGCGGCGGTCCTGACCGGGCTGGCGCCGGTCAGCGTCGTCGCCTGCACCGCCCTGCACCCACGGCACGAGGCGTCCTGACGCTTCCGCTTCCCGGATGCCCCGCGCCCGTAGGGCAAGCCACCCTGTCCGGATTATCCCTGGGCTTCCCCCATCATGTGCTCAACCGCTTCCTCCGGCGTGCCGATGAACGTCCCGCCGTCGTCGTCCTGGACCGCCACATACCCGCCGCCCAGCAGCTGCGACCGCATGTGCGCCAGGGCCAGCTCCGCCAGCTCCTCCGTGCCGGCCTCCTGGAAGTCGTACGCCGCCCGAAGCTGGCGCGCGACCTGCGCCGGGTCCAAACGCCTCCATCCCATCGCAGCCCTCCTTCGGCTACTCGCCCCGTACCTTATACTTGCATACCTGCGTGCATGACGCGCACGACACCAGCGCGGCGCTCGCCTCGCTCGGCAGGATGCCAGCGCCGCCACGGCGCGTCTGTGTCAGGCGACATCCGGGAAGCAGGCCGGTAACGACACGAGAACCCATCCACCCGGCTGCCCCCTTTTTTTCTTTAAACTTTTGTGGTGTTTACCCAATCTGGGTGAAACGTGACCCAAAGTGGATGGGTGCCAGATGTCGCCTGCGGCTGGTTCCCCGGTGTCTCCCGACATCTGCACCCAAGTCGATGGTGCGTCCTACGAAATCATGACTTGCGTACGCCGGCGACCGGGCTAGGGAAGGCACGCGCAGGGTGCTTGCCCCAGCGCAGGACGTTTCCTCCTCAACTCGGCGGTCCTTCGCAGGGGCCGCCGTCCTTTTCAGACGGCCGGGCGGGGCTGCGGCACCCGCCCCTATTCAAACCTCACCCTCTCCTGTGTGTAGGCCGCCGGTGACACGTCGTCGCATGTGCAGCTGAGGCTGTACACCTCGATACCAACGCACAGCAGCATGGCGGCAGCCCTGATCGCAAAACCTCCAAACGCATGCGTTCCTGTCCGATATGCCTTCATCAGAAACCTGGTCGTGCCCGCTAAAGTGGCGAAACCAGCCGCGGCCGCAGCCATCCCAATTACCGGGGCGTCCCCGTGCAGGCTGCCGTGCTGGATCTCGAACAACGCACCAGCCACCCCGCATCCAGCGATGAACGCAGGTTCAGCCAGGTAACGCCCGATCTTGCGGGCCATGTCTTTGCCGGCCTGACCGGCCGTGGGCGGAATACCAGGCGACGGCGCAGGCACGACCTTCCTGCTCGGTTCAAACGTCTGCTTCGTGGTCGCCATCCCTGGTTCCTCCCCTGTCATGTCACCGGCGCCAGAGTCGCCAGCACGGATGCGAACGGGAACAGGGCGGCAGGCTTCGTCAGGCCGTGGGCGCTCCAGCCCCGTCGTCTGGGCGTCTCCCCCGCGAAGCCGCGGGGGCCGGTGTCCGATCGCGCCAAGCGGCGCGACCAAGCCGCCAAGCGGCGTCTTGGCCCTGCGGGTCTGGCCACGCTGACGCAAGCAAGGAAGCAAGCCA
>JAABUT010003908.1_pt1 | contig 12294 bp, 15 predicted proteins | sample 5559281 | NCBI WGS metagenome assembly JAABUT01 (sample SAMN10711880, study PRJNA513359) | rock metagenome | isolation source: Antarctica rocks | place: Antarctica: Victoria Land, Ricker Hills nord | collected 2016-01-04
CATTGCAGCAGCTGAGGAGTCCCCAGTGCAGCACGCATCATTGGTGTTTGTGATCCCTAGGACTGTTGCATTCTGATAAAGCTGCTTTTGCAGGGCGGCAAAGTCAAACAGGAGGGTAAAACTGTCCAAATGCTCTGCCTCAAAGTCGGACAGATGCTGAGGAATAGACGCACTGCGTGCCGTAAAATCAGCATTTGCCAAACCCTGCAGACACAGCAGATAGGACTGGTTGCACAATTTCAGCCCCTGCTACAGATTGCTGTAAGCAAGTGCTGTCTCATCTTCTGAGCAGGTGCTGTCTCATCTTTTGAGCACTAGTTTTGCTCTACCATTATGATGCACAGGCAAGTTGAAACAGTCAGGGTCACATTAAGCCTCCTGGTTTGTCAAGCACAACTTTCACTTGACTGCCAGGAGCAGGACCACACCATGCACAATTGCATTAAACACTTTTCAAATGAAATGTAGCTTGCATGGCTGAAACATACCACCACAGACTGCCCTAAGGAGGCCCAAACCCAAACCGTCCTTGTCTCTGAAGCAGGAACCTGTGTATGCACAGACTACATCAAGACTGTGTCATCCAAATGAGCATCTGTGCATTCTCATACAGCAATGTGCATGTGGGCAGAGATTATCCATTCAAGGCTGCCCATGCAAGGGCTGCATTGCTTGCTGAGGGCTAAACCCTCGGAAATGTTCTATGAAGTCCAAGCGCCCTCGTCACTTGCAAGACACTGCTGCTCCGCCAGTCACAAAGCAGGATTCATGCTGCTTTGTCCCTTTCATTTTCGGGTCGGCGGTTATTAGATCTGAGGTACCCGCTCTGTTGACTTTTTTTTGTTGCAGAGACCTGACTAGTGTCACTGAGAACGATACCTGTGCAACCGCTGCGAAGCTCCTCACGTTTGGCAAGACCATGGCGAAGTCGGGGGTGCCCACTGCAAAGGCAAAGGGTAGATCGCAGCATAAGGCCACGGCAGCTCCGCCCCAGCCTTCTGCTCCAGCAACTCAAGTTGCCGACAAGAGCAGTCGGAAAAGGTAAGCCGTTTGCAGTATATGTACAGTTGTCGGTGGTACTCGGTTGTGGCTGTTGAGCAGTAGTATTCGCAGGTATGAAGTCCCAGCTGACTTTCAGGAGAGTGAAGCTGCCCTGCGATTACAGACTGATGCTACTGATACTAACACTGAACTTTGGCTGTTCCAGCTACCGCATGAGGTCAGTTTTCAGTGTAGTGTTTCTGCTACTTTATTACCTTGGCCTTCAGGAGAGGCATAGCCGTCTCAAACTATGGTGACCGCTTGCCTGACTGCAGCTGGATCCCACAGAAGGTCTCTCCTGGCAGCTGTCAACCACAACAGATGGTGCTGTCAGTGGCACGTGTCAAGACTCAGAAGGTAGGCAGCAGTTTCTTGGATCCAAGATCACTGCTGACATGGATCAATGGCACAAGCCTTGATACGGTTCATCATTTCTGCAGGCGTGTCGTATACTCTGACAGAAGAGCCATCAGACATGGCCACACAGCTGTACACAACACCTGCAGCAGGCTCCAATACATTATCACAGTTCAAGCGTAGAGTCACAGTGGTCAGAGCCAATCAATTGCCTGACACAATAGCTGCAGCTGAAGCAGTGGAAGCAGTGATTCCTTCAGCGGACATGCCAGGCATACCCTCCACAACCCAACCACATCACGATGATGCTGATGAAGCTGCCCCTCCTGTTCAGGAAGTTGCTAACACCACAGTGCAGAAGCAACAACAACAGCAGGAACATCAGGCTGGTCAGGATACGCTGGCAACTCCTGATGATTCCAAGCAGAAGCGCAAAAAGGCGAAATCAGAGGCCAAAAAGCTCAAGAAGCGAGCCCAGGAGCATACAGCTATCAACGAAAAGCAGAGCAAAATGCAACGGCAGTCTGATGTGCCTGTGCTTGCTCCTGAGGCTTTGCAAGTGTCTACTGCTGCTGAGGTGAAGTCTGAGGCTGCTCAGTTGCAAGACAACATTGAGGCAGCCATGACGCCTGCTGCTGCTGCTGCTCTGCCCCCTACTGCTGACAGCCAGAAGCAGCAGAAGGAAAAAAAGGACAGCAAAGACAAGAAGAAGAAGAAGAAGAAGCATAAAGACACACGTGATTTGCAAGCAACACCCAAAAGCTTGTGAGGCTACAGTATAGGCGTGTACAGGTCTAGTGTGATGTCATGCTTGCAACATGACGAATTTCTGTGCATTATATCAAATGAATGTATTTGTGTCCTTGGAATTCAATCTGTCCAGGGAAGGAGCCCGTCAAGGAAACGGAACGGAAAAGAAAGAGAACGCATCTTCTTCCAGACTGTTTTTGTCATGGTCACATGTATGCACTGATATTATGCAGGTTGACAGTAGCTGGCTTTCTTTGGGGCCGGATTGCTCTACAGCTGATGATGACCAAGGTGTGTCAGCTATAGACATAAGACATCCCAGCGCCACAGCCTCTGTTGCAGGGTGAGACTATAGCAAATTAAAAGACAATGACTTGATGCTGTAAGTCACCAACCAGAATGCGACATCGGGGATGTAGCAGGGTAATGAGCTAGTGCACTTGTCACACGCAATGTGGTGTTTTTCTTAGTGGTATGCATCCGATGACCGGTTCTCGAAACGTGGTGTTTTGCATACAACAGCCTCATTCTCTGACCAGACGATGTCCATCAGATCTGGCATCAGTGCTCATTTTGCTCAGATGCGCGTCACACACTGTCAATCAGCAGACAAAAGTCGTACTTACGCAAACACACAAATCCTAGTAAACCGAGCCATAACCTTTGCAATATCAGAATTGGACAATAGCTTGCAGAAGCAAATGTGATCTGACGAGAACATTACATGCAGACTTCGAAAGTTCACGTCTGGTCGATTCCCAGGACAGATCAAGGGGTTTCAAGCGATTCACCCTAAGCCATGCTTCAAGCTTGATGACACTAATGCAGCCTTGGGTCTGATAACCCAGCCTATAGACTAGCTTCTGATTGTTCTTCTCAAAGCAGTCTAAGTCAGCTGAACGTAGTGGTTGTTGAATTGGCCATTGTGCAAAGCTTTTGCCTAAACCTTGCACGTATTGCAAAGCACATGTTTAGCTGTTGCTGGCCTAGGATGTTATCTGCTTTGCATTTGTTCTTGTAGCAGGTTTATTAACTGGTCTTTCTTAAGCTTGGAGTACCCCTTCATGCGCTCCTGTTTGCAAATGTCCTTGAGCTCAGTTACCTGCAGAGCAATGTACAATTCAGATGTTTGTCATGACTTCTGTTTGAGCAGCATTGAGTTTTGTTTTGAGCTACACTGCGTTTTGTTTGCACAACATTCAGCAGCTGCATGAAGTGCATTCCTCAATAGCTCTCAGCCAATGTGCAATGGACCAGAAGCATGAGATGAAGCACACCTTGAGACCCTCTAACTGTTGCGGGGTCATCTCCCACAATCTTTCACTGCCAGAGTCACTGCCACTTGCTTCCTCATCTGAGGTGTCAGCACTTGACATGCTCAGCTCATATTGCTGCTGCTCAGATTGAGATGCAGCTGTCTGCTGAGTCTGAGATGCAACAGTCTGCTGCAGTTTGCCAGAGCTGCTGCCTGGCTCGTCAGCCTTGTGTTCTTCAGCAGCCATGAGGTCCTGCTCCTTGTCAGAGCTGTGCGCCTGGCCTTCTTCACTGTGCTGTGCAGTGCTGGCAGCAGGCATTCCAGCTGTGAGTTCTTCCAGCTTTGCATCTGAAGTGATATCCATTTCAGTCTCTTTGGCAGGCTCGTTACCAAAGCAAAACAGCACAGTCCCGTCGTCATACTCTGCATGGCAACACGAATTGTGAGGTGCTTCGATGCCAGATGTCCCATGAATGGTAGTGCGAGTTTGCACATTCGAGACATGTTGGTGTTCTAACGCGTTGGACAGCATTTTGCAAAGCTGCAGACAGTCAGGCGCGGTGAAGAGAACGATCTGCACCTTCACTGCTCACAAGGTGCAAAGAGGACTCTTCGAGAGCAGAAACAGCGACCCAACGCTTGAGTCCAACAGGGGCTGAACGGCGAGAGCCTCCTCGGCATTGCATGGCGAGCGTTTGCGTCACTGCAGGCTTGACAGTGACAAGGGATGCTTGGGACCCGACCACCGCTCTGTTGCTCTTTGCGGCTAAGTTCGTGCCAGAAAACATTGGCCACCGTGGGGTTGGATCGATGACGGACAATCCCGCTAGTTGACCTGCTGTCGACCTGCACACACACGCACAGCTGCAATACGAGTCGACATCTTGATTTGACTTCACTTTGGAGCGGGCTATCCTGTCTGGCGTTATGGACGCACCCCATGGGGGGGTGATGGGGCTGAGCTGAGTTAGGCCATGGCCTCTTGGGACTACTGTACAGGAGACAGGAGGAGACTGATCAGGAGCTTCAGATGTGGCTACATGTCGACAGGGACCGCTTTAGCAAGGGTACTGAACATTGGGGCAGGGAAGATAGGGTTTGTCTTGTGTGCATGTCTGTCTTAATTGAAGACGAGCATCATCTTCAGTTTGACTGCCACCCGTAACCATGCTTTGTCTACAGTAGCATCTTTCCTTGCTACTGACTAACGTGTCAACGTCAGCTACCTCAAAAGATGTTTTGGACAAAGACAGTCTATAGTGACCAGGCAATATTGATATAATGAATTGTTGGCCTCGTTCCTGGGGTTTGTAGAGCTAGCTTTAAAGCAAATTTGCTAACAGTACAGCATATGGCGTCGTGGTACTAAGCGCCTCCTTCAAGTAAGCTTCATACATAATCATCACAACAACTGCAACTTTTTTGGTGCCTTATCGTCAAATATCTTCATGGGCATGCATTGCTTGTGTACACGTTTACTGTTTTCCCAGTGATTGTCTGTTTGACTCTCACGACGACTCCAAAAGACATGACATGTAAAATTAATTGATTGACAACTGCTTGCTGGTGCACACAAAGAAAATGTATAACCTATGCAATTGTCTACAACAACCTGGTTGCACTTGAAGAAGATTTGACTGTACCACCTCAAGTCACAAAATGAGAACTTGAAGCTAGGACCCCCCTCAGACCTTTAGCTCCTTGCTTTGGGGCTCAATCTGTAAAGCAGACAAGTCAGTCAAAAAATCTGGTCACAAAAACAGGGTTCTGACTGGTCGCTGCAAGGTCCATTCGCTTCAAGGTCCAACACTAGCCAAACTGTTCTGTAAACTTGTCCTGACTCCCTGACTCACTGGTGTGTATGTCTGACTCCTGCCCATGCAGCGCCATGCCACGCTACGCCATACCATGTCGAAGCTTGCTGCTGATGGCTTTACAATGCACTGTTGCAACAAAGTAGCTAACAACAGGTATGCATTGCATGTCACGCTGTGACTGTGGCATGCACTGCTAGAATCAACAGACATGTGCACGGGAGGTAGTAGAGCTGCCTACCTTGTTCACCCACCAATCTACAAACTCATCAAATTCGACATACCCACTGCCTCTCTTGTCCAACAGCTTCATTGCGGCTGTCAGCTCATTGTCATCCAAATTGATGTCCTGCTGTGACCTGCATGTCACATGTTATGTAATTGAAGATATGCTGCCTCATGCACGGCAAAGACAAATACACAACATGAGCACCGCAAGATGAATGGAGCAACTGTACAAAACACATCTGACAGCCAGATGACCGTAACAACACATCTGGACCTTGGTAAAAGTGATGCACATCAGCCACAAACGTGACAATGACAAGCATCAGCCAGAAAAGCGCACATTTGACATCTTGCAGAAGTAATGCAATACATTGGCAGCACCGCTTACGCTAGTCGCCTCAGCTCCAGCTCTTCTAGTCGCATATCATCATTCAGGTCATACTTGCTGAAGATGGCAGCAATTTCAGCTGCATCCTTGTCTGAGAGACCGTACTTCTCAGGCTTGAAGCCATATGTGTCCCGCGCTTTGCTGAGTGTCAACAGTGCTGAGAGGTTTCTCAGGGTAGATGCCTCTGCCTTCTCTTTCTGCAACACATCATTATTGTGTCAGGCATTTGGCACGCCATTAATGGGAGACAAATGTAGGCAGATGATCCGCTGCGCTGAGTAACCTGATGATCCAAATCCAAGGCATTGTTCTGACGTGCGGTGTTCCAACTGCTGATGCCATGTGCGCTGATATGGACAATATACAAAGCCAGCGTTAATGTAGTGTGCTGCATGAAAAAATGTATGCAGCCAACACTGTCATGCACATGTAGCCAAGACCCAATGTAGATAAGTATAGCCAGTCAAGATCACTGGGACATGAAGTTGTGGCTGATGAACAAGTCATGTACTTTTTTCATGATGCCGGACCTTGAGCAGACTAGAGATCTGGTTCAAGGCTGAGGCAACCTTGACAGCATTCACTGCTGTCTGAGCCTTCTCCACTACATTGATGCTTGGGCCACGTTTGCTGGCACCAGCTACCTCCTTGACTGCTGCCATGAAAGCCTCTGTGTTTGTGCTGTACTGTACAGCAGAGGCTGCTAGCACGCCAAGAGTGAAGGTGTCGAATATAACACCAATAGCAAAGTAACTGGCCAAGAAGTATGCTCCATATTCTACCACAACCTTGCCAAGGAATTGCTCTTGGCCTACATATCTGCAGCACAGAAAACGCTGCCTTACACAAACTAATGAAACAGGCTTTGCAGGCAGGCTTTGCACCAGGAGCCAATCTAGCTTGTCATTCAAAACTGAAACTTCTCAGGTTTTACCTTGCTGAGTTGTATGAGCCGTATGCAGCTCCGCCATCCAAGAGAAGTTGGAACAGTACGACACCTACGGTCTTTAAGGACCTGCCCAACAACATCTTTCGCAGAGCATCTGTAGTGGTGGCTCCCGTTTGCTCCCATGTATCCAAAATTCGCTGAGCAGTGCTCTGATCAATGCCTCCTTTCTTCATTCCTTCGACAAGTTTGCTAGTCTGCTCTGACTTCTTCCGGTCATCGATCTTGTCCCCCTTCTCTTGTGCGTCCTCTGCTTTAATCAAAGTCGAAGACCGCTGAGAAGCTTTCCTAAGCGGCGCGCGCAGTGACGACACTTTGCGCGGCTGTGCACCGAGACAACATCTTGCAGCTTTCTTTTGCAGGTGTTGCAAAGTACCAGACTGAAAGGCAACAGAGTGCGACATGGCTGGGACGCACGCAAGCTTCGCAACGACTATGCCCTAATGCAGATGCAAGGAGAGGGGTCCGAAATGTCGAAAAACTGGCAAAGTCACACAAGGCTCCGCAGCACTCGATCTTACACACACAAGGCTGCAGCACATGTCACATCGAGTACGTGGTGAGTACGACGTGACCAAAGCCACGTGCGTTGGAAGCATAGGGCAAGCCGAAGATGACTAACCCTTGAGGATCATGATATGCATAGGGTTTCCCAGCTCGAAAGCTCCGCTGACTCACATCAACGGGAGTGACCGATACTCGGCGGCGTTATAGGCGCGATTTCGACTAACGTATTGCGCCAATTGGCATGGCTGCCTCACAGGCATGCACCGGATTGAGACAGGCAAGCATGTTCGGCGTGCGTCAGCCGGCAGCCTCGCACGACATCCCTACCTGTGCATCTCCTGTGCTGTTCGCCAGGCGCAGTGTGCATGTACAGCATCTGGGGGCCAAGCCCTCCCTGGGATCTTGCAGAGGTTTAGCCTCCAAGCGCACTGACTTGCGACCGGCTGTGCCTCGACAAGGCAGGCTACAGTGCCATGCTGCAAAGTCACAGGTGACTGGAACGATCCAATGTCAGCCACTGAAAATAATACAGCTTGCAGCAAACAACTCACCTCGGTATGTGTGTGCGGACGCAGAACCCGTTCAGGCAACCCAAGGAGATGGACGGGGTGCAGAAAGCATTGGCAGGCTTACCAGGCGCAGTATTCTATGGAGCTGCCCTGCTTCTGGTCACAGCTGCTGGTGCATGTGGATTTGTAGCTGGCGCACGTGCCCCAGGTGCATCATTTGAGCAATATGCTACCCAACATCCCATGCATGCAGTCCTGCTACATGACTTCGTACGTGTAGGCCATTGCATCGTGACTAAATTGTTGAACACACATTCTGTGTTGCATTTGGAAGACTCAACTGCATGCTGAACTGTCACTACGTAATGTTTGCATGCTTTCAGTGAGTAAAGGCATGACTGTGTGTGCGTGTGATACTTTGCAGCCAATTACCGCCAGATTGGTAAGGGAGCTGGCGCAGTTGTGGCGGGAGCAGCCACCTCAGTAGCTGTTGTCAAGGGCCGGGAGAAACGCAGCCAGGCCGCATCTGTCGCTCTGTACAATGACCTCATGCAGCGTGAGGATCCAGGCAGCATCAGTGTGACAGAGGTCAAGGCCATTGGCAGCAGATATGGGGTTGACTTCACCCAAACTCAGGTTGGAGATCTGCAGCAGATCTACAGCGAGTTTCTGGCAGCTCTCATCCCCACTGACGAGACACCCCTGACGTGAGTCCTCAATCCCATGCCTCTCTCAGTCATGCTGCAGTCATCACCCTCACAACATCCGCATTTGTGATTAGCGTATCATTCTATTGTGGCAGTAAATGGGTCAGCCTGTTTCAACTGCATGTTGGCTGCACCTGGTTACCTTTGGCATGCTGCATTTCAGCCTACTAGTCCAGTCAGCTGTTGGGACTGCCACAGTACAAGCCTCTAGACCAGTCATATCCAGAGACAGTCGACAGTTCACCTCCATGACTGTCAAACCTGGCAGCAAGTTGCATACACAAACACCTTACACAGTGTTTGGCCACAGCGGCGGTCAAGAACATTTTTGGTTGTAGCATGCCAGTAATCCTATTTTACCCAGCAGCAGTGGCATCAGTCTCATCAGCAGCAGCTTCAGCAGCAGCTTCAGCAGCAGCAGCGACAGCAGCAATGTCCCATTATTGCACTACCCTGCGTTTGATATGTGTGCACTGGATACAGACACCAGCAAGGTTTTGTGGACCATGTCTACTCGTTCCTAGGCTTTTCAAACTATGCTCAACAAATTGACAGCTGTCAGCAGCAGCTTGCATCAGCACAGCTGTACGTATGTGCGCAGCGTGCAAAACTCATCTGATGTGACAGCTGGTGATGCTGGCTAACATTGTGTTAAACTCACGTTTCGTGTCCTTAGCTCAATGCTGAAAGCTAGGACAGCATGCTGCTGCTGCTGCTGCTGAACCTGTGCATGTCGGATGACTAATGCCCTCACAGCAGGACCTTGTACAACTAGGTTACTATGATGCGCATCTTAGGCGCAGCAACTAGACACCAGCTGTCAGTGTCTCAAGGCCCATCACAATCCCCTGTTGGCAGTCAGCTAGCGCAGCACACAGCTAAGCTCACTGTGCAACACTCTGTGTCTGAAGTGCACGGATGGATTTCCAGTATGTCATACATGCTGCAGGGGCGATGAGCCACAGCAGCTGCGTCAGTTCAAAGATGCACTGGGCCTAGACAACACAGCAGCAGCTGAGGTCCACATGAACCAGGCACGCAGGTTCCTCAGGGAGCGCGCAGAGGCAGGCTCGCGCAGTCAAGACACAGAGCAGAGGAAAGCACTGGGCAAGCTGGTGTACGTTTCCTACCTGGTCTTTGGAGCACAGCAGGCGGCGTTTTTGATGCCCCTGCGGCGGGTGTTTAGCATCCAGCCTGCTTCCATTGATGTCATGCGCAGGGACAACGCAAAGCAGCTGTTTGACAACTACATTAAGGCACATGGTGGCGAGCTGCAGGTCAGTTATCCATCCATTTATGCATTCATTCATCCATGCACACAACATGTGTCTTCCCCTAGGGTCAGGTGTGTACAGTCCTGAGTCGCCCCCTGTACAAGGTCCTGTTTTGGCACTCCAGGTGATTGCAATGCAGGTCCACTACATGTTCACACCCAGCCGCTACATCTGCACACATCTACAGCTCAAAATGTGGGTTGACTCTGTTTGTGCAATTTTCAATTGTCATTATTTTTATCTTCCATGGACTGCATGTCTGGCTTGTGCATGTCTGTGTGCCCTTTCTGTTGTCAAACATTTGCTGTCGTGATGCGCTCGATGCTGAAGCTGTGAGCATGCTAATGACCTATGATGCTTCAAATCGCCCAATGCAGCTGTCAGCTGACTTTGCATACATCATGGACATGGATCTTTCTGTGGTTTGGAACAGCATGGAATTAGTTGTCTCATTTCAACATCTCAGATGTGTCTGTTGGCCTTTGCATTGGTCCCAAGGACACTCATCTACATTGCCATATCCTTTGTTTCAAAGACAAAAGTCACTGTTTGCTTGACTGATGGCCCAGACAGCCCCATGCAGCTATCGGCTGATACGCCCACCTCATGCATATGCTGTATCCGCAGAACCAAATATGATTGACTGATCATTGGTTCAGGCTGACCGCGGATTCCTTCAAGGGCTGAAGGAGTACCAGGACAGAGTGCAGCTGAATGATGAAGTTGCAGAGGAAGTCATGAGGGAAGCTGCCAGGACCAAGCTGGAACGGTGCCTTACAACCGCCCTGGAAGCTGTCAAGAAGCGGACCAGAGTCAGGGATTACTCACCAGCTATCCAGGTGCTCTTCCAATGCATCACATGAAGGAGCCCCTGCTCGGACTTCTTTGATTCCCTGTTTGGTCTGCAACAAGGGGCAGATTGCAGTCAGTGCCCTGTCATTGTAGTGAAGGCATGTGCAAAGAGCATCAAATGAGTGCTTTAGATACTTTGCTGTCATTGCGCTTTGTTGTAGCTGTCACCAGATTCAGTGTGATTGCCACCATGCTCAGTCTTGTCTCATCACCCCAGCACTGCATGACATATTCTGGAATGTGTCGAAAGGTCGAATAATGCTAGAATCCCAAAACAAAGAAAGCCCCTCAAGTAGTACATTAGTCCTCTTATCGCTTCGCATAGCTGCACAGAGGTTTCTTGAATGTCTACTCTCTGTGCCTCCTCAAGTTTCAACATGCCTGAAGCACCATCACACCTCTGTCTCTTTGTACCTACATGTCTGTATGTCTTGATGGTTGCAGGCCTTGAGGGAAGCTTTGGACTACAACTACCAGCTGGAGCAGCTATCCTCAGACTCTGGCATGCCCAAGGGCCTCAGCAAGACCAACATCTATGGCGGCAAGTTTGCTGGCGGCAACAAGGACATGCGCGAGCTGTACAGAACCTTTGTGGAGGAGTCCCTGCGCACCGAGGGCAAGTTCAGCGAGCAGTTGGAGCAGGACGTGAGTGCTTTGCAGCAGACACTGGCCCTGGGTACCAAGGAGGCCAACTCCCTCAGAGATGAGATTTCCTCCAAGGTCTACAGGTGATCAGCGCAGCGCAGCTGTGGCTCACTACTCCCTGCCTTGTGTTCTGACAGCAGACTAGCTGGCATGGCATGCATACCTGTTTTGTCCTTGTCTTTCATGTGAGGGTACGGAACATAGTCTGTTACGTATCATCTTCATGCCTTGATCACAGCAGTGACATGGACCAAGGCAGCGGCAAACAATCATAACAGGTATGGCTAGCAGCAATATGCGTCCATGACATGATGGGTGCAACTGTCTGTTCACTCAATGGTACTTCATCGTTTGTCCACTGTAAGTCTCTATACTTCACTGTAACTCACCGTAGTTCACCGTAAGTCAGGGCATGCACACCCGTACAGGCGGCTGCTAAGGGAGGAAGTGACAAGTGGCAGACTGGATGCAGCACCCTCCAAGGCAGCTGTGCTGCAGCAGCTGTGTGAGCGCCTCAAGTTCAACCCTGAGGCTGCATCTGCCCTACATAAGTCCCTGTACAGGCAGAAGATCGACCAGATCCTGGAAGAAAAGAAAAAGATTGCAGGTGTGCCTGCATGCAATTGCATTCGTGCTGTTGCACACAAGGTAGTCTTGCCAAATCACGTGACGTGAGTACACAGCAATGCGTTTTCCCAACAGCTTATCCTATTTTATGCAGCGTTTGAGCCCAAAACAGCAGCAATTGCAGCTGATGTCAGCATGCCGAACATCCCTGCAACTGTTTACAGAAGCGTGATAGCGTACCAACAGCCTTGCAATAATGCTTGCAGACCATGCAGTGATTGGTGCACACTTGTACACTTGAAGCATACACTCATAAGTTGTGCGTGTCATGTCAGATGAGGATGCAAAGGAGCTAGATAGACAGCGGCGGCTGCTGTGTCTGCCCAAATCCGACATTGATGGCATTCAGAGGGAAACCTGTGGCCGCCTCTTCCAAGCGGTGAGCTGCCAGATG
>JAABUT010003910.1_pt1 | contig 12292 bp, 10 predicted proteins | sample 5559281 | NCBI WGS metagenome assembly JAABUT01 (sample SAMN10711880, study PRJNA513359) | rock metagenome | isolation source: Antarctica rocks | place: Antarctica: Victoria Land, Ricker Hills nord | collected 2016-01-04
ATGAAATATGCAATGCAAGACAAACGTTGAAGCATTTACTGCTGAACTGCAGACATTATAGAGCAGAGCAGATAAAGCTTAAGAAAAAAGCTCAGCTCAAAAACACAGACACTATATTGACACTGTTCATCATCAAGATTGAAAGAATTGCAACACTAGAGTATTTGAAAAATACTTAAATTACGACAAGAAAATGACTATTAGAAACGAAAAAGTAGAACGCAAAGAATGCAAAGAAACAAAGAAAAACGAAAGTACAATGATGAGAATTGAGCGAGAGTGCTTGTATGCATAAACTATCGATGTGATTGATCAACAAGAAAATATAAAGCAGTGACTTTGATCAGATTACATGTAATCTAGCATACATACAGCGTTTAGACAGTGTCATAGTTATAGACTGCATGCACTTAATGAAGAAATATAAAAATATAAAAATATAAAAAAATGTCAGATGTTGCTGTTAATTCTCTTGTTTATGTAAAAACAGATTCTATCTTCATTATTCTTCAGCATAAAGTCAACAGTTGCTGAGCAGTATGTTTTGAAAATGTCATTAAATTGTCAGAGTTCTTAAAGAATCAGAATGTCATAATTCTTTATTTTTTTCTCATATAGTAACACTATCATCATCTTGTTTCTGAACTTGTAAACGTTGTACTGTAGTATTCAAAGCTTCTTTTGCTGAAATATTAAAGTTTACATTTCAGACTGTTTAATGTTCTTTTAAGTGTTTATGAAGCATTTGCTTCACTTGTAAAATTCTCAACAGAAGATGACATTGACAAAGACATGATTAACATTAACATTAATTCATTTAATCTTGACTTCTTGATTAAGTGATTCAGTATAGTGTTTTCTGATGTGATGACTGCATTGAGCAGATGACTTTCATTTATTGAGTGTCTCTGCTTTCTTTTCAAATCATTGTTTATCAGTAATTTTAAATTAATAAATGTTTTTATAAATATCTTTGATGTTGCTGTCTTAAGTTCTTTCTGCTTTCATACAATATGATATAGAAATTTGTGCTTTGTGATTCTTTTTATTCTTTCTTTTTCAGCTTGTTGTTTATGATATTAAGAGTCAAAGACTTTGTATATGTTTTAACATGCTTTACATTTTTACATGTTTTGAATCTGTTTGTAAAAACAGTACTTCAAGCAATGATTCAGCATGCAGTAAATGCATTTCTGTTTATTTTTGCATTCATACATCTTGTGATTATATTCTTGATATTTTAAACATTGATGCACTCTGCAACTTAAGTTGTAGAACTGTATGATCTTTATGTTGATTTCATGACATACTTTCTCATTGATCATGTTATGATTCTAGCCTTCGTCTATTCTTCATCTAGTCTTTGCCTGATTTCATTCTAATCGAGTTTAGCGAAAACCCGATCTAAAGATGATGTCATTGAGTCTCTGCATCATATGTGTAAGACGTCAACTCAATCGAGTCTAGCACAGAACTGAGAAACACACATATAAGAATTGAGTTCTTTTCTGTAGATACTTTTCTTTCTTAGCATTTATCTATTAGTTAAATGACACTCATATGACTCGCTCTATGCTGATCTCTAACAGTAGATAAATGCTAATCAACTACTCTGCTATCGACGTGTAAACGATACAAAATAATCTTTTTTTTTCTTTTTTTTTTCCATTAAGTGCATGCAGTCTATGACTATGACACTGTCTAGATGCTGTATGTATGCTAAGTTACATGTAATCTGATCAAAGTTGCTGCTTTATATCTTTTTGTTGATCAATCACATCGATAGTTTGTGCATACAAGCGCTCTCGCTCAATTCTCATTATTGTACTTTCGTTTTTCTTTGTTTCTTTGCATTCTTTGCGTTCTACTTTTTCGTTTTTAATAGTCATTTTCTCATCGTAATTCAAGTATTTTTCAAATACTCTAGTGTTGCAATTCTTTCAATCTTGATGATGAACAGTGTCAATATAGTGTCTGTGTTTTTGAGCTGAGCTTTTTCCTTAAGCTTTATCTGCTCTGCTCTATAATTTCTGCAGTTCAACAGTAAATGCTTCAACGTTTGTCTTGCATTGCATATTTCATAGCATTTGTTTGAATTATTCTTTGATAATCGATGCAAATAGCTCTTGAAATATTCATGTCTCATTTTTAACTGTATAAATGTTGAAAACGTCAGTCTGTTTATTTTTGAAAGCTTCTTTAGTGATCTGTAACTCAAATTCACTCTCGCTGTGTGCTTCTGATACTGATTTTCTTTTTTGATGCTGTCATTTCATGCAATTAATCATTACTCTTTTATCTTTTTGTCTATTTGCTTTTTGATGAAGCTCATGATTGTTCTTTTCCTGATGTCGATTGTTGATCTTTTTCGTGTCACGTGTTTGATCAATTGATTCACTACTTCGTTTTCGATGATATTTTTGCAACTTAATACTTACTGTATGCAAATATAACATCAATTTTGTTGCAGATTGATCAAACTTTGTTGTATGTTATTGAATAACTTTAAGTTAACATTGCTCTTTGCTTTTAATCTTTGCAGCATCATTTGACTGTCTATGTACACTTAAATTTCGCTGTTTTCAGATGTTTCTTCGCTGCATATTGTGATTGCATTATTGATAGCTTGCAATTTCGCTTTCATTATGATTATTTCATTGATTATGTTTATTGTCTTGCTGCATCTAACAGACTCATGTGTGAATATTATTGCAATTTCAATTTCTGTTTTGAGCTTTGTTATCTTTTTTCAAGTTTGCGATGCATCAATGTACATCACTATGTTTTTCGTCTTTTTAACTATTGTTTTCAGTTCTCTATAGTATGTATTTATTGTTTCACATGTTTCATTTCTTGCAAATTCAATTTGCATCTTTGTCAGATATTTGATTTTCTGATCTCATGATTTCTTAAAGTGAGAAATTTCAATTTCTTTTATTGAATTCAGTGTTTTTTGCACTTTGTTCAATATTCAATATATTTGCATAAGTCTATCTTTGCACTTCTTGATTTTTCAAGATATATTCGTCTTCATCTTGTTTCAGTTCAGATATTTCAATGCATTCAAATCTAGATTCAATTCAATAAAGTATTAAAATGAGTATGAAATAAATGTTCTTTTTCTGATAGAGTGTTTTTTCAATAATTCAACTATTCAAATTGCATAGTTCTTGCACTTTTGATTTAATTGCATCTTCATCAATGAAATTTCAACTTCTATTTGCATAGCATCTATCAATGATGTTCAAAATGCATTCAGAATTTTTCGTAATGCAGTGTTTTGCAGTTTGCGAAATTTGACTAAGTAGCTTTTTTGATTATTTCATTATATTTCGACATCATAATCGCTAATAGACGTAATGCATGTCAGATATAACTGCTTTTCTGATTTGACATTTAGTTCTCACTTGCTATTCATTAATCTAAACAATGAGTGTAATGTTCTTGTTGTTACGAGCGTATCAAGATCGATAAGACTGAACAAGGCTGAAGCTTTAATCAATTCGTCGTGCACGCTAGCAAGTACTCTGCGTAATGATTAGAGCTAGTCAACGATCTAGTCGAGATCTGACTTAGATTTGACTCAGGTTTGACTCAGATATGACTCAACACTGTTTTTCTTTCTCAACATTCTTTTTCTTTCTCAACACTCTTTTCTTTCACCAACATCTTGTTCATCTACATCATCTTCTTTTCGTGTCACAAACACATCTCTTTTAAGTTTAGCCCAGTCTCTGAACATTACATAAATAGAAGCTTTTGTATCAATCTTCTTCTGTATTCTTAATATTCAGTTATAGCTATTTCTAAAGATCAAGCACTATCAATTCTGACCTTCATTGATTGTATCATCTAGACATGATTCTGACATTATATTAAGAATTCGTTAATCACATGATACTGATTTCATTACTCATTCAACCAACTCATACAGACGAATCGAGTTTAAACAAATTTGTTTACCTGATGATTTGATCTTGAAAGACAAGAACAACATTAGAAAATTCATAGAATCAACGAAAATATACAATCATTGAATTGCTAGAGAATCTATCGCTCATTCAGTATGCATTCGTTCAAAATCAATTAATAGAATCTATGATAAAGAATCTTCGTGAATTGCTTGAGAATCAAATCGATCAAGAGAATTACAATAAAGAATCTTCGTGAATTGCTTCAAGATCAATTGTCTTCACAAACATCTTCTTTGTTGAACAAACATTCATCTTTCTTCATAAAATTACTGAGCTTCGTTCTTCGTTCAGTTCAAACCAATTCTCATCTTCTTCACTATGACATCTAAGAACACATCTGATAAAGATAAAGCTTTCGTTGATTTCTTGCAATAAACACGTTCACAAGCTCTCTCTTCTATCGTCAACTCACAACACGCTTCTTCATTCATTGCTTTCAACGAATCAAACGCTGAAATTGTCATACTCAATGATATGAAAGTATGAAAGAAACGTATCTATGCTTTTAATAAAGAAACAAATCATCTTGTTGAGATGAAACAACAAGATAAGAGCGAAATTCAACAGTTGAAAGCAAAACTACAAGCTTTCATCGCTTTCATAGTCAATGTAATCATCACTGCTTTCTCGATTGTCATCTACTTCGAATGATCTAGATATCACAAAATACTCGACTCTTCAATGTTCACTGATGAAAAGAATTCTACTTGAAAGAACTGATCTCTTGACATATGAGAAAAGCTAGCAATTAACGTCAACATCTTTTCAAATGAACTTTACAAGCTGAGCTACATAAACTTTCGACTAGCAGATGACGTCATCGAAATCACTCAAGTCAGATGCAATCTCAACTGTGACAATCTTTATCTGACTGTCAATGAACTTCTAGAGAAACTAGCTCAATCGTTTCATAACTCTGATAAGAAAGACAACTATCGTAGAAAATATATTAATCTGATTCAAGAATCAAAGAAATTCAGCGATTTCTTTAATCAGTTTCAACGACTATACATCTATTTAAAGTATCAGAAGAACGTACTAGTCATTGATTTAAAGAATAAAATAAACTCTCGTCTTTGAATCTTTTGAACAGCTCAGATGAAGTCACTCATCAAGCTATCAGATATTCAAAACTATCTGATTCGCTTGAACAATGAACATAGAGCAGTTCGAGAGATCAAGAACAAACTACTCAAACATGATGATTCAAAGATCATCATTTCTAAAGCAACTATTACTGTTCAACCTTCTGCTTTAAAGTCTGACTGATCAAAGCTACGCAACGCAGTTTTGACTAGCTTCAAGAATGCAGACGTTCTAGTTGAAATCTGTTTTGTATGTTACAAATCAGATCATAGTTTCAGAGAATGCTTAAATCAATCTATCAAAGTCAATGCAGTTGATGAGAACTATGATTGTTTTGAACTTGATACTGAATCAGAGTTCAAGTCAAAAAACTAGTCATCTCTTCAACAGTCACTGAAGTGAAGATTATATTTTTGTGCAATCTAGACGAAATTCTATCGAAAGAGAATTACTTTGATAAGTCATTTCTAGTCAATGCTCTTCTCATCTTGCAGAACGAATCATTCAGTCTTCGCTTTTTGATAGACAGTGATTCAGCCGTCTATATGATCATACATATCAATCTAGTCGATAAAGTATGTAAAGAGCTGAGAATTCAACCTATATTACTGGCAAAAGAGAAGTTAATAAAAGAATATGATGAAAAGATATTTAAGAAGACTATCATTCATAAAATTCTATTGAATCTCATCATTGAAAGTCATAAGAAATTGACTGTTTCTATGTTGATAGTTGATATCAATCATCACGAAGTCATATTAGAAAAATCATGAATGAACAAAAATGAAATATTACTGAATATGCGAATTGACGTCATCGTTTTTTCGAATCAATTAAATACTTTCATTTCGATTTTTTCAATTTCTCTCAATTCAAAGCACTCAAGTTGACTGCAATCAACTTTGTTTACTTTTATCTCTCAGTCAAAGATTTCTAGAATGCTCAAATAATCTGTTTCAACTATGATTCAGAAAGAGTCATTCTCAATTTGAAGCATAAACATCGCTTCATTTAAAACACTGTTGAATCGCTCAAAGAAGAATCAGACTGAAGTATTCGCTCTATTCATGAAGAATATTGATAGAAAAATCACGTACAACACTCAGTGTGATTTGAACGCTCTGAACGTCTCTTTCATCAAGAAAACTACTCAGAATTTGAAAGCTATTAAAGTCAAGCTGTCTTCAGAATATCATGATTTTCTAGATGTTTTTGATCGAGCTCAATCAAATAAACTATCTTCTCATCGCTTCTACAATCATAAAATTGAACTCATCAGTGATTTAACGCTCTCTCACTGTTGAGTCTATCAAATGTTTTCTGTCAAACTTCTGAAAGTAAAGAAGTACTTAAACAAGAATCTGTCGAAGAAATTCATCACTCTCAGTCAGACTTTCTATTTCTTCTCTGTTTTATTTGCACTTAAAGCAAATGAAGATCTTTGATTCTGCATGAACTATCAAAAGCTAAATGTCATTTTCAAAAGAAATAGATATTCTCTATTGCTGATAGATGAGATCATTGATAAAATAGTGAGTTGCAAGCATCTGACTAGATTGAACATCATATCAGCATTCAACAAACTTCAAATGCATCTCAATAGCAAGAATTACATCATCTTTATCACTGCTTTAGAAGCATATAAATACAAGATGCTATCATTCAAACTGACTAACAAATTGATCTTCTTTCAGCAATATATGAATGATGTTTTATGAGACTTTCTGAATGACTTTTGCCAAGTCTATCTAGATGACATTCTCATTTATAGCAAAACAAGAAAGAAACATAGAGATCACGTTAAACTAGTATTGAGATGACTACGCGAAGCTGAACTGCAGATAAATATTTGAAAGTGCAAATTTGATGTAGAAGAGACAGTCTTTCTAGAAGTCATTGTATCAGAACAAGATCTTTGCATGAATTCAAGCAAGATGATTATCATAGTCAACTGAACTACTTTGATCAATTTGAAAGAAATTCAGAGCTTCGTGAAATTTGTGAACTTCTATCATCATTTCATTAGAAACTTCTTCAAACTAGTCAAATCATTCACTCAATTGACTAGAAAAAACACGTCTTTTGTTTGAAATGAAGTCTGCGTTCAAGCTTTCAGAAATTTGAAGAAATGAATCAGTTTCGCTTCAGTTCTTCATCATTTCGATCTCAAACATCAGGCTATTTTGAAAATCAATGCATTGAACTATGTAAAAGATGAAATACTGTCTCAGTACAATGATAAGAATGTACTTCACTTGATGATCTTCTACAGCAAAAGCATGATTCTCGCTGAAATTAACTATCATATCTATGACAAGAAATTGCTGATCATTATTCGCTGTTTCAAACATTGATGACTTGAGCTGAAATGTACTGAATTACTCATTCAGATATTTATCAATCATCAAGCTCTGAAGATCTTCATGAAAAACAAACAGCTGAGTCAACGTCAAGTCAACTATCTGAACATTCTATTGAAGTTCAATTTTCAAATCATCTTTAGATCAGGCAAAATGAACACTAAAGTCGATGCGCTAACTTGAATGTCTTTAGCGAACGTCTCTGAATCAGCTAAACAATTTGAAGATTGCTTTCAAACTATTCTTATCTCTGATAGAGTTGATATTCTATTTATTGACTTGAAATTGAGCGCAAATTCAAAATCAAAAGTCAATCTCTATCAAAGAGTATGATTAGTCAATCAAATGAATGAGCTCTGCAGCAAATATAAACAAGCTAAAAACAACAACAAGCTCAAGCTTCATAGCATTAAGATGAAGAACTGCGAAATTATTAACGACGTTTTATTTAGAAAAGATTTACTGTGAATCTCTGAGAACATGCATACGAAATTACTACAAGAAGTGCATGATTAATCTTCAATCTCTTATCTCAACAATAAATGAATCATTGATCTAGTTCAGCGTTTCTACTATTAATCAAATCATCGAGCTACTATTTAATGATACATTCAAAACTGTCATACTTGTCAGCGAAGCAAAGTCTCTAGAAATAGCATCAATGAACTTCATCATTCTCTTTCGATTTCACAGAAACGCTGAAAAGATATAGCTATGAACTTCATCACTGAACTATCTCTGTCAGAAGACTATAACATCATTTGCACAATCATATGTCATCTCATTAAAGAACATCACTATGTTTTCTGTCATTGAAGAAATGATGACATCTCAGTTGAAGAAACGATTTGAATCATGCTATGAAACGTTTATCGACTGCACGATCTACTCAGTTCTATTGTTTCAAATAGAGACTCTCAATTCATATTCATCATGTGAAAGAGTCTTTGTAAGCGACTATAAATTATCGCTAGTTTATTCACTGCTTATCATTCTGAGATTGATGATCAAACAGAGCAAGTCAATTAAGACATTGAATGCGAACTCAGAATTTACTGTAATTACATGCAGAATGATTGAGCTAAATGAATATTTATGATTGAGTTCAGTGACAATGTCAATACGTTCTCAATCATTTCAATGATTTCTTTCTACTTTAATAAAGAATTTCACTTTCGAATGAGTTTCGATTCAGATATAACTGACTACGAAATCACTCGTGAACGAATTGAAGCTAGAAAAGCAAACAATATTATCATTTGAATGAAAGAGCTACTGAACTTCGATCATTAACAATTGAAAAAGACTAAGCTGATCATTGAAGCTCAAATCAATAAACATAGACGAGACATCATCTACAAGATAAATGATCAGATCTGACTATCTTTCAGAAACGTCAAGACAATGAGACTCTGCAAAGATTTGAAAGACAAACAGCTAAATCTCTATCAAATCACTGCTAAAGTGAGTATCTTCTATCATCTTCATCTATCAGTCAGCATGAAGCATCTGCATTTGATGTTCAGCTCGAAGCTACTACGATTGTATTCAGAAGATCTTCTATCAGAACAACATTCAGAATCACTCAGATTAATCACTATTAAAGACGATGAACACTGAAAGATAGATGATATATTGAACTTCAGACGCTATTGAGATTGAATACAGTACAAAGTCAAATGAAAAGATCTAGATAGAAATAATGAATGATACTATGTCAATAAAGAGAAATTTAATGACTCAGAGAAAGTTTTGAATGAATTTCATAAGCTATATTCAAGCAAATCGCGCTAAATATCGAAATAACTATCAACAAAAGCAAGCAAAGAAGCTACATTCATGCAAACATGAATTTTCAAAGAGAGAGTAATGTTACGAGCGTATCAAGATTGATAAGACTGAACAAGACTGAAGTTCTAATCAATTTGCAATGCACGCTAGTGAGTACTTTGTATAATGATTAAAGCTAGTCAACGATCTAGTTGAGATCTGACCTAGATCTGGCTCAGATTTGACTCAGATATGACTCAACACTCTTTTTCTTTCCCAACACTCTTTTCTTTCATCAACATCTTGTTCATCTACATCATTTTCTTTTCATGTCATAAACACATCTCTTTTGAATCTAGCACAGTCTCTGAACATTACATAAATAGAAGTTCTTGTATCAATCTTCTTCTGTATTCTTAATATTCAGTTATAGCTACTTCTAAAGATCAAGTACTATCAACTCTGATCTTCATTGATTGTATCATCTAGACATGATTCTGACACTTGTGACTGTTGCGATTTTCATTTGCATATGAACTTTGAAGTTGAGCTTTCGATTCAGTTAAACTTTTAATCATTGTATGCATGTCTTTGATTTTATAATCATGTTATTGAGTAGAATAATCATTTGATTGAGTGTCATCTTATGACTTTTAAAGTGTATCAGTTCAAATTTCAAGTCATTGAATTAGACTGATCATCAAGTTGAGTTTCAAGTTAACATTTTGAACTCAAATCAAGATTGAGTCGAGTTGCTCACATTTTCAACTCAACTTGAGTTGAGTTGCTCATATTTTCAACTTGACGCGACTCGACTCGACTGAGAATTGAGTCAACTCAACTCGACTCGTCAAGAACTCAAGCTTGATGTCAAAAGAACTAAATATAGAAAATTTTCCGATTTTTGACTTTTGCATTATCTTTTTGCATTATCTTTTAATAGAGAGTCATGAAGGGAAACATGAAGATTGTTTGATAGAAAATCATAAAGGAAAACATGAAGATCGTTTGATAGAAAGTCATAAAGAGAAACATGAAGATCATTTGATAGAAAGTCATAAAGAAAAACATGAAAAGAAACATGAAGAAGAACATGAAGAGAAACATGAAGAAAGTCATGATGAGAAACATGAAGGAAAAACATGAAGATTGTTTGACTTTGATAGAAAGTCATGACGGGGAAAAATGATAGAAAGTCATGAAGAAAATCATGAAGACTGTTCAATCAAGCTATTTACATCTATCTAATATTTTGTCGAGTCGAGTCGAGTTTTTGAGTCGAGTTATCGAGTCAAGCTTCTCAACTTGATTCAACACTTTTTAAAAAAATTTCAACTCAACTCGACACTTTTCGAGTCAAGTACTTGACTTGACGCGATCAGTCTACATTGAATTGCATTGCGTTGTTCTCAGCTTATGTGAAAGTGATTTTTGCTGCGTTTTTCAGTATTTTCACATTCTTATCAATATTTCTTCCCTCAACGTATAGCATCACGTCATCAATATAGCTGAGTGACTGTAAATTTTCAAACTTTGCGTGAATCTTTGAAAACAAATATCAAATATAAATTAGAAATAAAATGAGCAAAATAAATGAGTCTTGTGATATTTCTGTGCTTATTTTCTTTGATTTCTGACGTTCATCGTCAAATACTAAGTCAATAATTCAATTTTGTAAGAAACATTTTACTCAATTGATTAAATTGACTGATATTTTCAATTTAATCAATATTTTGATCAGCTGTTTCAATGCAACATGATCAAAGACTTCTTTGACATTTAGAAGTAAACAGATAAGCATGTTTTCTCGACTTTTTATCATTTGCACATCATGTACTAAATTTAGTACTACGTTTATAGCTGATCTTTGTTTTCTATCTTTCATTTGATCAAAATTCAGCAGCTTATTATTAATTTCAGCTGTGTAAGACAGTTACATTGCTATTATTTTTTCTACTACTTTGTTTAAACAATTTAGCAGCATAATAATTTTCTATGTTTTTGAAATTGAATAATTCAACTTGGCTGATTTTTTTAGAATAATTCTTGTGTCTTCGCATCATATCTTCAAGTGATAATTATTTTCAATCAAATCTGAATATACTAAATTGAAGATTTTCAATATAGTTTTGTACACTCACTGTATGATTGCAAATGACATATCATCTGATTCAAGTGCTTTTCTGAATGCTGAGAAGTTAATAGCGTGCTTGATTTTCTCTTTGATAACTCTTGATCACTGTATACTTTCGTTCGATAGTAATTCTTCATTGATTTGAATTTCTGATGATGATGAATACATTGCTTTCAGAAATGTCTTGCACTTTTCATTGAATTCAATCTTCAATTCTTTTTGCAAGTTTTGTTGAGAGTAGCTTCTCGATTAAACGTGATTTAGTGAACTTGTAGATCTGAAACACTTCTTTCTCTTCAATGTTGTTCAAAAAATTGGTTTAGAATTGATTTTTGATCAGCTTTATTGCATCATGATACAAATTTCGCATTTGCACTATCTCTGCTTATGCATCATCATTTCTGCATCTTTTTCAGATTCATTTTTTTGACAACAGTGTCTTTCGCATTTCAATGAGTTCATTGTTTCATCAGAGTTTTAATTTTGCGCATATTCGCTGTTTAAATACGAATAATTTCACTGTATTCTTGATGCATTCAGTCAAATAAATGACTTTTGCTTCTAAACTTGTGATTCTTTGCATCTTGACTATCATTTTGTCTTTCGTCTTTTGCAAATGCTCATCAAAGTCTTTTCAGTTGACTTTTTGCAGATTGTATGACGCGTTCAGCGAATTTTCGATCAACTTTTCTTTTTCTGTAACTATTGTAAATAAAATTATTTCATGATCGAATTCTGTGTTTGCATTCTCATCTATATGTCAATTCTTGATATGATTGCACATATTCTTTGATGCAAATACTAAATCAAGTACTGAGCTTGACTGATTTGAATAACTGTGATATGTGTTTATATCAGAAGTGTTAATCAGATTGCATTTATGTAAATTTACTCACTTTATTAATGCTTTCATTCTAATAAAGTTTGAAATTTTTGCGTTTCATCAGCTATGATGTGCATTAAAGTCT
>JAABUT010003911.1_pt1 | contig 12288 bp, 19 predicted proteins | sample 5559281 | NCBI WGS metagenome assembly JAABUT01 (sample SAMN10711880, study PRJNA513359) | rock metagenome | isolation source: Antarctica rocks | place: Antarctica: Victoria Land, Ricker Hills nord | collected 2016-01-04
CGCGGTCAACCCGAACACCGCCGCGACCTCATCGACGCGGCGGTCGGCGTCGGTCAACGCCACGATCGCCAGGTTGCGCATCCCGAGGTCGCCCACCTCGAAGCGGTACACCAGGAAGCGTCCGCAGCTGACCAGGACCTGCCCGTCGCTGACCATCAGGCGCAGCCGCGCCGGTTCCGGCATCCCGTCCAGCTCGCCCTGAGTCACCACACCACCCTACCATATCTCAACACCTTTCCGATAGTCGAGGGCAAAGAAAAAGCCCTGATCACAGGGCATCCGCACCACTACTTCAGGAGGTCTGAGTCTCGAGATGCACTCAAAACTGTAAGAATGGGCCTCGCTTACAGTAATTAGCTGAACTTATGCAACTTCGGCGTGTCGCAACGATTCCTTATCTACGTACTGGCTCCAGCCGGGACCTCCCAGCGGCACCGAACCTGTCGGCGTCCCTTGCCGTGCCGACTGCGGCACGCGCAAGGCGACGATCTTGGGGCTGGACGCGCAAGGCAGCAGCCAGCCTAGCCTCCCTGCGGGCTGCGCAGCGGACTACGTTTTGCCACCCCCGTTCGTCTTGCCCGGAACGCGCGGGCAAGACGAACTCGACTTCCCACACATAGCCGTCTCGGCTAGTATCTGCGCATGCACGCAGATAGTGAGACTTCGAGGGTTCTGCTGGCCGACCAGGCGGAGCTGGCCGCCGAGGTGTTCCGAATGCTCGCGGATAGCACGCGGGTGCGGCTGCTCTGGGCGCTGCTCGATGTCGAGCTGCCGGTGAACGAGCTCGCCGAGGTGGTCGGCAAACCCGGGCCCTCGGTGTCCCAGCACCTGGCCAAGCTGCGGATGGCGCGACTGGTCCGCACCCGGCGAGAGGGCACCCAGGTGTTCTACCGGATCGAGAACGACCACGTGGCCCGGCTGGTCCGCGACGCGGTCTTCAACGCCGAGCACGCCGGACCCGACCTGCCGCAGCACCACCGCGGAGACGCGGCGCAGCTGCGACCTGCCCGGCGCGGGGCGACAGCGTGACCCACGAGCGCGCCGACGAGCGCCAGCCGCATGGGGACCACAGCCACCGCCACCCGGAAGACACCAACGACGCGCGGCACGAGCACGAGCCTGGCTACCCGGAGCACGTCCACTCGCTGCGTGGGCGGCTCCTGGACCTGGTGCGTCCGCACTCCCACGACGCCGCCGACTCGGTGGATGCCGCGCTCGAGGCCAGCGTGGACGGCATACGCGCCGTCAAGGTCAGCCTCCTCGGACTAGGAGCCACGTCACTGGCCCAGCTGGCTGTCGTCGCCATCTCGGGGTCCGTGGCTCTACTGGCAGATACCATCCACAACTTCTCCGACGCCCTGACGGCGCTACCGCTGTGGCTGGCCTTCGCCCTCGGCAGGCGCGCGCCGACCCGGCGTTACACCTACGGATACGGCCGCGCAGAGGACCTCGCAGGACTGTTCGTCGTCGCCATGATCGCGCTGTCCGCAGTGGTCGCCGGTTACGAGGCGATCGACCGGCTGCTGCACCCGGCGACGGTGACCCACCTGGGCTGGGTCGCCGCCGCCGGGCTGGTCGGCTTCCTCGGCAACGAGGCCGTCGCTGTCTACCGGATCCGGGTCGGTCGACGGATCGGGTCGGCGGCCCTGGTCGCCGACGGCCTGCACGCCCGCACCGACGGCCTGACCTCGCTCGCGGTCCTGGTCGGGGCCGGCGGGGTCGCGGCCGGCTGGCCGCTGGCCGACCCAGTCGTCGGGCTGGTCATCACCGTGGCGATCCTCGCGGTCCTGCGCACCGCGGTCCGGGACATCTTCCGCAGGCTCATGGACGCCGTCGACCCCGCCCTGGTCGACACCGCCGAACGAACCCTGCAGACGATTCCGGGCGTGGTGACCGTTCGCAGCGTCCGGATGCGCTGGATCGGCCACGAGATCCACGCCGACGCCGACCTGGACATCGACGCCCACACCAACTTGGCCGACGCACACAGCCTCGCCCACGACGCCGAGCACGAGCTGACCCACGCCGTGCCCAAGCTGACCGGCGCCGTCGTCCACGCCTACCCACGCAACGCGCAGGGCACCGACACCCGCTAGCATCGCTCTATGACGATGATGACGCCAATTGCCGTTGCGACTGCTCCGGTCGAGACGGCCGGGCTGAGCGCGGCGGCGTGCATGGTCCGCAGCCTGGGCGACCCGACCAGGCTCGCGATCATCCAGCACCTCGCCCTGGGCGAGCACCGGGTAGTCGACCTGACCGCGCACCTGGGCCTGGCCCAGTCCACCGTCTCAGCCCACCTGGCCTGCCTGAAGGACTGCGGCCTGGTCGCCTCCCGACCCCACGGCCGCCTCGATGTTCTCCCTGGCCCGGCCCGAGCTGATGGACCTGCTCGCCTCCGCCGAGAAACTCCTGGCGGCCACCGGTGACGCCGTGGTGCTGTGCCCCGTCTACGGCGACAAGGGCCCGAGATGACCGTCCAGGATCTGTCACTCACGGCGTCCCCGGATCGGCGCCGCCTGCTGGGCCGGCGCGCGCAGCTGCTGGCCGGGGCCAGCGTCACCTACAACATGGTCGAGGCCGTCGTCGCGATCACCGCCGGCATCGGCGCAGGATCCGTGGCCCTGATCGGGTTCGGGCTCGACTCCCTCGTCGAGGTCTCCAGCGGGTTGGTCATCCTCTGACCCGGAGATCAAGACCATGAGCGGTTGGCTGACCTCCTGGGGCCAGCCGGTGCCGACGCCGACGGCCGGGCACGACATGTCCCAGATGGGGGACATGGACGGGATGATGAGCGAGGCAGAGATGCAGCAGCTGCAGGCCGCCTCCGGGGCGGCGTTCGACCGGATGTGGCTGCAGATGATGACCAAGCACCATCAAGGTGCGGTCACCATGGCCACCACCGAGACCCAGCAAGGCCAGAACAGCGACGCCAAGGCACTGGCCCAGCAGATCATCACGGCGCAGAACAAGGAGATCGCGGCGGGACCCAGCTGCTGCCCACCATCACCGGCTGAGCAGGCCACACCGAGGGACGCCGCCGGCCACCGAACCGGTGGCCGGCTGCGTGCCCGGTTCAGGGTCCCGGATGCACGGCGCGAACCCACCTAAGGGGACTGGCGACGTGGTCGAGCAGGATCAGCCGGCCGCCCGGTCGCAGCACCCGGGCCATCTCGGCCACGGCCGCTCGGTCATCGGGGATGCTGCACGGTGAGGGTCGCCACCACGGTGTCGAAGCTGGCGTCGGGAAAGCTCAGGTGCTGGGCGTCACCGAGCCGTAGTCGACCGCCCGGTGCAGCGTCTCAGCGCGGACTTGGGCCTGGGTGAGCATGCTTGGGCTGAGCTCGACGCCCGTGAGCTGTACGTCATCGGGGTAGCAGGACAAGTTGCGGCCGGTACCGACGGCGATCTCCAGGACCCGCCCGGCCGGCTGGGGCGCACACCACCACCGACCATCGCTGAACAGCAGCCGTTCCGCGATGGCGATCATTCGGTCATAGCGGGGTGCCAGCGCGTCGTAGATACCGCGGACCCGGCTGGTCTCGGCGTCCACGGGTGGGGGCGCGTCCTGGTGCGTCACCGCCTCAGTCGGGTCCTGAGTCGGGCATGGCGGTGAGGTAGCCGCGCATCTGGGTGATCTGCACGGCCTGCTCGGTGGCGATGGTGGCAGCCATGTCCCGAAGCTGAGGGTGGTTGCCTTGCTTCTGGGCCTGCTCGGCCATGTCCACGGCGAGCTGGTGGTGGGCAATCATCATCTGCAGGTACATCCGATCCGTGCCCGACTTGCCCATCATCGACGCGGGCATCATCGAGCCGCCCATCATCCCGTCCTCGTCGGCGGGTCGGGTGCCCATCATGGGACCGGACATCATCCCGCTGCCCATGGCGAAGGTCGGCGCGAGGTCGGGGTACCACCGGGCGCGCCAGGTCCGCATCTGGTCGAGCTGGGCTCGTTGGCTGGTGATGATCTCGCGGGCCAGGGCGCGCAGCACCGGGCGCGTGGAGTCGGCGATCATCGCCTGGGTGGAGGCGACGGCGCCCTCGTGGTGGACGATCATCTGGTCCAGGAACTGGGCGTCGAACGGTGTGTCCTGGGTGAAGCGTCCCATGCCCATCCCGCCACCGGTCATCATCGCGGTGGTTGAGGCGCTGGCCCTGGTGCCGGGTGGGGCGGTGACCTGGGTGGCTGCGAAGGCCACCCCGCCGCCGAGCACAGCGGCCAGGGCGAGGGCGCCAACAGCGGCACCGGCACGGCGGGTCAGTCTCATCGGGAGTTCTCCTTTCGGGTAGCGACCCCAGGGCGGGCGCCGCCGGTGGCCACGGTTGACTCGCGGTCGCCTCGGAGCCGCGTGAGCTCCGCATGCGCCTGGGCCAAAGCCCCGTCCAGCCCCTCGGTGCGGTTGGGCGCTGCGGCACGAGGACCGCAGGCTGGGCCGTGTCCGCGGCGCATCGGCCGCAGGCAGAACAGGTACGTCAGTGCCAGCACGGCGACCGCGAGAGCCCCGGGGAACCACAGCTCGCTCACGGTGCGGGTCGCCGGACCGCTGCGGCGTCCGCGCGCTCCTTGTCGGCTCGCAGCTGGTCGATCTCCGCCTGCATCCGGGACAGCTCGGCCTGCTTGTGCATCGACGCCTCGTCGGTGTCCGGCTGGTTCTTGTTGCCGCGCATCATCATCCACATCATCAGCCCCATCCCGACCGGGCAGGCCAGGAAGGCCAGGGCGTACAACGACTCAGCCATCGGTTCCTCCATGTGCTCTCATAGGACTGCTTCAACGTGGGCGATAGTAGTCTACCCTGAGGGGGTAGCGAGCTGCAGGTAACGTAAGGCCGCAGTTGGAACGCGTATCCGCATCCTTCCCCATGGTCTACCCTGGAGGGGTACCCGCCGGATTGCAGCTCCTTGAGGAGGGAAACGCCAGTGACCGATCAGCGCCAGCTCACCGATGCCATGCCAGGCCAGACGGCGCCGACGCCGGTCCCCGTGCCGGCCCCCTCGGCAGGCTGCACTGCTGATGCCCGGCCGATGATGGATCCAGAGCGGCAGGCCGATGTGCTGTTACGGCTGGCCAAGGCCGCCGGGCAGGTACAGGGCGTGGCCCGGATGGTCAACGACGGCCGGTACTGCGTGGACGTGCTCACCCAGATCTCGGCAGCGCAGAAGGCGCTGGACGGGGCAGCGCGGGTGATCACCCGCAACTACCTCGAGCGGTGCGTCACCGACGCGATCACCAGCGGTGACCCGCTGATCTACGACGAGGTCATGAAGGTGATCGACCGCCGCCGCTGACCGCCGCCGCGACTACCTGCAGATCGGCCGGCCGCCACGTCCGGCACTGCTGCTCGTCCATATGGTGAATCAACCCGACATGGGAGTCCCCTCGATGCCCAGCACGACCCGTAAGCCCGCTGCCGGCGCTACATCCCGTTCGAGCGCCGGTAAGCCCAAGCCCGCGCCCCGGCGACCTGCCCCACCGCCGCCGGCTCCCCGCCGTCGGTGGGGACTCGCCGTTGCTGCCGGCGCCGCAGTCCTGGCGCTCGCCGCCGGTGGGTTCTGGGTGAGCGGGCGCGGTGGCGACAGCGCCGCCAACCCTGCTGCGGGGGCCTATGTGGGCGGCGACCTGCACACCCTCACGGTCGCGGACGGCCGGCTGTACGTGGGCGGCCACGACGGCGTTGCCGTCTCCACCAACGGCGGCCAGGACTGGTCACCGGTGACGTCGCTACGCGGGGCGGACGCGATGGGCTGGGCCGTCACCCCCGCCGGTACCTTCGCCGGAGGACATCCGGGCCTGTTCCGGTCCACCGACGGCGGGTCCACCTTCACCAAGGCTGGTGGCCGCGGGCAGGTCAGTGACGTACACGCACTCGGCGCGGCCGGAAGCACCGCCTACCTGGCCTCTCCGCAGGCCGGGCTGTTGGCCAGTGACGATGGTGGCCTGACCTGGCAGCCACGAAAGACCGACGCCGGGCGCAGCTTCATGGGCACGATCCTGGTCGACCCGGCCAACCCGCAGCGCCTGGTCGCCCCGGACATGCAGTCCGGACTCGTCACCAGCAGCGACGGCGGCACCACCTGGACGTCGCTGGGCGGACCCGGCGGGGCGATGGCCGCAGCCTGGGACCCCACCAACACCCAGCGGCTGGTCGCCATCGGCATGAACGGCGGGGCAATCAGCAGCGACGGCGGCCGAACCTGGACCGACCTCACCCTGCCGACAGCCACCACAGCGGCCACGTTCTCCGCTGACGGCAAGACCCTCTACGCCGCCGCGTTGGACGAGGACACGGCTCGCATCTCCGCCAGCAGCGACGCCGGAACCACGTGGACCGCCCGCTGACCAAGTTTGTCCCGGGCCGCGGCGATCTGACCTCGACGACCCCCTGGGTTCACCGCCGCTCCCCGCACCCACAACGACTCCGTCACGGCGACCAGCCTGGTCCCATCGGAATGGGCTCGGCCGCCCTCGGGCTAACAGCAGGCGCGGCATGGTGGTGGAAGTGGCGTCACCAGCACTCAGCGGCCGTGACCGCCTGGGCGCCTGGGCACGGAACATCCCTGCGAGCTGGCCCCTTGCACGTGCGCATCCTGGGAACCGGCGAGCCCGTGGTGCTGCTGCTGCACGGGATGGTCGGTGCCGGGAACAGCTACGGAGCCGCCTACGACGCCCTCGCCGCCCGCGCCACTGTCGTCGTCCCTGACCTACTGGGATTCGGTAGGTCCATGGACAACGATGGACCTACCGACGCACCCGCGCACATCGCGGCTCTTGATGCTGCTATGGCCGAACTGGGGTTGCAGCACCGGCCCACGGTTGTCGCCGGACATTCCATGGGCGGTGCCCTCGCGGTGCGCTGGGCCGCCGCCCAGATCGAACGCGTCCGTGCAGTGGTGACGTTCGGCGCCCCCCTGTACCGGAACCGCGGCGAGGCCGATGCCCACATCACGGGGATGGGAAGGATGCAAGCCCTCCTCGCCGGTGACGGTCCACTGCCCCGCGCCGCCTGCGCCTGGATGTGCCGGCACCGCACCGCCGCGTCCTGGATCGCGGTCGCCTACCGCCCCGACCTGCCGGTACCCGTCGCCCGCTTCGGGGTCCAGCACACCTGGGACACCTACACCGGAGCCCTCAACGGGCTCGTCCGCGACACCGGCTGGTACGACTCGCTGACCGTGCTAACCCAAGCCTCTGTCCCCGTCCCCCTCACCGCTGGAGCCGCCGACACCGTGCCGGTACCCGGGCGCGCCGAGGACCTCGCGAGTTCCCACCCCAACATCACCTCCTTGACGGTAGACGACGCTGGCCATGACCTGCCCTTCACCCACCCGCACTGGTGCCTCGAGTTGATCCAAACGTTCAATACCCGCGTCTCCCAGCTCCCGGGGCCTCCTACCCGCAGCACCCACGCTGAGATGATCAAAGGAGAGACCGAGTAATGATGGACATGATGGGCGGGGGCATGGCCGTCGTCGTCATCTTCTGGGTGATCCTGGGCCTGGTCCTGCTTGCACTGGCCAGCACCGCCCTCATCTGGATGGTCAGGGCGCTACACCGGCAGGACCACGTCCCGCAGGCGCCACAATCAAAGCCGACCGATGATCTGGATCGCCGATACGCAGCAGGCGAGCTGTCGCGGGAACAGTACCTACAGTGCAAGGCAGACATCTCTCGCAGCTGAGCGCTGCGAGAAGGCCCTGTCGCCGCTGATCATCGAGCTGGGCGATGAGCAGATGGGGGTGCTCTAGCCGGCGACCCCAGCTGGTCAACGCACTCGACGTTAAGGGCTGGTCAGCATCGTGCCGACTCGCTGCGCAGGGCGACGGTACCTGGCGCGCCTACCTGGCGAGCGACGAGCACTCGCCGACAGCGCGGTCAAGCCGTGCGCCGTCACTCCCAGCAATTGACGGCGCGGCTTCAGGGCGTCGAAGATTTCTCTGCGCTGGTGCAAGGCTTCACGTGATGGGGCAGTGACCCGCGCCCCCTGCGACGACCCAGCCGAGGGACACGAAAACCCCTGGCATGATTGCGAGCAGGGTAAGCGCCGCGAGAGCCGCGGATGTCGTGATGCGTCGTATCGGCTGGTCAGGAGAGGCCAACCGGGCGATCCGGGCCGCGACCGCGTGCTCCACGGCACCCAGGGCATGTTCACCGGTGGGGGCGTTCACCAGCCGCAGAAGAGCCGCCGCCACCACCGGTGCGGATGTCGCCCGCACGGCGCGGTCGTCGGCCGCCATCTCGAGCAGCCGGGCTTGTTCCGTGACGATCCGGCGCAGGTCGGGCAGGAACCACAGCCCTCTGGCGACCGCCCGCGCCCACGCCAGGATCAGGTGGTGGTGCCCGCGCAGGTGGGCTCGTTCGTGGGCGAGGACCGCCGTCAGCTCGGTCGGGGTAAGGCTGGCCACCGCCGACGTCGAGACGATGATGGTGCGCGCCCGACCCGGTAGGCAATAGGCGAGCGGAAGAGGATGGTCGACGACCAGCAGGTCGTCGCCGCGGATCCGGCGGGTGGCGACCAGCCACAGCTGCGATCGTTGGGCCTGACGGGCCAGGTGGCCCCGGCGAAGGTCGACGACGAACAACACTGGCACACGAAGGACGATCCCGACCAGGACCAGGCCGAGGACGCCGGCCCAGGACGGGGCCAGCGGGCCAGCGAAGGTACTGCGCACCACCATGATGCAGGCGTGGAAGAGGTCGACCGCCGAATGCCCGGCCGATGTCTCGGTCAGGATGCTGAGCGCCGCGCCCAGCAGCGCCAGTGGGATGGTGGCGTTGACCACCAGCCGGGCCAGGATCCCGAGGCCAGGCGACCTCTTGAGCCAGCGCATGCGGCTGAGCAGCCGCACCCCTAGGGACCCGGCCACCACGGCATACGTCAGTAGGACGGTGGTGATCACGCTCAGCTCCTGCCGTAGCGTGGTCGCTGCTCGGGCAGCCGCTCGAGGGACGTTCGCAGGGCGGCCTGTTCCTCGGGGTCCAGGCGTTCGACGAACCTCAGCAGGCTGGCCGGGCGGTCGTCGCTTCGTGCCAGGGCGATCGTGATGAGGTCGGCGGTGTGCTCCTCCCGGCTCTTCACGCTTTGGTAGTGGTAGGCGCGGCCCACCGCCTTTCGGGTGACGAACCCCTTCTTGTGCAGATTGTCTAGGACGGTCATCACGGTGGTGTACGCCAACTGACGGTCCGGAGCCAGGTCCTCGAGGATGTCCCGGACCGTGCAGGTGCGGTCCCAGTCCCACAGTCGAGCCATGACCTCTGCCTCGAGCTCACCCAGATCCTTCACTCGAGCCCCCCCCTGTCTCCTGTCCGTCAATCGACGCGACGGGGCGTGCACCTGACCGCCAACGATATTCGGTCGAGGTTACTACTCGACAGCCGAAAGGCAGTCTGGCTTGCCAGTGCCGGCGACCCAGCGGTCCTGACCTGAGGCGCGGCGAGGCGCTGCGGCGTGGTTAACCTCCTGACACCCCGCAGCAAAGCCCCACGTCCGAACGACGCTCCATTTCATCGCCGCCGAAGACTCGACTACTATCCCGACTAGTAGTCCGTCCGTTCACGCCACCCGAGAGGAGCGCCCATTGGCCAAGAAGCCCCCGACCCGGCCCGGGTCCGGTGCGCCACGAGGTGACGACCCGATGTCCCGGTACGCCCGCTATCGACGCGGAGTCCGCACCGGTCAGCTCGTGATGCTGGTCGCGGGCGCCGTGGCGGTCGTGCACCTGTTGGCCCATTTCGGGGCCTTCGGGAGCCAGCCGACGGGCTGGGAGGACCTCCTGGTCGGCTATCCCGCTGCCGGCCTCCTCTTCTTGGGCGGTGCGTACCTGGCCGGGCGCATCGCCCCCAAGTAGCCGTGCACCTCCTAGCGGCCGCGGTCGCGGCGGCTGGGGCGATGGGGTTCGCCTCGGCGAGCGAGCGGCGCCGACTGCCCCTGTGCGTCGCGCCCGCGGCGATGCTGTGGGCTCTCGCGGCAGCGCTGTGGCCCGAACTGGACCCGGCCGCGAGAACTCATCCGTTCGACGTCGCCATCTGGGTCTTCACCGTGCTGCTCTGCCTGCTGGCCGTCGCGCACACCAGCCGCACCCGCGCCCAGCAGGTGTTCCCGTTTGCCCGCAAAGGCACCGACCCGCAGGCTCACCGGTGAACGTCGCCGCAGCAGCGGCGAAGTCTGCGCTCGCCTCACCTCGACGACGCGGCTGGCGGGGCACCCCTGCCCGGGCCCGACGGGGATCCGTTGCGCGCCTAGCCGGTGCCACCGCGATCGGGCTACTCAGCGCCCTCCTCCTCGCGGGGTGCGGCACCGATCCGAACTCGATCGCCGGCCAAGCCCGCTCAGGCGACCAGAAGGGCTACGTCTCCGGCGACGGCTCAGTCCAGCAGATCCCCGCAGCCCGGCGCGGAGCGCCCATCACCCTGGAAGGGACCACCCTCGAGGGCAGCCCCTGGGCCCTCGGATCGGTGCCCCCGACGAAGGTCGTCGTCCTCAATGTGTGGGGGTCCTGGTGCGGCCCCTGTGTGGCGGAGGCCCCCGAGCTGGAGAAGGCATGGACCAACCTGACGACTGGAGGCATTCCAGTCCAGTTCCTCGGCCTGGACTTCAAGGAGGGCCCCGACGCCGGCCTGGCTTTCCAACGCCGCTACGGCGTCACCTACCCCTCCCTCACATTTGACGGCGGGCGGCCGGTCCAGGCATTGCAGGGCCAGGCCCCGACGGTCCCGACCACCTTGGTGCTGGACCGCTCCCGACGCATCGCCGGCCGGATCCTCGGACAGACCGACGCCGCGACCCTGACCGGCCTGGTGACCGACATCCTCGCGCAAGAACCGGCCCCGGACGCCCACGGGTCGAGCGGATGACCGCGATCTCCCAAGGAGTCGTCGCGTCCGGCGCACTACCGATCGCCCTGCTGGTGGCGGCCGTCGCCGGGCTGGTTTCCTTCGCATCGCCCTGCGTGCTGCCGCTGGTTCCCGGGTTCCTCGGCTATCTCACCAGCAGCAGCCAGAACGGCCGGCGCTCGCCCGCGATGGCCGGAGCAGCCCTCTTCGTCCTCGGCTTCGGGGCGGTCTTCGTCCTCGAGGCCAGCACCGCGTCCGCACTCGGAGCGGCGGCGCGCGAGCACCAGGGTCTGCTCATGCGCGTCGGCGGGGTCGTCGTCCTGCTGTCGGCGTTGGTGTTCGCGGGTGTCGGCCCGCAGCGCTCCCTCAAGCTACGGTGGCGGCCCAGGGCTGGGCTGGTGGGAGCGCCGCTACTCGGGATGGTCTTCTCCGTCGGTTGGGCGCCCTGCATGGGGCCCACTCTTGCGGCCGTACTCACCCTGGCCACGGCCACCGGTGACGGCGACGCCCTCACCCGTGGGCTACTCCTGGCCACTGCCTACAGCCTGGGCCTGGGCGTCCCGTTTCTCCTGCTCGCGGCCGGCTTCGGCCGCGCGCAACGGCTCTCGCGCTGGCTCTCTCGACACCAGCGGCGGATCCAGCTGGTCGGGGCGGCGATGCTGGCCACGGTCGGGATCTTGCTCATCAGCGGGGCGTGGGAAGGCCTGATCAGCACGATGCAGACCCGGCTGGTCTCGACCTGGATCACCATCCTATGACCGAGAATCCACCGACGATCCTCGACCCGGCCACCTCCCCGGGCACCGCTCAGAAGCCGAGACTGCCCCAGCTCGGCCCGGTCGGCCTGACCCGGTGGGCGTGGCGGCAGCTGACCAGCATGCGCACCGCCCTGTTCCTCCTGCTGCTCTTGGCGGTGGCGTCCGTCCCGGGCTCGATCTGGCCGCAACGCAACATCGACGCCGCCCGGGTGGCCGACTACCTGACCCGACACCCGGCGCTCGGCCCCTGGCTGGACCGGCTCCAGCTGTTCGACGTGTACGGCTCGCCCTGGTTCGCCGCCATCTACCTGCTGCTGGTGATCTCCCTGGTCGGGTGCGTCATCCCCCGCACCCGGCTGCACTGGCGGGCCATCCGGGCTCAGCCCCCGGCGACCCCGCGCCGCCTCGAACGGCTCCCGGTGTACCTCGAACGGCAGGTCGACGCGGATCCGGAGCAGGTCCTGACCGTGGCCCGGGCGGTGCTGTCCGGGCGCGGCTTCCGGGTTCGACGGGACGCGGCGCCGGGCTGCATCAGCGCCGAACGCGGCTACCTGCGCGAGAGCGGCAACCTTGTCTTCCACCTGTCGCTGACCCTGGTCGTCCTCGCCGTGGCCATCGGACACCTCCTGGGCTGGCGCGGGGACGTCATCGTGCCGGCCGGCGCCTCGTTCGCCAGCTCCGTCTCGTCCTACGACACGC
>JAABUT010003914.1_pt1 | contig 12282 bp, 13 predicted proteins | sample 5559281 | NCBI WGS metagenome assembly JAABUT01 (sample SAMN10711880, study PRJNA513359) | rock metagenome | isolation source: Antarctica rocks | place: Antarctica: Victoria Land, Ricker Hills nord | collected 2016-01-04
CCCCGGTCATCCACCTGAGACAGTCGAGGGGTCGCCCGGGTGGACCATGTCCCACCCGTCGACTAGCGTGTCCGAGACGCGGCCGCGCCGTTCGGTCGTGTTCTCCGCCACCCGGAGTGCCCTGCCGACGGTGCCGATCGCCCACCCCGGCTCGCTTGACCTGAGCACCGGTGCGTGTGGCCCGCCGCCGGCGGCCGAGAGAGACCACAGTCGAGGGAGTGAACCACCATGGACTGGCGCCACCGCGCGCTCTGCCGCGATGAAGACCCCGAGCTCTTCTTCCCCGTGGGGACGACCGGGCCCGTCGTCGAGCGGCAGACCCTGGAAGCCAAGCGCGTCTGTGGCCGCTGCCCCGTGCAGCACGAGTGCCTGCAGTGGGCGATGGAGACCGGGCAGGACGCCGGCATCTGGGGTGGCATGACCGAAGACGAGCGGCGAGCGCTCAAGCGGCGTGGCGCCCGCGCCCGCGCGCGCCTCGTCTGACCGCGCAGCTCGCCTGACCGCATCTCGACGCCGCAGCCACCCGTGGCTGCGGCGTCGCGTTGTGCCGAGGCCCCTGGCAGGATCGTGCGCGTGCGGGAAACCTGGGTGCACCCCGTCGTCGGTGCCGCGGAGGCGCCACGCGCCTGGGCGTCCGTCTGGCGCTTCCGGACGGTCATCGTGGTCCTGCTCGCCGTGGCGGTTCTCCTCGCGGTGCTCGCCTACAAGGCCCTGACCGGCGAGTTCGACAATGCGCCGGCCGACCCCAACATCCCGCGCGCCGCCGCCGCCGCAGACTCGAGCCGATCAACCCGTGCCCCGCTTATCGCCGCTCGCGGATCGTGCTGCCACGCAACGACACGAAGCGCGAGCCCTCCCCCCCACCTCGCGGAACGTGCTGCCGCGTAGCGACACGAACGGCGAGCCGCCCACCCGGGAGGCGCGCCCTGTCGTGCACCAGCGGCGTCCGTCGCACCGCTCGTCGAGGCCGGCACAGCTGCCCGGCTCGAAGTTAGGGTAGGTTTCCCTAAGCGCCTGTGGAGGCGTCGGAAGTGGGGGAACCACCGTGCGCGCTGGGTCACACCGGGCCGGGGCCCGCCACGTCGAGACCGTCGTTCGGCGGGTCGCTGGGGGCACCGGTCGCCGAGGCAGGACCATGGCGGCGGTCGCGCCGGCGCTGCTGGCACTGGTCGCCTGCGGCTCCGGCAGCGCGTCCCCGCCGGCCGGGGCGATCACCGTCACGGCCACCGACGACCGCTGTGACGTGTCCACCGCAACCACGACCGCAGGCTCGCACTCCTTCAGCTTCAAGAACACGGGGCGCGGGCTGAACGAGCTCTACATCTACTCCGGCACCACGGTCGTCGGGGAGAAGGAGAACATCGGCCCCGGGCTGACCGGTGAGCTGGCCGTCGACCTGCCGGCGGGGCCGATCGAGGTCGCCTGCAAGCCCGGCGGCGTCGGCGACGGCATCCGCAGCGCGCTGACCGTCTCACCCGCCGGCGCAGGCTAGGTGCCGCCGAGCGCCGGAGACGCGGTGCTCGAGCACGCGACCATGGCCTATCGACGCTACGTCGCGCTCCCCCCAAATGCCGACCGCCTGCTGCTGGCCGACGTGAAGGCCGTGCGAGGCCAGGTCGCCGGCGCCAGTCTGGGGCCGGCGCAGCTCGGCAACGGGGCCAACGAGCTGTCGACCGACGTAAGCACGAGGAAGTGACGGGGGAGGAGGACGGAGCTGCGCGAGCTGCTGCGGGCCTGGACCGACGGGCCCGCGCGCTGACGAAAGGGCAGGCCGTCGGGACCGGCTCGGGCGGGGCTCCGGACGCTCCCGCCGACGACACCGGTGCGGCGGAGGGTCCCGGCGCGGCCAACCTCACGCTCACGCTGGGCCTGGGTACGTCGCTCCTCGCGCCCGGCCGCTCGGGCTGGGCCTGCAGGCGTGCTCCGATGACCCCACGGTGGCGGTGCACGCGATCCGCAACCTCGCGCGGCTCGGCCGGGTTGTCACGGTGCGCTGGTCGCAGCTCGGCTTCGGCCGCACCTCGTCCACCAGCAACGCCCAGGTCACCCCACGCAACCCCTACCTCTTCGTGCGACGTATCCGCATGCTCCCCGAGGTCTGGGTCCGCTCGAGCCTGGCCGGGCAGGAGGCGACGATCGGGCGGGCGAAGGGCACCGGTGCGCCGCTCGGGGCTGGCGCCGAATTCGACCCTGTGGACCTCGACGGCTGGGCGCCGACGGCAGTGACGGCCTCGGGCACCTCGACGCCGGCCAGGGCCGGACCGCACTGGCCGGTGGCGTGCCACCGCCGGGGAGCGCAGTCACAGCACTGCGGCGGGTACGGCGACGACCGCCTCGGTCCCGCAGCCGGCCCCGGGCCGCAGCCCCACCGTGCCGCGCAGCTCGCCCACGACCAGCGTGCGGACGATCTGCAGGCCCAGGCCTCCCGCCCCCCCGAGCGCGAAGCCCGCGGGCAGCCCACGGCCCGTGTCGGCGACGACGACCTCGAGCCCGACCGCGGAGCGCCGTACCCGAAGCAGCACCCGCCCGCTGCCGCCGCCGTACGCATGCTCGACGGCGTTGCTCACCAACTCGGACAACACCAGCGCGAGCGGGGTGGCCACCGCGGCCGGCAGCACCCCGAACGAGCCCTCGCGGGTGGCGTGCGCGCGGGCGCCGGCGACGGTCGTGGCCACGTCGAGCGACATCGCGGCGACAGTGTCGGCGATCCCGTCGAAGGCGACCGTCTCGTCCAGGGCCTGCGACAGCGTCTCGTGCACGACCGCGATCGAGGTGACCCGGCGGACCGACTCCTCCAGCGCGTCCCGCGCCTCGGGCACGTCGGTGCGCCGCGCCTGCAACCGCAGGAGTGCGGCTACCGTCTGCAGGTTGTTCTTCACCCGGTGGTGGATCTCGCGGATCGTCGCGTCCTTGGTCACCAGCGCCCGGTCGCGGCGGCGCACCTCGGTCACGTCCCGCACGAGCACCAGCGCGCCGAGCAGCCGGCCGCCCGGCAGCAGGGGTACGGCGCGCAGCCGCACCGCGGCATCGCCGTCGGCGGCGACCAGCTCGTCCTCCCCCGGCCGCTTGCCCTCCAGCGCGGTCGCGAGCAGCGCCCCCCCGCGGTGCGGCGGCTCCCCGGGGTCGGGCTGGGCCAGCCGCAGACCGGCGAGGAGATCGGCCAGTGGTGCGCCGGTGAGGTTGCCGGGAAAGCCCAGCCGGCGCAGCGCGGACTGGGCATTGGGGCTGGCGAAGACGACCGTCCCCGACTCGTCGAGGCGCAACAGCCCGTCGCCGACGCGGGGGGCGCCGGGCAGCGCGCCCGGGGCCGGCACGGCGTCCGCGGCGAACGGGAAGCGCCCCTCGGCGACCATCTGCGCCAGGTCGCTCGCCGCGGCAAGATAGGCAAGGTCCAGCGCGCTCGGCGTGCGCAGCGTCGCCACGTTCGTGTCCCGCGCGAGGACGGCGACCACCGGACCGCCGGGGCGGCTCCGCACCGGGATCGCCTCCTCCCGCACGGGCACGTCGTCGCGCCAGACCGGGTCCCCGTCGCGCACGATGCGCTCCTCCGCGAAGGCCCGGTCCACGGCCTCCCGCTCACCCCGGGGCAGGCGGCCGCCGACGAGGTCCTCGTCGTACATGGTCGGGCCGGTGGAAGGGCGCAGCTGCGCCACGCATACCCAACCCGGTGAGCGGCGATCGGGCAGCAGCAGCAACAGATCCGCGAAGGACAGATCCGACAGCACCTGCCACTCGGCCAGCAGCCGGTGCAGGTGTTCCAGGTCGGATTCGGCGAGATCGGCGTGCGCGCGGGCGAGGTCCGACAGGCTGGCCATCGCGGCCGAGGCTAGCGAGTCAGTTCGTCCACTCGGCAGGATCGGGAGCCGCTGCGGCGAAGTGAGACGGTCTGCGCCCGCCGCCGTGCGCCCCGCCCCCGACCCGTGGAGCCAGCATGAGCCGTCGCGCACTTCTGTCCGCCCTCGCCCTCGCCGGCGTCGCCAGCCTCGCCCTGGCCGCACCGGCGCCCGCTGTCGTGTCGGCCTCCTCCGCGAGCGGGCTGGCCCTGCTCCGCGTCACCGAGGCCGGCCACCAGACGCTGCCGGGCGGCACCGACCCGCTGATCCAGGACGACACGACGGTCGAGCCCTCGATCGCGGTGAACCCGCGCGACAAGAACAACGTGGTCACCGGTTATCAGATGGGGCGCGACGACGCCGGCGGTGACGTGAGCAACGGGTTCGCCACGTCGCTCGATGGGGGGGCGACCTGGACGACCGGCACCGTGCCCGGCCTGACCAAGAACGACCCGACCTCGCCGGGCAGCCCCTACACCAGGGCGAGCGACGCGGTGGTGGCCTTCGGGACGCACGACGACGTCTACTACTCGAGCCTCGTCTTCGATCCCAACTCCAACGTCGCCGGCACGCGCAGCGCGATCGTCAACAGCACCAGCCACGACCGCGGCCTGCACTGGGACGCCCCGACGATCGTGCAGGACGACGACGGTGGCGGCCTGAACGACAAGAACTGGGTCGTCGTCGACAACGGGACCGGCGCCGGCCACCACCCCGGCCGCGTCTACGTGCTGTGGGACCGCGTCGCGGGGGTCTTCGCCAAATACAGCGATGACGGTGGCGTCACCTGGGTGCCACCGTCGCCGGTGCTGGCCCCCAACGTCTACGCCGGGCAGGGCATCGGGGTCATCCCCGTCGTGCTGGACAGCGGCTCCCTCGCGGTCGCCTTCATGGCCGCTGTCGCCCCGGTGCCGACCGGCGGGAGCCCGGAGGACGTCCTGCAGGCCGTCACGGGACTCTCCAACATCGTGGTGGCGGTCGCCCCCGGTGCCGGCGCGGTCGCCACCGGGAGCCCGCTGGTCTTCAACCCGCCGAGCACGGCCGCCACCTACCTGGGCACCAACGTCCGGGGGCAGCGCGCCGGCGGGCTGGTGAGCGCTGACGTCGACCGGGCCACCGGGCGCTTCCTCGTGACCTTCGAGGACGCCTCGAAGCGCCCCGACGGCAACAACGACGCCGTCCTCGCCGCGAGCGACAACGTGGAGTCGGCGAACCCGACCTGGGCGAAGCCGGTCCGGGTCAACGGTGGCCCGCTCGACGACCAGGTGGACCACTACAACCCCGCCGTCGCCACCGGTCCGGGCTCGCAGGTGCGCGTGATGTGGCGGCAGCGGCAAGAGTCCGCAAGCTCCGACGCCGCGACCTACAGCACCGTGGTCTCGACCTGGGCGGCGCAGTCCACGGACGGCGGCCGCACCTTCGCGCCCGCGCTGCAGGTCGACCGCGGCCGCAGCGACACGCGGTTCGGGGCGTTCAGCCGGGGGGGCACCTTCCAGGGCGACTACAACCAGATCGCCTCGCTGGGCGACGTGAGCTACGTCGTCTACTGCGACAGCTTCCCGCTGTCGCCCGGTGAGCCCGCACCGGCCAAGCCCAGCGCCACCACGGTGCACCACCAGCGCACGCTGGTCTCCGTGCTGCAGGCGCTGCCCGCGGCCGCTGCCGCGCCGGTGGCTCCCGTGGTGGTGGCCGCCGCTCCAGCCGCTCCGTCCGCTGCGGCGTCCAAGCCGGCCTCCTCCCGGCCGGTGAAACGCGCCGCGGTCCGCCGCGCCGGCCGGTCCACCGCGCGGGCCGGCGTCAGCCAGCCGACCCGCACGCTCGCCTTCACCGGTCTCGGGGCAGGGGTGCCCGTGCTGGGCCTCGGGCTCCTCGCCGGGGCACTGGCGCTGCGCCGCCGCGCGGCACGCGGCACCGGCGCGTGAGCGGCCTGCTCCTCCCGATCGCGGTGGACGCCGGGGTGAGCGTCGCCGGCCAGCAGGTACCGGCAGCCGTCGTCTACGCCGTGGTCGTCGTACTCGCGGTGCTCGTTGTCTTCTGGCTGGTGAAAAAGCTCCTCACGCTCGCCCTGGTCGCCGGCCTGGCTGCGGTGGGATTCGTGCTCTGGCAGCAGGGGACCTTCGAGCAGCTGACGACCTGACCGGCCTCCCCGGCGGCGGGGCAGCGGATCGGCAGCGGGCGACGGCGTCCTCGCGCTTCGGGTCGCTGGCGAGCAGCATCGACCGCGAGGTTCGGCGGCGTCCTCGCGCTTCGGGTCGCTGGCGAACGACACAAGCCGCGAGCCACCCGTGCCGCGCCGTGCCGTGCCGCGGGCCCGGCGCGCCCCAGCCGTGCCGTGCCGTGCCGCGCCGCGCGCCGACCGCGCACGCCTCACCAGTCGGGCCGCAGTGCCATCCCCGAGTGCCCATCGACGGTCTTGGTGGCCAGCACCTGATGCAACTCGAGGCGGTCGCCCTCGAAGGCGAGCCGCGAGCCGGCCAGATAAAGCGCCCAGACACGCGCGGTGGGCTGCCCGAGCTCCGCGACGGCCTGGTCCCAGGTCGCGTCGAGGTTGGCGCACCAGTCCCGCAGCGTGAGCGCGTAGTGCTCGCGCAGGTTCTCGCTGTGCCGCACCTCGAGGCCGCCGTCGTGGAGCACGCGGAGGACCTCGGACGGCGCGGGGATCTCCCCGTCGGGGAAGACGTAACGAGCGATGAAACCCCTGCGGACGATGGTCTTCTGCGTGCCGTCGTGCCGGGTAATGGTGTGGTTGAGCAGTCGGCCGCCTGGCCGCAACCGGTCGCGGAGCTGCGCCACGTAGGTCGCGTATTGAGCGAGTCCGACATGCTCCATCATGCCGATGGAGCTGGCCGCGTCGAAGCCGTCCTCGGTGACGTCGCGATAGTCCTGGTAGCGCACCTCGACGAGGTCGGTCAGCCCTTCCTCGGCGATCGCCTTGGCGTTCCACTCGACCTGCGCCCGGGAGAGGGTGACCCCGAGCACGTGTACGCCGTACTGCCGGGCGGCGTGTCGAGCCATCGTGCCCCAACCGCAGCCCACGTCGAGCAGGCGCATCCCCGGCCGCAGTCCGAGCTTGCGGCAGACGAGGTCGACCTTCTCGGTCTGCGCCTCCTCCAACGTGGCGTCGGGACGCGGATAGACCGCGCAGGTGTAGGCCATCGACGGACCCAGCAGCCTTTCGTAGAACTCGTTCGACACGTCGTAGTGGTGGCTGACGGCCTCGGCGTCTCGCTGCCGGCTGTGCGCCCGGGCGACGCGCAGGCCACGAACGAGACGTCCGGGGCGCTCCTGCGCCGGCGCGGCGATGGGGCGCAGGACGCGTGGACCGAGCGCCCCCAGCACCCGCAGCCGCTCCACCGGTGTCAGGTCGGCCACCGCCGAGCGGGTGAGCAGCCCCAGCGCGGTGTGTAGATCACCGTCGAGGTCCAGCGCCCCGCTGACGAAGGCACGCGCCAGGCCAAGCTCACCCGGAGCCGTGACGAGGTGGCGCAGCGCCTCCTCGTGGCGGACGTGCACGGTGACGGGGGCGTCGTCATCCCCCGCCCGCGACCCGTCGTACGCCGTGAAGGCCACCCTTCCGCCACCGGCCACCCGCGCCAGCACGTCCGCGATCCCGGCCATCAGCCCCTCCCCACCGTCTTGTCGTAGAGGTCGAGCAGCCGCCCGTCGGGGTCCCACGACTTCTTGAGGACCCCGTAGGCGTCACCGCCGTAGAGCCGGTCGAACTCATCCCGGTCGTAGAAAGCGGTGCTGTAGAGCGACTTGTGTCCTCCCAACCGGGTGACCTCGCGCTCGACGGCCCGGTTGTGGAAGCCGTCGCCCTCGCCGGGCGGCAGGGCGACGGTGGACCAGAAGCCGACGTTGACCCACAGCCGGTCGGGGGCCAGGGGGTAGAGCGGCCAGTGCCGGTCGTCCCGGGCGTGCAGCGGGCAGATCCACACGGGCCGGATCTGCGTGTGGGCGTCGAGGAAGGCGAGCAGGTCGGGCAGCGCCTCGGCTGGGACCTCGACGTCCTGCACGACGGACTCCCGCTCGGGCAGCCCCCGGCGCCGGTCGAGGGCGGCCTTGAACCCATACCGCTGCTCGAGCCCGACCAGGCGCCACCACGTGGTGCTGCGCAGGAGCCGACGCCCGAGCAGGTGGCGCAGCCACGGCCGGTCCTGGACACCGAAGACGCGGGAACACCAAAACCAGTCGGTGTCCCACCGCCACAGGTAGTCGCGGATGGTGAGCCAGTCGTGCGAGCGCTCCTGCAGGGACCGGTAGTAGACCCGCTCGAGGGTGTAGTCGCTGGGCTCTCGCGGGGTCGCGTCGGCCCAGCGGCCGACCGTGAGGTAGAGCTCGCCGGGGCTGAAGGCGACCCCGTCGAGGAAGTCGGGGGCCTCCTCGCCCGTGGCCGCGCACAGCTGTGTCAGCCGCGCGGTCAGCGCGGCAGCGTTGCGGAACCGCTCGTGCGTGAGGTGCACGAACGGCCGGACGGGGGCGAGGGCGATGCGGAGGCGCAGCGCGTAGCCGAGCGTGCCGTAGCTGTTGGGGAAGCCGGCGAAGAGGTCGGCGTGCTCGTTGTCCGGGCCGGCGGTGACGACGCGGCCGTCCCCGGTGAGCACGTCCATCGCCAGGACCGACTCGTGCGGCAGCCCTTCCCTGAAGCTCGTGCTCTCGATCCCGAGGCCGGTGACCGCACCGCCGAGCGTGATGGTCTTCAGCTGCGGCACCACGAGCGGCATCAACCCGTGCGCCAGGGTGGCATCGACGAGGTCCGCATAGGTGGTGAGTCCACCGACGTCGGCCGTCCGGCCTTCGGCGTCGATCGACAGCACGCCGCGAAACGCATTGGCGTCGAGGTGCGCAGCGCCCTCGGCCCGCGGCCGGAAGAGGTTGCTGGTGCGCTTGATCAGCCGCACGGGGGCACCCGGCGGCAGCGCCGCGTAGTCGGCCAGCAGCGCAGCCACGGCGGCGGCGTAGTCGCCCTCCGAGCGCACCGCCGGCGCGCCCGGTGCGCCGCGGATCTTCACGCCGGAGACAATAGGGGCTGCCCGGACGGCATTCCCAGCAGCCGCCCGAAGGCCCAGCACCGCGTCAGCGCGGCGCGACGAGGAGGGCCTGCGCGCCGGCACCGATGCGGCCGGTCTCATCGCTCACGACGGTCTGGGCGAGGCCGAGGCCGTCGTCGGAGACGATCGTCCTGGCCTGCAGGCAGACCCACGGGCCCGTCGGCGGACGCACGAGGTGCACGGTCAGCTCCGGGTTGATGAACAGCCAGCGGTCGAGCGGCAACTCGGCGCTGACCCCGTTGCCGGAGTCGGCGACGGCGAGGACCCGCTGCCAGCCGGTCGGTCCCTCGTCGGCGACCACCTCGCCGCGCAGCCGCGTCCAGACGTCGGCCGGCCCGAGCGCATCGGGCCCGCCCGCAGCGAAGCGCCACTCCACCGCACGCCCGTAGCCGAAACCCTCCGAGCCGTCGAAGGTGAACTCGGCCTCGGTCTCGGGCAGCGACGGCGGCGCCTCGGGGTGCGGCAGCGCGGCGCTGCGCCCCGGCTCCGCCGAGACCCGCCAGCCGGTGCCGCGGAGCACGTCCCGGCCGCCCGCCTCGATGACGGCCTCGACCAGTTCCACTCGCCGGCCGGGTCGGGCCACCCTCGACCGCACCCGCAGGTCCCCGACCGGGACCGGACCGAGGATCTCGACGGTGACGCGGGCGAGCCGGGTGTCACCCCGGTGCTCACAGCGCTCGAGGGCGCGGCCGACGAGGGCGGACGGCGGCCCTCCATGCTGGGCCGCGGGGTCCCAGGGCCCGGCCGTGGCAGACGTAGCTCGGTAGGAGTCCTCCCCCAGCGGCGTGTAGAAGGGGAGTGTCACGGCGAGACGGTACGGCGCGGGTCGGGCCGCGGACGGTGTCGTGCGCCCTCTCGCGGGCGGCGGGGCAGGCCTGCGATAGACACGGCGCGTGCCTGCCCATCCGGTGACGGTGCGACGTGCCCGGGTCACCGACCACGACCGGGTGGCCGAGCTCACGGTGGCGGCCTACCAGCCGCACCAGACCCCCGACTACGAGCCGGTCCTGCGCGACGTCGCCGGCCGCGCCGCCGTGACCGAGGTCTTCGTCGCGGAGCGCGGCGACGAGGTGGTGGGCTCTGTCGCGTTCGTGGCGACGGGACAGTACGGCGAGGTGATCCGGGAGCCGGGAGAGGTCAGCTTTCGGATGCTCGCGGTCGCGCCCGCGGCCCAGGGCTCGGGTGCGGGCCGCGCCCTGGTGCTCGCCTGCCTGGATCGCGCGCGCGCGCTCGGCGCCGTACGCGTCGTGATCTCCTCGCAACCGACCATGACGCAGGCGCACGCGCTCTATGCCACGTTGGGGTTCACGCGGCTGCCGGAACGCGACTGGTCACCGTCGCCGGACGTCCCGCTGTGGGCCTACGCGTTGCGGCTCTGAGCCTGTCGCACGCGTGCGGCCAGCCGGGCGGGCGCGGTGCGCGGCGAGTCAGGCGACTCAGGCGACGAGGCCGAGGCGGCGCAGTTCGACGGTGAGGTCGTGCGGCGCGGTCGAGGCGTGCATCGCGTCGTCGAGGCTGACGACGCCGTCGCGGAGCAAAGCGACGAGGTGCTGGTCGAAGGTCTGCATGCCGTAGTAGGCGCCCTCGGCGATGAGCGACTGGATCGTGTGCGTCTTGTCGGGGTCGACCACGGCATCGGAGATGCGGCCGGTGTTGACGGCGATCTCCATGGCGACGCAGCGCCCCTCCCCGTCCGCGCGGGGCACGAGCCGCTGGCAGATGATGCCGCGCAGCGCCCCGGCGAGCGAGAGCCGCGTCTGCTTCTGCTCGAACGGCGGGAAGAAGTCGATGATGCGGTTGATGGTCTCCGTGGCGTCGGTGGTGTGCAGCGTCGACATGACGAAGTGCCCGGTCTCCGAGGCCGCGAGCGCCGCCTTCACCGTCTCCGCGTCGCGCATCTCGCCGACAAGGATGACATCGGGATCCTGCCGCATCGCCGCCCGCAGGGCGGTGTTGAAGTTGTCGGTGTCAACGCGTACCTCGCGCTGGTTGATCATCGCCATCTTGTCGAAGTGGAGGACCTCGATCGGGTCCTCGATGGTGACGATGTGCACTTCCTTGTTGGCGTTGATGTGGTCGAGCATCCCCGCCAGCGTCGTCGTCTTGCCCGAGCCGGTGGGGCCGGTGACGAGGACGAGGCCGCGGGGCTCCATCGCCAGGCTTGCCAGCACCGGCGGCAGACCGAGCTCGTCCAGGCCCATCGCGCCGACGCTGACGCGCCGGAAGACCAGGCCGCAGGCACCGCGGGCCCGGAAGACGTTCACGCGGAATCGGCCGACGCTGGGCAGGGAGTAGGCGAAGTCGGCCTCGTTGGTCTTGTCGAACTCCGCCGCGAGGTCGGCGCGCAGCACCTCGCGCACCATCTGCTCGGTGTCGGAGGCGACCAGGTCCCGGGTCTGCAGCTTGCGCAGTCGGCCGTCGATGCGGACCCGCGGCGGCGAGCCGACCTTGCAGTGCAGGTCGGAGCCGCCACTGTCCGTGAGGGCCCGCAGGAACGGCTCGACGCTGCTGGTCACTCCCCGGGTGTCGGCGGGCGCCGCGCGCGCCTTGACTGCCCCGGCCGGGTGAGGACAGCCCGCCCGGCGCGACGTCAGCCCCGCAGCTCGTCGGGGAGCAGCGCGAAGCTCATGGCATGGCCGGCCTGCGTGCCTTCGTGCAGGGCCGTGGCGAGCTGATGGGAGTGCCTTCGAGTGAGGTCACCGGCCGCGAAGACGCCCGGGACGTCCGTGCGCTGCTCGGCGTCGACGCCGACGAAACCGGCGGGATCGGTGCTGGCGCCGAGGGCGCTGGCGAGGCCGTTGCGCGGCACCGGGGGCAGCAGGCTGAACGCCTCGTCACACGGCACGCGAGTGCCGTCCGACGTCAGCAGCGCCTCGAGCCTCCCGTCGGAGCCCTCGGCGCCCACAACGGCCCCCTCGACGACGTCGACGCGGCGGCCTCGAGTCGCCGGCGGTGCTCGTCGTCGACCGCGCACGCCTCGGTCGTCCCCGTGACGAGCACGACGTCGTCGGTGAACCTGCGCAGCTGCAAGGCGTCGGGCGCGGCCGCCTCGTCCGCCCCGATCGCGACCAGCCGCTTGCTCCGAGCCGCATAGGCGTCACAGGCCAGACACCAGTGCAGGGATCGGCCGACGTAGTCCTCCCAGCCCGGGAACCGCGGGTAGCTGTCCTCGACGCCCGTCGCCAGCAGCACGATCCGCCCCCGCCGTTCCCGCCCTTGCGCCGTGGTCGCCACGAAACCGCCATCGGTGCCGACCACGCTGGCGGCCGGGTCGTCGATGACCTCCACCGAGTCGTAGTCGCACAACTGGGCGCGACCCAGCTCTCGCAGCCGCGCGGCGGGCAGGCCGTCGGGCCAGCCCAACAGGTTGTGGTTGACCTGCGGCCAGGTGGAGCGCG
>JAABUT010003915.1_pt1 | contig 12277 bp, 10 predicted proteins | sample 5559281 | NCBI WGS metagenome assembly JAABUT01 (sample SAMN10711880, study PRJNA513359) | rock metagenome | isolation source: Antarctica rocks | place: Antarctica: Victoria Land, Ricker Hills nord | collected 2016-01-04
CCACCACCCGTTCGGCCCCGGAGCTGGCTACCGCCGATAGTTCGGCGATCAGCATCTCGACCTGGCGGCCCGGCCTGCTCACGTGGGTACGCACGGTGAGCTCGGCCCGGGGGACCGCTCCGAGCACCTCCACCGTCACCCTGGTCAACCGGCTACTCGGGCGTGGGTCGCACCGCTGCAGTGCCCGGACCAGCAGGGCCGATGGTGGGCTCATGTGCTGCATCACCTCGGACCACGGGCCAACGGTGTGCTCGGTGGAGGCAAAGCGCTCGGCACCGTCGGTGGCAGGGTCCAAAGGCAGGTAGTAGGCGGCGTCGGCCGGTGGGATGGGGCGGCTCATCCCACCCGCTCCAATGCCGTGGCCTCGCCCGCATCCGGTACCTGCGGCCATCCCGGGTAGGGCGGGGGAGTGCCGCCAAAGGAGGGACAGCGTGACTTGTGGTCGCACCAGTCGCACAATTTGCTCGGGTTCGGCCGAAAATCACCCGTGACCCCGGCTTTCAGAATGGCCTGCCAAATCGCCGAGAGCGTCCGCTCGAACCGGCGCAACTCCTCTTCGTCCGGCGCGTAGGTCAGCATCTGCCCATCAGCCAGGTACATCAGCCGCAGCTGGGCGGGCACCACGCCACGCAGACGCCACAGGGCCACCGCATAGAACTTCATTTGGAACATGGCCCTGGCCTCGCCGATCTCGCGGGGTGCGGCGCCGGTCTTGTAGTCGATGACGCGCAGCTCACCGGTAGGCGCCACGTCGACGCGGTCGATAAACCCCCGCAGCAGCACACCGTCCTCGAGCTCGATCTCGACCCGCAGCTCACACGCCTCGGGGTCGAAACGGGTGGGGTCCTCCATGGTGAAATACCGTGCCACCAGTGCCTGTGCGGCTGTGAGGAACTCCGGCAGCTCCGCAGCGCTGAACATCTCGGCCAGCTCCGGCGACTCCTGCAGGGTCTGCGCCCAGGCCGGCTCGACGAGTGCATTGGCCCGCGGCAGATCGCGCTCTGCGGCAGGCAGCGCGTACAGCTGCTCCAACGCGGCGTGCACCACGGTGCCCCGGACCTGGGCCGTACTGGGCGTTTCCGCAATACGGTCGACGGCGCGGAAGCGGTACAGCAGCGGACACTGCTTGAAATCGCCGGCCCGGGAAGGTGACAAGGCCGGCCGCCGCACAGCCGCCGCAGGGATTGGCGCTGCGGGGATTGGCGCTGCGGGGACAGGCGCTGAATTGGTCGCGTCACTCATGCCTGGCACCCTAGGCGCTGGCCCCGACAGTTCGCGGTCTCCACACCCGCACATCCAGCGAGGAGCACTCCCGATGGCGCACAGCGGCCCGTTCCGCGTCGGCGACCGAGTTCAGCTGACCGACAGCAAGGGGCGCCACTACACCATCGTGCTGGCCGAGGGCGGGGAGTACCACACCCACCGCGGAGCGGTGGCCCACGATGAGCTCATCGGGGCGCCAGAGGGTTGCGTGGTGAAGTCCGCCAACGGCACGGCCTACCTGGCGCTGCGCCCGCTGCTCACCGACTACGTGCTCTCCATGCCGCGCGGCGCTCAAGTCATCTACCCCAAGGACGCTTCGCAGATCGTCCACGAGGGCGACATCTTTCCCGGCGCGCGAGTCTTGGAAGCCGGCGCAGGTTCGGGGGCGCTCACCTGCTCCCTGCTCCGTGCCGTCGGGCCGCAGGGGCGCGTGACCTCCTATGAGCTGCGCGAGGATCATGCCGTGCACGCGGTGCGCAACGTCGACACCTTCTTCGGTGAGCGACCGACCAACTGGGACCTGACCGTGGCCGACGTGACGGAGTTCGTCGGCGAGGTGGACCGGGTGGTGCTGGACATGCTCTCGCCGGAGCAGGTGCTGCCCACCGTCAAGGACGTGCTCGTTCCCGGCGGTGTGCTGGTGGTGTATGTGGCGACGGTGACACAGCTGTCCCGGGTGGTGGAGGCGCTGCGGGCGCAGGAGTGCTGGACGGAGCCCTACTCGTGGGAGACGCTGGTGCGCGCCTGGCACGTGGTGGGCTTGGCCGTCCGGCCCGAACACCGCATGCAGGGACACACCGCATTCTTGATCCGCGCCCGCCGTCTCGCCGAAGGCGCGGTAACGCCACGCCCGCAGCGTCGCCCCAGCAAAGGCTGAGCGCTACTGGCTGATGTCGCAGGCCTTCCACGCCGCGCCCTGCTTCTGCAGAATGAAGGTCACCGCATCCGCCGGGGGACCGCTCTTGACCGTGTAGGCGAACACGTCCACCGAGCCGGCACTCCCATCCGGGCTGACCTTGATGTTGTCGACGTGGTCGTACACCGTCGGATCCGGTTCGCTTGCGCCCGAGCCGAGGCTGGAAGCCAGAGTTCCGCAGGTAATCCGGGCGATGGCCGGCATGTCGCCCTTGCTGATGCCGTCCACCAGCGCCTTCGCCAGGGTCGTGATCTGTTCAACTTGATCGGGATTGGCCGGGATCAATGCGGCGCCCGAGGTCGGCGCAGCGGTTCTGGTGCTCGGCGTGGGACGCGCAGAGGTCGGACGCGGGGAGGTCGGACGCGGGGAGGTGGGCCCAGGGCTAACGGTGGCCAGTGAGCTGGGCAGGGGCGGTACGGCGGTCGCCCGCGCGCTCGTGGTGGTGCTCGGCGCAGCCGTCGTTGCGCTGGTGGTCCCGGCGGCGGTGGGCGTGTCGCTGTGGTTGCCGAGGGTGAAAAACAGGATCAGCCCGACGACGAGCAGCACAGCCACTGCAGCAGCACCACCGAGCCACGGGCCGAGGTTGCGCTTGGGCGGACCGCCTGGCCCGGGCGGTGCCGTCGCGGGCGGGCCGTAGACCGGCGGTGCTGGGTAGCCGCCCCCTGCCTGCGGGAACTGCCGCGTCGGGTCGGGTCCGTTCATGCCGTCACCAGCGCCCTGCGAAGCGCCGTAGGGATCGTTACCGTAAGGACCTGACATCAACCCACGCCTTCCTACCGCCGAATCGTGCGTTTCCGGCGAAACGGTACTGTGTCCGGCGCTGCGGTTTTACGCCGCGGCGTAGTCGTCGTCGCGGGTGCGCCGCCATGACGACTCCTTCATCGGTTTCCGTCGGCGCGGACTGTGCGCGTGCGGACCGTCACCACGCTTGTGTCGGCGCTCCCCGGTAGCGTGGGGGTTCCTACGGGAGGAGATGCCGGTGAGCGCATCAGATCGGGCCGAGAAGGCCGACGACAACGGGCCTGCGGTCGATGCCGTCCGAAAGATCGACTCGCTGACCGAGCGCAACGCGAAGTTGCTGGAAATCCTCAAGGACGCCCGGCAGCAGTTGCTCGTCCTGCAGGAGGAAGTCGACCGTCTCGCGCAGCCGCCCAGCGGCTACGGGGTCTTCCTCGGGGCCAACGCCGACGACACCGTCGACGTCTTCACCTCCGGCCGTCGGATGCGGCTGGTGTGCTCCCCTGCGGTCGGGATCGGGGGGCTCAAGAATGGCCAGACGGTTCGGCTGAACGAGGCGCTCACCGTGGTGGAGAGCACCGGGTACGAACGCGTTGGTGAGGTGTCGGCGCTGCGTGAGCTGCTCGACGGCGGCCAGCGGGCGCTCGTCGTCGGACACGCCGACGAGGAGCGCGTGGTGTGGCTGGCGGATCCCTTGGTACCCGACGTCGACGACCCGAACCCCGTGGTGCTGCGTCCCGGGGACTCGCTGCTGGTGGACACCAAGGCGGGCTTTGCCTACGAGCGCGTGCCCAAGGCCGAGGTGGAGGACCTGGTGCTGGAGGAGGTGCCCGACGTCGACTACTCCGACATCGGCGGCCTGGGCAGGCAGATCGGTCAGATCCGCGACGCGGTGGAGCTGCCGTTCCTGCACGCGGAGCTGTTCAAGGAGTACTCACTGCGGCCGCCTAAGGGTGTGCTGCTCTACGGGCCGCCCGGCTGCGGCAAGACGCTCATCGCCAAGGCGGTGGCCAATTCGCTGGCCAAGAAGATCGCCGAAGCCCGCGGGGACAACCCGCGGGAGGCCAAGTCGTTCTTCCTCAACATCAAGGGCCCGGAGCTGCTGAACAAGTTCGTCGGCGAGACCGAGCGGCACATTCGGGTGATCTTCCAGCGAGCGCGCGAGAAGGCGTCAGAGGGCACCCCGGTGATCGTGTTCTTCGACGAGATGGACTCTATCTTCCGCACCCGTGGTTCGGGGGTCTCCTCCGACGTGGAGACCACGATCGTGCCCCAGCTGCTCAGCGAGATCGACGGTGTGGAGGGATTGGAGAACGTCATTGTCATCGGCGCCTCCAACCGGGAGGACATGATCGATCCGGCGATCCTGCGCCCCGGTCGGCTGGACGTGAAGATCAAGATCGAGCGCCCGGATGCGGAGTCGGCGGAGGACATCTTCTCCAAGTACCTCACCGAGGCCCTGCCCATCAACGAAGACGACTTGGCCGAGTTCGACGGCGACCGTGCGGCCTGCATCGCCGGCATGATCCAACGCGTGGTCGAGCGCATGTACGGCGAGACAGAGGACAACCGCTTCCTGGAGGTCACCTACGCCAACGGCGACAAAGAAGTTCTGTACTTCAAGGACTTCAACTCCGGGGCGATGATCCAGAACATCGTCGACCGCTCCAAGAAGTACGCCATCAAGTCGGTGCTGGACACCGGTGCCCCCGGGTTGCGGGTGCAGCACCTGCTGGACTCCATCGTGGATGAGTTCGCGGAGAACGAGGACTTGCCGAACACAACCAACCCCGACGACTGGGCGCGCATCTCCGGGAAGAAGGGCGAACGCATCGTCTACATCCGCACCCTGGTCACGGGCAAGTCCGCCGGCTCCAGCCGGGCCATCGACACCGAGAGCAACACCGGCCAGTACCTGTGAGTGCGCCCCCGATGGCTCGCAACGAGGTGAGCGCAACGGCCCAGCTGCTGGCTCATGCAGTGGATGTACTGAGTGGGCCGGTGCAGGGCACTCATCGGGCGATAGCGGGGACGATCTTCCGGGTCCTCGGCCCGATTGCTGCGCCGGTCAGGGTAGTGCACAACGCGATCAGCGATGCCTCGTACCAGGGTGTTCGGGTGGGGGCGCACGCTGCTGCAGATCTGGTCGATGGCATGTCCGAGTCGCTTCCCCCGGAGCGGGTCTCGCACGCGGTGACCTCTACGGCCGCCGGCTCGGTGATCATCGGTGCGGTGAACGGTCTGCTGGGCGATCAACTCGTTACCGACGGCAACCAGCTAGCGGTCGAGTTTGGCCCGCATCACCAGCGCACGATCGTCGGTAACGAGACCGCGCTGCTGGCCCAGGCGCATCCCACGGCCACCGGACACGTCGTGGTGTTCGTGCACGGCCTCGGCGAAACCGAGCAAGCCTGGTGGTACCACCACGAGGACCGCGGCAGTCACGGCGAGCGCCTGGCCGAGCTCGGCGCCACCCCGGTGGTGCTGCGCTACAACACCGGACGCACGATCGCCGAGAACGGGGCCGCACTGTCGGAGTTGATCGGCGATCTGCGCGAGCGTTGGCCCGTGCCGCTGCACCGCATCGACCTGGTCGGGCACTCGATGGGTGGGCTGGTGGTACGTGAGGCCTGCCACCACGCCGGCGCTGACGACTGGCTCGATCTGGTGCGCACCGCGTGCTACCTGGGTACCCCGCACGAGGGTGCTCCGCTCGCCATCGGCGTGCATCGGCTGGCTGCGGCCCTGCGGGGGCGTCCGGAGAGCCGGTCCTGGGCCGAGCTGCTCGACGTGCGCAGCGCCGGGATCGACGACCTGCGCCGCTCCAGCCCGCTGCCGCTGTCCCCGGAGATCCGACACGTCGGCGTCACCGCAACCCTGGGCGCCGACCCGACGGCGTGGTGGGCGGCAGCGGTGGGGGACGGCCTCGTGCCGCTGCGCAGCGCGCGCGGACCACTGGATGAGCTGCACGTGCTGCCGCGCACCGGTCACCTGGCACTGCTCAGCCACCCGCGCGTCTCGGAGGTGCTGGCCGAGCTGGTGGTGTGGGACTCCGACCCATCCGAGGTCGACGCACACACCGAGGCGGAGCAGGCCTAGCAGGTACGGATCGCCGCGGCCGTTGGTAGCACCTGCAGACTCCTATCGGTGAGTTGGTAGTACTTGCAGTACGCCCAACGCAGCTCGGAACCGGCGACCGTAGGCTGCCCACCATGCGACGCATCATGGGCACCGAGGTGGAGTACGGGATCTCCTCGCCGGGCAACCCGACGGCGAACCCGATCCTCACCTCGACCCAGGCCGTGCTCGCCTACGCCGCTGCGGCGTCGGTGCCGCGCACCAAGCGGACCCGGTGGGACTACGAGGTGGAGTCCCCGCTGCGGGATGCCCGCGGCTTCGACCTGACCCAACCGGGACAGCCCACACCGGTGATCGACGTCGACGAGGTCGGCGCCGCAAACATGATCCTCACCAACGGTGCGCGGCTCTACGTCGACCACGCGCACCCGGAGTTCGCCGCCCCCGAGGTGACCGACCCGATGGACGCCGTCATCTGGGACAAGGCCGGCGAACGGGTGATGGAACAGGCCGCGCGCTACGCAGGCAGCGTGCCCGGCGCGCCGAAGCTGCAGCTGTACAAGAACAACATTGACGGCAAGGGCGCCTCCTACGGCACGCACGAGAACTACCTGATGGCCCGTTCCACTCCGTTCGACGCCATCGTGGTCGGACTCACCCCCTTCTTCGCCTCCCGACAGGTGTTCTGTGGCTCCGGTCGGGTAGGCATCGGGCAGGCGGGGGAGCGGGAGGGCTTCCAGCTCTCCCAGCGCGCGGACTACATGGAGGTGGAGGTCGGCCTGGAGACCACCCTCAAGCGCGGGATCATCAACACCCGCGACGAACCGCACGCTGACGCCGACAAGTACCGCCGTCTGCACGTCATCATCGGCGATGCCAACCTCGCCGAGACCGCGACGTACCTGAAAGTGGGCACCACCGCGCTCGTGCTGGACCTCATCGAGTCCGGCGCCGACCTCAGCGACCTGCAGTTGGCGAAACCAGTGGCCGCGGTGCATCAGATCAGCCACGACCCGTCACTGAAAGTGACCGTCGAGCTGTCCGACGGACGACGGCTCACCGGATTGCAGCTGCAGCGGATCTACCACGAACGGGTCTCCGAGCTGGTCAGCCACGACCGGGAACCCGACGCTCGCACCACCGACGTGTTGGACACTTGGGCGCGGGTTCTCGACATGCTCGAGCGCGACCCGATGGAGTGCGCCGACCTGCTGGACTGGCCGGCCAAACTTCGCCTGCTGCAGGGTTTCCGGGATCGCGAAGGCCTCGGCTGGGCCTCCTCGCGACTGCACCTGGTGGACCTGCAATACTCCGACGTGCGGCTGGACAAGGGGCTGTACAACCGCCTGGTGGCGCGCGGTTCGATGCAGCGGCTGACCACCGAGGAGCAGGTGCTCGCCGCGGTGACCTCCCCGCCGACCGAGACGCGGGCCTACTTCCGGGGCGAGTGTCTGCGACGCTTCGGTACTGAAATCACCGCCGCGAGCTGGGACTCGGTGATCTTCGACGTGGGACGCAAGTCGCTGGTGCGCATTCCGACCCTGGAGCCGTTGCGGGGCAGCAAAGCCCATGTCGGCGAGCTGCTGGATTCGGTCAGCTCCGCGGTCGAGCTGGTCGACGCGCTGACCAAGAGCTAGTGGCGCAGCTGTCGCGGTGGTGCGTGGGTAGGGTTCGGGCAGGACATACGCGATCCAGGGACAAGCAGGGAGTCGACGATGGCGCAGGAGCAGACCAAGCGCAGCGGCGGTGGCGGCGATGACGACGGCGCCGACGGCGCAGACGCAGCCGGGCAGGAGCGCCGCAACCAGCAAAGCGCCGATACCGACGACATCCTCGACGAGATCGACGACGTGCTCGAGGAGAACGCGGAGGAGTTCGTCCGGTCCTACGTGCAGAAGGGCGGGCAGTGATACCTCCCGCAATCGGGCACGCCGACACTTCCTCGTTCACCGACTACCTACGCCGAACGGCCCCGGAGATGTTGCCCGGCCATCGCACGCCCGCCGGGTCGGCTGACGGTTTGGCCCCGCACGGCACCACCATCGTCGCCCTCACCTTCGACGGTGGTGTGCTCATTGCGGGCGACCGGCGGGCCACCATGGGCAACCTCATCGCCCAGCGCGATATCGACAAGGTGTTCGTCACCGACAGTCACTCCGCGGTCGGTATCGCCGGTACCGCGGGGATTGCCATCGAGCTGGTACGGCTGTACGCCGTCGAGCTCGAGCACTACGAGAAGATCGAGGGCATGCCGCTGTCGCTGGACGGCAAAGCAAATCGGCTCGCGTCCATGGTGCGGAACAACCTCGGTGCGGCCATGCAGGGCCTGGCTGTGGTACCCCTTTTCGTCGGATTTGATGTAGACGCCGCTGATCCGTCCCGTGCCGGCCGGATCATCACCTACGACATCACCGGCGGTCGGTACGAGGAGCACGCGGGTTTTTACAGCGTCGGGTCCGGCTCCTTGTTCGCCCGGTCAGCGCTGAAGAAGCGCTACGAGCCGGAGGCGGACCAGAACACCGCCGTCCGCGCTGCCGTCGAGGCGCTGTACGACGCCGCCGACGACGACTCGGCGACCGGCGGCCCGGACCTGGTGCGCGGTCTGTACCCGGTGGTCATCACCATCACCGGCGAGCACGGTGCGGTCCGGGTGGACGACGAGCAGGTGGGCGAGGTCGCCCACGCTGTGGTCGCCGACCGGCACACCAATCCCGGCGGCTGAGCCGCACCCCCAGCCTCAAACCCCAGCACAGGAGCCACCGCCGTGACCATGCCGTACTACGCCTCCGCCGAGCAGATCATGCGCGACCGTTCGGAGCTGGCGCGTAAAGGTATCGCCAGGGGCCGCAGCGTCGTGGTGCTCACCTACGCCGACGGGGTGCTCTTCGTGGCGGAGAATCCTTCGTCGACCTTGCACAAGGTGAGCGAAATCTATGACCGTATCGGCTTCGCGGCGGTCGGCAAGTACAACGAGTTCGAGAACCTGCGCCGTGCCGGCATCCAGCATGCCGACCTACGCGGCTACTCCTACGACCGGCGCGACGTCACCGGGCGTTCGCTGGCCAACGCCTACGCGCAGACCCTGGGCACGATCTTCACCGAGCAACCCAAGCCCTACGAGGTGGAAATTTGCGTGGCCGAGGTAGGCAGGCCGGAGGCAGGCACCACCGCCGCTCAGCTCTACCGCATCACCTACGACGGCTCCATTGCCGACGAGACCAGCTTCGTCGTCATGGGCGGCACCACGGAGCCGATTGCGACCGCACTGAAGGAGAATTATCAGCCCGGGCTACCGCTGAAGGAAGCGCTCGGCATCGCGGTGTCTGCGTTGCAGCAGGACGGCACCGCGGCCGCGCGCACCGTGGAGGTCGGTGCCCTCGAGGTCGCCACCCTGGAGCAGGCGCGACCGCGCCGAGCCTTCCGCCGTCTCACCGGGCCGACGCTCGCCACGCTGTTGCCCGCGCCCGCTGAGTAGGGTCGAGTCGTGCAGCGACGAATCATGGGTATCGAGACAGAGTTCGGCGTCACCTGCACCTTCCACGGTCAACGCCGACTCAGCCCCGACGAGGTGGCCCGTTACCTGTTCCGCCGAGTTGTCTCCTGGGGACGCAGTTCAAATGTGTTCCTGCGCAACGGTGCCCGCCTCTACCTCGATGTTGGTTCGCATCCGGAGTACGCGACCGCCGAGTGCGACGACCTGGTCCAGCTGATCAGCCACGACAAAGCAGGCGAACGCATTCTGGAGGATTTGCTCGCCGACGCCGAGCAGCGCCTGGTCGACGAGGGCATCGGCGGAGACATCTTTCTGTTCAAGAACAACACCGACTCCGCTGGCAACTCCTACGGCTGCCACGAGAACTACTTGATCGGGCGCCAAGGCGAGTTCTCCCGCCTGTCCGACGTGCTGTTGCCGTTCTTGGTGACCCGTCAGCTCATCGCGGGGGCGGGCAAGGTGCTGCACACCCCGCGGGGTTCGCGGTTCTGCCTGAGCCAGCGCGCGGAGCACATCTGGGAAGGCGTCTCGTCCGCCACCACCCGATCCCGGCCGATCATCAACACCCGCGACGAGCCGCACGCCGATGCCGAGAAGTACCGCCGCCTGCACGTCATCGTCGGTGACTCCAACATGGCCGAGACCACCACCTTGCTCAAGGTGGGCTCGGCGGCTCTGGTGCTGGAGATGATCGAGGAGGGCGTGTCCTTCCGTGATTTCGCGCTGGACAACCCCATCCGGGCGATCCGGGAGATCAGCCACGACCTGACCGGTCGCCGCCCGGTCCGCCTCGCAGGCGGTCGCGAGGCCAGCGCGCTGGACATTCAGCGTGAATACCACGCCAAGGCGGTGGAGCACCTCACCCGCAGAGAGCCCGATGCGACCATGGACCAGGTGGTGGCGCTGTGGGGACGCACTCTGGACGCGGTCGAGCACGACAATATGTCCACTGTGGACACCGAGATCGACTGGGTGATCAAGCAGAAGCTGTTTCGCCGCTACCAGGACAAGCACGGGATGGACCTGTCCAACCCCCGGATCGCCCAGCTCGACCTCGCCTACCACGACATCCGCCGCGGCCGCGGGATCTTTGACCTGCTGCAGCGCAAGCACATGATCGCGCGGGTCACCGACGACACGGCGATTAAGACGGCCGAGCAAACCCCGCCGCAGACGACCAGGGCGAAGCTACGTGGGGAGTTCATCGCTGCGGCTCAGGACGCCGGACGTGACTTCACGGTGGACTGGGTGCACCTCAAGCTGAACGATCAGGCGCAACGCACCATCCTGTGCAAGGACCCGTTCCGGGCGGTCGACGAACGGGTCGAGCGGCTGATCGCCTCGATGTGACGGCATGCTCGCGAAAACACACGCCCCAGTTGAGGAGCGGATACGAGTGCGGGTATGACTGACTGGCGGCAGAGCTGCCGTTGGAGGTGCTACCCATGACGCTGGGTAACGCAGGACATCCAGTGCGGCCGCGCGAGTCGTGCCGTCAGCTGATGACCTGTTCCGTGAGAGCCAACCGGTGCGCTGTGCGCAGGATCTCACCTGCGAGGACATCTTCGCAGGCGGCGAGGTCGAGGAGTTCCTCGCCGATCTCCACGCAATGCGCCGTTCGGACGTCGCCTGAGAATGCAGCCCAGTTCCGACCGGGCATATGACCGAGGTCGCAAGGCGGCGGTCTCAGGCTACTGGCTCGGTGGACACGCGTCTGCCTGCTGATGAGCTCGGAGCGCAGCCCATAGCCAGAGTGACCAGGCAAGGGAAACAATGGAGGCTCCGGACAGCCACCAGAAGGTCGTGTGGAATGCGCTTAGGGCGTCGTCGGGTAGGCCGCGGCCCAGGATCACGGCGAACAGTGCGGCACCGAGTGCGCCACCGATGCGTTGCAGGATATTAACCTGGGTGGTGGCGTCGGGAAGCTGCTCAGCGTGCACAGTCTTGTAGGCGGCGATGCCCGGTGGCACCGCGGCGAGGGCCGTCGCCATGCCGAGCAGGACCAGCAGCCCTTGCAACAGAATTGGGTTCGCTCCGGCACTCAGAAGCGCAAAGGGGATCAGGGCGGCGACGGAAAGCAGTGTTCCCCAAACGGACACGATGCCACCGCCGTATCGGTCGGTGAGTCGCCCGGACAGCGGCAGGACCAGGGCGGTCCCGGCGCCGAGGGACAGCAGCAGGAGACCGGTTGTGACGACGCTGTCACCGTGCAGGATTTGGAAGTACAGCGCGAACACCAGGCCGGCGCCGAAGAGCACGGCACCGGTAAACGCGGTGGCACCGCTGGCCGCGGCGTAGACAGGGTTGCGGTACAGCCGCAGGTCCATCAGCGGATGCGCACGGTGTCGGGTGCGCAAGCCGAACGTGGCCAAGGCCAGGACGCCGAGGACGAGCGGGACCAGCACCAAGGGTGTGGTCACCGTCCCCGTCGATCCCCACCGGGTAAGCGCGTAAACCATCAGGGGTAGGCCAACGCCGATGTAGGCGTATCCCCTCCAGTCCAGGGCTGGTGCCGCCCCGACTTGTCCGCGCGGAACAAGGCGCCACCCCAGTGCCAGCCCGATCGCGCCGATGGGCAGGTTGATGAGGAACAGCCAGGGCCAGGAGAGCCAGTGCAGCACCAGTCCGCCGACGACGGGGCCCAGTGCGGGTGCCACGGTGGCTGCGATGCCCAGGGTGGCCATTACCCGGCCGAGGCGTCCGGGGCCTACGGCTTGACCGAGGATTGTCTGCCCGGCGGGGATCAGGAGTCCGGCCGCGAGGCCTTGGATGACCCGCAGTGCGATCAA
>JAABUT010003917.1_pt1 | contig 12268 bp, 13 predicted proteins | sample 5559281 | NCBI WGS metagenome assembly JAABUT01 (sample SAMN10711880, study PRJNA513359) | rock metagenome | isolation source: Antarctica rocks | place: Antarctica: Victoria Land, Ricker Hills nord | collected 2016-01-04
ACCATTCGATTAACAGTCCCCTCTCAACTATGGACAGTTGCGAACAAACTCGGCCTATAACAGCATGGTTTGGCAATTGGTTAGCTTCGATGTTCCTGGAATGTCCGGGAATGTCCGTGACACTTGATGACAACCCAAGACAGGCCAGTTATGTTACCCCCGCGCAACCCGCGGGGCGAAGCATGGCGAAGGCCCTGACCATTCGAGCAATCGACAGTCTGAAGCCGGGGCCGGCCCGCCGCGAGGTGCCGGACGGGGGTATGCCGGGCCTCTATCTGATTTTGCAACCGAGCGGCGTGAAGTCGTGGGCGATCCGCTATAGGACCACCGCGGGCGTGCCCAGGAAGTTGACTCTGAAAGGGAAATATCCCGCGACCGGGCTCGCCACGGCGCGGGGCGAAGCGCGGAAGGCCCTCGCTGAAGTGGCATCGGGTAATGACCCCGCAGCCGACAAGATCGCGGCGCGCCACGCCCCCAAGGTCGTCCACCCCGACATGATGGAGAAGGTCGCTTCGACCTTTCTCGCCCGCCACGCCGACCCCAACACGCGCGCCAGCTCGGCCAAGGAGTACAAGCGGGTTCTGGACAAGGAGGTGCTGAGTCGATGGTCCGGCCGGCGCCTGTCGTCGATCAGGCGGGCCGAGGTCCACGAGATGTTGGACGAGATCGTTGATCGGGGCGCGCCCGTGCAGGCCAACCGCACGCTCGCGGCCTTCCGGAAGCTCTGCGGCTGGGCGCTGGATCGTGGGATCGTCGATACCTCACCGTGCCATGGCATCAAACCGCCGACCGTCGAGAGCAGCCGAGACCGGGTGTTATCGGACGACGAGTTGCGGGCCATCTGGCGGGCCGCCGACGCGATCGGCTATCCCGTGGGGCCGATTGTCAAGCTGCTCATGATGACGGGCCAGAGGCGGACGGAGGTCGCCCATATGACATGGGCCGAGGTCGACGTCGCGGCGGCCCTCTGGACGATCCCGGCCGCGAGGGCGAAGAACGGCAATCAGCACGCCGTGCCGCTCAGCTCGCAGGCGCTCGTTGTCTTGAACGACCTCCCGCGCATCGGCGATAGGGCGGGGCTCGCCTTCACCACGAACGGCCGGAGCCCGGTGTCCGGCTTCGGACAGTTCAAGACCGCCCTCGACCGGCGGATTACCGCCGACCGCGGCGAGGTGCTGCCGCATTGGACGTTCCACGATTTGAGGCGGACCTGCGCCACCGGAATGGCCCGGCACGGGATCGCGCTGCCGACGATCGAGCGGGCGCTGAACCATGTCTCGGGCTCTTTCCGCGGCATCGTCGCGACCTACCAGCACCACGATTACGCGGCCGAGCGGCGCCACGCCCTCGACGCCTGGGGCGCCTTCGTCGAGAGGCTGGTCACGGCGGAACCGGGCGCCAACGTGGTGGCGCTGAAGGCCAAGGCGTCGTGACAAGTCCATTATCTGAACAGATGGGATTACTCGACCTCACGACACGTTGGGCGTTAGAAATTGGTCGTGAGGCTCGTTATCTCCAACTTGCCATCGTGCAGATGGCATTGAATGGCGGTTTCGACGCACTGCCGGAGGAGAACAGGGTTTTATTCCAAGAACAAGCAGGCGGATCCGTCGATTGGCGACCTGTGACGTCCGAACATCTAAGCGCCTATGCGTCCAATGAAAATGACATGCTACGAGCGATATTGCGACTTATCGGAACCGCACGCTTTCGGATTCACAAACGGGCTGCTTTGCAGTTCGCTACCTCATCAAAACTGACGCCTCCCTCGTGGTCGAGGGACCGGCCCTCGACCGAACCGCGTCCTCGGGGACGCACGAAGGGCACCGGAAATCAGGCTCAGGACAAGCCCATAGCTGAACGCATGATTGAGATGGTGAGCCGCTTTGAGGCCAAGTCGCTAACCGAAGCAGCACGGTTGATCGTCGGCCGCGACGGGAATGGAGCCATCGGCATCGGCTCGCCTGAGAGTAAGGTCGAACGCCTTGTGAGAGCGGCGAAAAAGCTCCCGTAAATCGACAGAAGCCGAGAATAATCGAGTTCTCGATTAACGGGCGTTTTTCCTCGGTTCTGATCGGAAGATGACTGCCTCGTCAAACCTTGACGAGGGCTCCAATGTCCAACGAAACCACCCGGACCTATCTGCCGGGACCTCATACGGCGCGCCGCTACGGCGTGTCCGACCGAACCATCGCGCGCTGGGAACAGGACCCTGATCTCGGCTTCCCGCAGCCCATGATCGTCAACGGGCGCAAGTTCCACCCGGTCGACGCCCTGGAAGCCTGGGAGAAGACCCGCGCCCTGCCCTCTAACAACCGGAAGGCGGCTTGATCGAATGGTTCAGAAGCGATCGAGACCGGCCCCGCTTGCGACGGGTACCGGACTCGAATGGATTAGCTCGCCAGCTTCCGTTCGGGACAATAGCAAACCAATCACCGAGTTCCAAGCCGCTTTCGTTGCGACCCGCTACGGCCTCGACGGCAGCCGTGCTCGCGTTGTGGCCGAACTCGCGTGGGGGCGCGCATGAGCGCCGTCGTTCCTTTCGAGCCCGGCGCAGCCCGCGCCCGCATCTCGACCACGCCGACCGGCTATCAGATCGAGTGTCGAGGCCCACATGGCTTGCGTCATTACGACTTTGTCAGTGCCACCGAGGCCGCCGAGTTCGCCGTCGTGCTCAGGGACGAAGGAGGCTGGCGCTTGCGGTTCAGCACCGGCGCCGAGGCCGTTCGGGCTATTGTCAACGAAATCGATGGGGAGGAGGCATGAGCGCGCTCTCCCGCGATCTCGCATGGGTCGAGCATAAGATCCTCGACGCCTTCCCGGACAGCAGCACCGATCGCAACCGGCTTGCCGAGTTCGACGTGACCTTCGGCGAGAGTTGCATCAAAGCGGCCGACACCGTCGCTCTTGCGAGTGACGTGCTGAAGCCGGCCGACCTGGCCAGCCTCGCGGAGCGCGTCGCCTTAACGGTCACCGCCGCGATCAAGACCGCAGCGCTTGAGGTTGGCCTCACCGAGTCGCCGTGGGTGTGCCAGGGCCAACATTGGGCCGTGAAGGCCTATTTCGCGCGAATCGCTGAAGTCCGGGTGACTATGGTGCCAGGAGGCCGCGCATGAGTGCCTCCGTGCCTCCGGGCGACTTCTTGACCCGCGCCGATCGGCGACGCATCGAGACCCTCGCGGCCGCCGTAGGGCGTGTGACTGACGGCGACGCGCGGTTCTTCGAGCGCTTCCCCGATCGTCGGCACCGCGTTCGCCTGGCTTCTCCGGCCGAAGTCGAGACCGACGCCATCCTAAAGGGCCAGCCCGACATCTCGACAACACCGGGATCCCGCTGGGTCGCCATCGTGAAGCAACTCGTGCCTGGCGTGCGGGTGAGGGCTGTCGAGCGCTCGATCGGCCGCGGCGGGAACGACCTCGACCTTACCGAGGAATTGGCGCGCTGGGCTTACGACCAAATGGTGGTGCCCGGAAGCTTCGCTCACGAGCGCGAGCGGCAAATGGTCGCCGCGCTGGCGAGGATGGGGGCGCCGCGGTGACCGCCCTCACTCTCCGCACCATCGCCCGCGCCCTCGGCGGCGAGGTCACGGCCGGCAAGGTCATTGCGCCAGCGCCGGGCCATAGTCCTCGGGATCGTTCGCTGTGGGTGATCCCGTCTCATCAGGCGCCGAACGGCTACCGGGTTCACTGCTTTTCCCCGAAAGACGATTGGCGGGAAGCCCGCGACTATGTCGCCGCCCGGCTCGGCATGGCCCCGGATGCCTGGAACAAGCCCCAGGCCGCCCAACAGCGACCCGTCGCCCCATCGCCCGTGTCGAACGACCACGCCGTCCGGATCGCCCGCGCGATGGCTATCTGGGACGAAGCCGGCGACCCCCGCAACACGCTTGCAGAGGTCTACTTGCGCGGCCGAGGCCTCGACCTGGATGACGACGTGGCCGGCGCGGTGCTCAGGTTTCATCCGGCATGCCCCTGGCGGGATGAAGAGCGGCAACAGACAATCCGCGTTCCCGCTTTGATCGCTGCCATGCGGGCGATCAACGGCAACGCCATCACCGGCGTGCATCGGACACGCCTCAGTTCTGAGGGCTGCAAGCTCGACCGTCGCATGCTCGGGCAGGCCTCCGGTTCCGCGATCAAGATCGACCCTGACGACGCCATCACCATGGGCCTCGCGATCGGCGAGGGGATCGAGACGGTTCAAGCGGCGCGCGCCCTCGCGTTCAGACCAGCCTGGGCCGTCGCGTCAGCCGGCGCCATCGCGACGTTCCCGGTGCTGCCGGGCGTCGAGTGTCTGACCCTCTTGGCCGAAAATGATCCGACCAACGCCAGGGCCGTCGACACATGCGCGCGACGCTGGCACGCGGCCGGCCGCGAAGTGATCGTAGTCGAGCCCGCGAGCGGCAGCGATATCCTCGATGCGCTTCGAGGGGCCGCCTGATGGACGACTCCGCCAAGATTTACACGACGCGGCGATGGGAGCCGCCGCAGACCGACAATGACCAAGCCGGCCGGTTCGATGACGAAACCGTGTATAATATACACGATAAACACCCGCCCGTCCTGGTCTGGCACGGCGACACGCCACCCGAGCCGCCGCCCATGCTCGTCGAGGGACTGTTACCGCAAGGCCAGCTCGCCATCGCGGCCGGGGTTTTCTCTAGCGGCAAGACCTTCGTGATCGGCGACCTCGCGGCTTGCGTCATGCTCGGCGTGCCGTTCGCGGGTCGGGAGATCGTGCGGCCAGGTGGTGTGCTCTGGTTCGCGGCCGAAGGCGCAAACGAGGTCGACGCCCGGATCAAGGCCGCAGCGCAGGCACGCTCGGATGAGGATGCCCCGGCGCTCCCCTTCGCGCGCCAAGCCTTCGATGTCCCGAAGCTCACAGCACCCGACGCCGAGGCCCAGCTCGTGGCCCATGCCGACGCCTTCAAGGTTGGGCTCGCGGAACGGTTCGCGGGGGCCGAACTCGTGATGATCGTGATCGACACCCTCGGGTCGGCCGCCGGCTTCGTGGACGGCAACAGTTCGGCCGAAGCCCAGCGCGTCATGGACATGCTGCGGCGGGTGAACGTCGCCACGGGCTCACTCGTGCTGCTCGTGGATCATTTCGGCAAGATGGTCGAAACCGGGGTCATGGGCGCCAGCGCCAAAGCCCAGAGCGCCGACGCCGTGCTCGGCATCCTCGCGGACAAGACCATTGAGGGTGAGATCAGCAACCGACGCATGGCCGTCGCCAAGCTTCGCGGTGGTGCCGGTGGGGCTGTTACGCCCTTCAAGCTGCGCCAGGTGCAGATCGGCAGGTTCGACGGCACGACGTGCGTGGTGGATTGGCAGGAGCCGATTGTCGGGACGAACGGGGCACAAAAGCCTGCGAAGTCACCGTGGAACACGGTGGCCGAGCGCACCTTCAAAGGCTGCATGGAGCGGGCTCTCGACGATCACGGCAGCGAACAGCAGCCCTACGGCCGACAAGGGCCGAGGGTAAGGGCCGTGCATCTGTCGAAGGTGCGCTCGGCTTTCGTCCTCGAATATGCGGTGGACGTGGATGATCCGGCAAAGGCAGCCGACGCGAAGCGCAACGCCTTCAAGCGCGCTCGGGAAGGCGCCATGCGCAAGGGGCTCGTGCAAACGAAGCAAATCGGCGTCAGCCTCGTCGACTGGATTTGGGCCGTGAAGGACGACCGGACGTCCACAGCGGACGCGGACGATCCCCTATAGGGATCTCGTCCGGTTCGTCCGCGTCCGGTGGATGATGGATGGATAGGACGTGCGTCCGGTTCGTCCGGTTCGTCCGGTCAGTTTCGATAGGGACGGGAAGGGCTGAAAACCGAGCCCACGAACAAACCTCAGCCTCTTTCCGGCCGCTGCCCAGCCCGCGTCCACGCTGCGAAATCCCGAGCACCTGTTATACAGACAGGTGCTCTGTCCGAAAATGTCTTGCGTAGTCAGTATTGTAGACCGATCCGGCGCCGTGCAATAATCCTGGGGTAACTCTCGGGTAGCTATGAGCAACGTTTCAACCCTCGCCAAACCGTCGCGGACGACTCGCGCGGCCGTCACGAACGGCTCACGGCTGCATGCCGGCGAGGTCGACGGACGAACCGAAGCGGCGCGTCGGTTTCGCGATGTCCTCGCCGAGATCGTGTCGGACTTGGGCGGGAGTGACGGCCTCTCGGAAGGCCAGCGCCAGCTCGCCCGGCGTGCCGCGATGATGTCCGTCGAGGCCGAACGGATGGAGTCCGAGGCCGTGGCGGGTGGCAAGCTCGACCCTGACGCCTTCGGTGCGCTCGCCGACCGCCTCGGCCGCGTGTTTAACCGGCTCGGCCTGAAGCGCGTGGCCCGCGACGCGACGCCCGACTTGCGAACCTACATCGCCTCGAAACGGACAGCCGAGGCGCCGCCGTGAACATCCTGCAGGCGATCGACGATCCCGGCCTGTTCAAGCGGTGGTTCAAGGACGCCGGCACGTGGGTGGCTTGGAGGGCCTTCACAGCGGCTCTGTTCGGCCTGCCCGTGTCGGACAGCGAGGCGGACCTGTTTCGCCAGTGCACGGGGCGCGAGACGATTCCTGAACAGTCCTTTGCCGAGGCCTGGATCGTCTGCGGGCGCCGCAGTGGCAAGTCGTTCGAACTCGCCCTTGTGGCCGTGTTCCTGGCCTGCTTCTGTGAATATCGGCAGTACCTCGCGCCTGGCGAGCGCGCCACCATCCTGGTCGTTGCGACCGACCGGCGGCAGGCCCGAACCATCTTCCGCTACATCCGGGCCTTGCTGGTGGAGGTGTCGATGCTTGCCCGTATGGTCGAGCGCGAGGCGGCGGAAGAGATCGACCTGAGCAACAGCGTCACGATCGAGGTCGGCACGTCGTCCTATCGGGCAGTGCGCGGCAGGACGTTGGCGGCGGCTCTCTGCGACGAACTCGCCTTCTGGTCTTCCGACAACTCTGCAAACCCCGACTATGAGGTCCTGGACGCGCTCCGGCCCGCCATGGCGACGATCCCGACCGCCATGCTGCTGTGCGCCAGCTCGCCCTATGCGCAGCGTGGCGCCCTATATGACGCGCACCGTCGGCACTTCGGGCAGGACGGTTCGCCCGTGCTCGTGTGGCAGGCGGCCACGCGAATCATGAACCCTACGGTGCCGCAACGGGTGATCGATGAGGCCATGGTCCGCGATCCCGTAAGCGCCGGGGCCGAATACGGAGCCCAGTTCCGAACCGACGTCGAGGCCTTCGTTTCGCGCGAGGTGATCGAACGGCTTGTTCCGCCCGGCGTGGTCGAGTGCTCTCCGGTTGCGGGTACACGATATCAGGCGTTCTGCGACCCGTCCGGTGGCGCGAGCGACAGCATGACCCTCGCCATAACCCATCAGGATGGCCGGCGGGGCATCCTGGACGCGGTGCGCGAGCGCAAGGCCCCGTTCAGCCCCGAGAGCGTCGTGGCCGAGTTCTGCGACCTTCTCAAGCGCTACGGCCTGCGGACCGTGACCGGCGATCGATATGCGGGCGAGTGGCCGCGTGAAGCTTTCCGACGCCATAGCATCGAGTACCGCCCGGCCGAAAGTTCGAAGAGCCTGATCTATGTCGACCTTCTGCCCAAGCTGAATAGCGGCGAAGTCCAGTTGCTCGATATCCCGGTGCTGATCAACCAGCTTGCCGGCCTGGAGCGGCGTACTGCCCGCGGCGGACGGGACAGCATCGACCATGCACCCAACACGCATGACGACGTGGCGAACGCGGTTGCGGGTGCCATCACCCTTGCCGCGACGGACGCGCGCACTGGTCGTGTGACCGTGTCGACGATCGATATCGGCTACTGCCCGAGCCCGACGATCGGATCACGCATTCCTAAGGACGCGGCGCGCGTGATGACGCCGAACGGTTGGATACGGGGCAGCGCAGGGCCGCAGAGATTAGCATAGGAGTTCAGCTTGGAACACATTCCCGAGACACAGCAGCGCTTGATCGACGACGAGCTTACCAAGGCGCTCGTCTCAGCAGGCGTCGGCCGGGAGTTCGTCCAGGCCACGCGAGCTATGCTGGCACCTATGGTGAAGTGCATCCGCGAGGAGCGCCCGCAGTACCGAGTTGTCGCCGACACCGACCTCGGCGAGCAACCGGTCGCTGCTTTTGTGGAGCGGTGGGCCAGGTCTGATGAAGGAAAGCCCTTCGTCCGCGGCGCCGGAGCCACCGGCTCCACGGGGGGTCGCAACGAACCGAACCCGTTCTCGGCCGATGCCTGGAACGTCACCGAGCAAGGCCAGGTCGCCAAGGCCGACGCCACCAAAGCCGAACGCCTTGCCAAGGCGGCCGGCACCACTGTCGGGGGATCGCGCCCCATCCGCCGCGCCGCCTAGAGAAGCTACACCGTGGACCTCGCCGAACTCTCGCTCTCCATCGACTCCTCGCCTGCCGTTCAGGCCACGGGAGCGCTCGACCAACTCGCCGCCGCCGCCGCGAAGGTCGATGCCGCCAATGCCGCCATGGCGGCCAGCCATCGGACGGCGGGTGCCGCGGTTGCCGGTGCCGCCGCGGCCGGGCAGGCCGGCAAAGCCGCGCAGGGCGAGTATTCCACCGCGACCAGCAAAGCCGCCGAATCCATCGCGGCCCATACCAAAGCCGTGGTCGATAACACCAAGGCGCATGGTTCAAGCTCCATGGCCGCGTCGGAACTTGGCCACGTCTTCCGCAGCGTCTTCGATGAGATGCAGGCAGGCGTGCCGCTTACCCGGGCACTGTCCATGGAATCGGGCCGCCTGGCCCAAGTGATCGGCAGCGGCGGCCTTGGAGGGGGTCTGTCCAGCCTTGCCGCGAGGGCGGCCGGACTGGTGAACCCGTTCACGCTCGGCGCGGGCGCGGTTATCGGTTTCGGCGCCGCCGCGATCTATGCCGCGACCTCCTATCGAAGCATGCGGGAGGAATTGGAACGCTCGCTGATGGGCGTGGGGCACATCTCGGGACTGAACGCCGGCGGCTTGAACGACCTTGCGGGCCGTTCCGGTTCGCTGACCGGTCTGTCGACGTCGGACAGCCGCAGCGCCGCCGAAACCTTCGCGGCCAGCGGGCACCTCGACGCCGACAACATGGGCCGTTCCCTCGGGCTCGTGCGGGGCTACGCGGGCGCTTTCGGCACATCCTACGGCGAGGCCAGCAAGGGGCTGGACGACCTGTTCGCCGACCCGGTGAAGGGTGCCGACAGGATGAACGAGCGGCTCGGTTTCCTGAACGACAGGACCCGCGAACTCATCACGACGATGCGCGACCATGGCGACATGCAAGGTGCCGTCCGAGCCCTCATCGATGCGTCCAGCACGAGCCTGAACGAACAGGCGCAAAAGCTCGGCGTGGTGAGCCAGTTCTTCAAGAATGCCGCCGATGACGCGGCCCGGTTCCGCGACGCGCTCGGCAAGGCGATGACAGGCCCGATCGGCCCCATGGAGCGCATGGTCGAGGCTGAGCGCCGGCTGAACAATCCCGACATGATATCGCTCATGGAACAGGCCCGCCGCTCGGCTGATGATTTCCGCCGCAATCCCGAGGCGGCCCGCGGCCTCGCGCACATGACCGCAGGCGTCGGCCAAGGCGCGAGTCCTTACGACGCCGCGTCCGACCCGTGGAGCCTGTCGGAGGACGTTCGGCGGGCGTCGCAACTGAAGGACATGCAGCAGCGCGACTTGATCGCGAACCGGCAATCCCTGTCGGCCGGCGACATCACCCGCGCGACCATGCCCGACATCATGGCGCGGCAGAAGATGCAGGACGACCGGGATTCGCTCGCCAAGTCGCTCGGCAACCCCGATACGATCCGGGATCTCGGGCCGCTGGCAACCGCCGCGTTCGATGCCCTGGGCCGGCTGAACCTCGGCCTGGCCACCTTCACGACCTCGGCCGAGAGAATGCATCAGGACTCGGCCTTCCGCACGGCGTCGATAACCGCCGATGACGCGGCCACGAAGCTACTCATCGACACCCAGAGCATCTATGCCAGGACTATGCGCGACAGTAAGGACGCGGCACTGGCGGCGGCGGCGGCCGAGACCACGCGCGCCGAGGCGGTCGCGAACGCCACGAAGCGCATCAGCGACGTCGTTATCAGCTTCAACGATCGTGCCGCTCTGCTCGGCCTGAGACCGGCGCAGCGGTTGGAGGAGGAGCATCGGCAGGAACTCGAGAAGTTTCAGCGCGAGAACGCTATTCCGGCCGGCACCGGCTATTCGGCAGCGGGCCACCAGGGTAGCGGCGCCCTGACCGGCGGCTTCGATGCCGCGGTGAATCGCACGCTCGGTTTCGAGGGCGGGCGCCTCGCGGCCGACACGAACGGAACGCCGACGCAGTTCGGAATCAACGCAGCCTATAATCCAGGCGTGGATTTGAATGCTTTGACCGTCGACAAGGCGAAGGAAATCTATCGGTCGAAGTATTGGAACCCTCTCCACCTTGACGGTGCCTCGGCCGGACTTCAGCGTGTCGCCTTCGATACATCCGTGATGGAAGGCCCCGCGCGGGCGAATAGCTTCATCAAACAGTCCGGCGGCGACGCCGACCAATTCATGGACCTCCGGCAGAAGTTCGAAGCGGGCCTCCTGGCGAAAGACCCGGCGAAGTATGGGCGGTTCGGCACGTCATGGGCCAATCGCGATGCCGGCTTGCGGCTCGACCTCGGCAAGTCGGGGACGATGGAAGGAAATCCGATCTCGACGGCCGGCACGGACACGAGTGCTGGCAAGCGGAGCATCGACAGCTACTACGCAAGCAGCAATCAGGAATTGTTCAATGCGCCCTTCAAGTCGGCGGCGGAACAGCTTGGCGCCATGGACCGCGCCAATGCGGCGCTCGCTGGCAGCTTCAGTCTCTCGTCCGACAAGGTCGCGGGCATCAACGAACGGCTCAAGGTCGAGAACGGCCTGATCGCGGCCGGCGCGACCTCTCTTGACCCATACAAGGCACATCTCGACGAGATCGAACGAAGGTGGGGTGCCGCGACAAAAGCGGCCGAGGATCACGCCAGGGCGACGCAAGCGGTGATCGGTGCCATGGACGATGTCCGTGACGGCGCCAAGGGCTTCCTCGACCCGCTCATCCAGTCCGGCTTGCACGGTACATCCGTCATGGCGGCGCTGCACAGCGGTTTGGAGTCGGTGGCGTCGAAGCTGACCGGCAAGTTGGAGGATACCGCGCTCAACTCGCTATTCGGCGCAAGTGGCACGCCGGGAGGCGGGATTTTCGGATCCCTGTTGCAGAGCGCGATGGGTAACGGCATGCCCGCCTTCGCTACCGGCACGGATGATTTCGCCTCCGGCGGTCCAGCCCTGGTCGGCGAGCGCGGCCCCGAGATCGTCAATTTGCCAGCCCATGCCCAGGTGATCCCGAACAATGTGGCGTTCGGTGGCAATCAGTCAGGAGGCGGTGACGTCCACGTCCACCAGTACCTCGACGGCGCTCGGGGCGATGCTCATGTCATGGCTTTGGCGCGGCAGGGCGCCGAACAGGTGTTCAGTCGCCGCGCTCCGGAGATCCCAGCCATGATCGCGGACCAACAGCGGAGGGTGGGATGAAGCGTCAGCACGAACGGATAGAGGCTTTGATCCCCAAGGACCCGGCGCGGCGCGACCGGATTATGGACGCCATCCTGAACGTGCTGGCGGATGAGTTTCAGACGCCGGGAGAGGAGGCCATCCGCTTTGAGCCGAACGACATTTACGCGGCACTCGCTCCAATCCTCGCACAGGTGATGGCAGGCGACGTTCGGTCCATTGATCAGAAGTGGGTGGTCAAGACGACTTCGAAAATAGCGGAAATGGTGGCTGCGACCGTCCCGCCTATGAGATTGGTTCGGCAAGGAATCCTGGATCGAGACCGAATGAAGTGAGCCCTTGTTGGGGCGGCCCTGGACGGCCATCCCGACCCACGGCACACTCGGGCCATGGCTCACGTCCGCATCGCCCTCACAGCCGTCCTGCTCGCTCTCGCGGGCTGCGCCGCCACGCCGTCCCGGCCATTGGACTACCCGCCCGGTGCCTTCTACACGCCCGATGGCAAGCCGAAGGTGCTGCCCTGCATGGCGGGCGGCTTGCTGTGCTCGCCGCAGGGGTGAGCCGGACAGCTTGACGGAACCATGAGCATTTGGAAACCGAGGTGAGGGAGGGTTTTCAGCCTAGCTCAGGTTCCGCGCGAATGTGTCGAACCTGGTGCTCAGCTTCGTGCCGATCGCCGTGAAAGCGCCGATGCAGACCAAGGCAATCAAGCCCGCGACGAAGCCGTATTCGATCGCGGT
>JAABUT010003919.1_pt1 | contig 12261 bp, 15 predicted proteins | sample 5559281 | NCBI WGS metagenome assembly JAABUT01 (sample SAMN10711880, study PRJNA513359) | rock metagenome | isolation source: Antarctica rocks | place: Antarctica: Victoria Land, Ricker Hills nord | collected 2016-01-04
ATGTGTTCTTCGTCGAACAAGGCTTCGCTTCCATGGTCGCCCAGGCGAACGACGGCGGCAACGGCGTAGAGGTCGGCCTGATCGGGCGGGAGGGTATGGTCGGATACCCGGTTCTCCTCGGCGAGCACGCGGCGTCTTACAACCGGGCCATGGTGCAGACGCCGGGCGGTGCCCTTCGCATGTTGGCGTCGGCGCTGTGCTACAACCTCGATGCCATGCCCGTGCTCCACCGGCTGCTGTTCCAGGCATTGGAGGTGTCCATGGCCTATGGTGGCGCAATCGGTAGCTTGCAACAGTCCACACAGCCTGCCGCAACGCCTGGCACGTTAGCTGCTGCTGGCGCATGACCGGATAGACGGGGACGATCTGGCTCTCACGCAGGAGTTCCTGGGCATGATGCTCGCAGTGCGGCGATCGGAGATAACGGCTGTTCTTGGGCTGCTACAAGCCGCCGCGGTGGTTGACCAGCAGCGCGGCTGCGTCATCATCTGCGATCGGCCCGGCTTGGAAGCTGCTGCGTGCGGCTACTACGGGAGCGTTCAGGCGTTCATCGCCGCGGTGTGGCGACCAGCAGCTGCTTGCGGCTGCGGGCGACCCCGTCCTTTGCAGCCTCCGTCAGCAGCCGCACCGCCTCGTCGCGGGCCGCCTCGGGGCTGGGTGCCCCCGATGCCATGTCGTCGCGCACCTCGGTCTGGCCATCGCTGAAATCGACGAAGTAGGGCGGCACGGTTACGGGTCCAGGGTCGTTGCGCGGGCCACCATTGGCGCGGCATGGGGTCCTGCCGCAGCTAACCTTGGCGTGCCCTGAGTGTTGCGGGCTGATGCGCCCTCCTGCGACATGACTTTGAGAGGCCGTACGGTTCCGTGCGTTGATGCGAGAGGGCGCGCGGGTCGTGGGTCCTGCTGTCACAGGACAATGATCGCGAGATGCCATAACCTCACCTTCGGCGTTGCTGCGGTGCAGCATGGGGCGGTGTGGCCGCCTGCACGTGCGGTGCCGCGCGTGCTGTCTCACCTCCTCACCTGCCGGTCTTGCGCCACCGCCGCCGGTAGTCACCTACCAAAGGCGGCAGCAACTCGCCTTCCGGTTGCACGTTCCAGGCCAGGACGTCCCCTGCTTATCTACGACACCTGGGCGACGCTGAACCAACTCACCTCCGCCTGTCGCAAGGTGGCCAGCCAGGAGCGGACCGCAGTTGATCCACCGAGACAGCGAGGCCGGGAACGGCGCCGCGCCTGAACCGACGCAAGCCCCACGTCTCGCGCCGACCGCAATAGGCGGCTGCGAGGTGTCCGTACGCCGGACTGGCCGGGTGGTGGAAATCGCCCTCGCGTCCAGCAGCGACTATGCCACCATCGAGCTGTACGACACCTTGGTCCGGTCGGTGCAGAAGGGATCCCTCCGCCTTGAGCTAAGCCCCCTTCGCGTCTGAACCGGCCGAGGGCACGGGTTGCACGTCACGGACAGCGACACAGGAAGGCGATGCTGCTGGCGAAGGCCAGCGCAAGGTCGCCTCGCACGGAACAGTTTGGCAATGGCAAGAGCAAAGATCAGCAGCGAGCTGCACGACGCCCCCGCGGCGGCCATGGAACGGCCGCTCAGCACCGCTTGGCTGCGGGAGTGCATCGGCCCCCAGCCGCAGAGCAGCAAGGACGTCACCTTCCTGGTCCTGGCCGGCGAGGTGGACCGCCTGCAGGCGGTCCAGGACCTCGCCATAGCGACCCAGGGTGAGGCACCGGACCCCACCGGCCTTCAAGCCACCAAACAAGAAGTAACGGCCATCCTGGCCGCAAGCCAGCGCGCGCGGACCATCTTGGTCGAAGGGCACGGCCCGCCTGCCGGCGGCGTGGCGACGGCTGCGGCGAAAGCGGCGGTGTAGGCGATGGGCGGGAAAGGTTGGGATACGGCACGGCTGCGGCTGCGCGCGCCGGAGCCCGACGACGCCCCGTTCCTCTCGGCGATGATGACGCCGGCCGTCAGCCGCTGGGCCGCGTCCTGGCCGGTGCGCTTCTCGTCCGGGATGGCGGTCGAGCGGATCGCCGTCGCCCGAGCATTGGCGAAGAAGGGCATGGCTCTTCCCCTTGTCGTTGAGCGATGATTGGATGGCGTCGTGCTGGGGTGGATCGGCGTGGCCCGCGACGCCGCTGACGGCCGGCGCGGCTCGCTCGGATACTGGCTTGGCGAGGAACACCAGGGCCGGGGCTACATGCGCGAGGCAGCCCCAGCTACCGTGGCAGCCGCCTTCGAGACGCTCGGCTTAATGGTGATTGAGGCCGCTGCGCAGCCGGGGAACGCGGCTTCCTTCGCTGTTCTGCGGGGCTGTGGGATGGTTGCCATGGGCGAGCGGACGGTGTTCGCGCCGGCACGCGGCCGGGACGAGCTATGTCACCTCTACGAAGTCACGCAACGAAAACCTTGAACCGACTCGGAGTAGCGGAGTGGCTCGTGTCGTTTCGTAAAGTAAATGGACCCTGTTGGCGAAGTCGGTCATCAAGCGGCGAGGGCTGAGAAACGTGACATACGGGTTGGCGCGAGCGTGCGGCCGGCGAACCAAGCGGCAATCCGGTCGAGGTTGAGGGCCGCAGCGGTGGCCACGTGCTGCAGTCCCGTCTTTGGCAGACCGCGGTAGCGTGCCCTTCGCAAGCCAAAGCCGCGCACGGCTTGCGAGAGGGTGCCCTCGACGCCGTTGCGCTGTGCATACAGGCGCTTGCCGTCCACCGTGCCCTCGTGCGCCCTGGCGGCCGCAAGCGCTTCGTGTTCGGGTCGTGGCAGCAGCGCCAGCACCCGGCCCTGATATTTTGAGCGCGCCCAGGTGCAGCGTACGCGCGACGCGCAAGCCCGGCAATCGGGGGCGCGGAACTGGACATGGATCATGCTGCCCGGCCCTCGATGCTTGGCGTTGTCGGTCCAGCCCGTGCTTTCCTTGCCCCCAGGGCAGCGGGCAAGTGCCTTGGCAGGCAGGGCAATGCCGTCACATCCGCATCCCGCGTCCCTGCCGCAGCCCTTAGCCGTGGTCTGGGCGTGCCTGGCAGCCTGCATGAACGGTCGGCGGACCGGGAAGGCGCCGTCAGGCGCCTGTTGCACCAGGTCGGCTGCCGGATACTGGTGCTGGACGAGCTGCACAACTACGACACGTTCCTTCGGCACGGCCTCGGCCGCACCGGACCGGGCGCACGCAACCTGGACCGGACTTCGGACGCCGAACTTGTGCGCTTGTCGGCCGGAATACGCACCGGCACCGGCGTGCCGGTCGAGCGGCTGCAAGGGATGCGGACGGGGGCGACCATAGCGCGGGTGAACGAGCGCATCCAGGGATGGCTGCTGACCGAAGACGGGCGGGCGGCGCTGGACCAGTTGCTGGTATCGCTGATGTGCATGACGCGTCAGGCCGAGGCGGACAGCCGTGCCCGGGAACGCCATAACGAAATCTAACATTAGACTGGTATGCGGCACATAGACTGGATGACCGATTACGTGACATCGTAAGTGGGTGATGGCCAGATTTGGCGGCTTGTCACGTATTCGTCCGTTTATGGAGCACCCCGTGCCCATGCTGATCGGCTACATGCGGGTGAGCAAGGCAGATGGCAGCCAGGTGCTCGACCTTCAGCGCGACGCCCTGCTCAGTGCCGGCATCCCGGCGGACCGGCTTTACGAGGACCACGCTTCCGGCAAACGCGACGACCGGCCCGGGCTGGAGGCGTGCCTGAAGGCCCTGCGCAAGGATGACACGCTGGTCGCCTGGAAGCTGGACCGGCTCGGCCGCGACCTCCGCCACCTGGTCAACCTCGTTCACGACCTGACCGGGCGAGGTGTGGGCCTAAAGGTACTGGCCGGTCAAGGCGCCAACTTGGACACCACGACCGCGAACGGCCGCTTGGTGTTCGGCATCTTCGCAGCGCTTGCCGAGTTCGAACGTGAGCTGATCATCGAGCGCACCCAGGCGGGTCTGGCATCCGCGCGCGCGCGTGGCCGCAATGGGGGGCGACCGTTCAAGATGACGACTGCCAAGCTCCGCCTCGCCCAGGCCGCCATGGGCCAGAAGGAAACGAAGGTGAGCGAGCTATGCGCGGAGCTCGGCGTCACGCGCCAAACGCTCTACCGCCATGTGGACCCCAAGGGCGCGCTACGGCCAGACGGGGAGAAGCTGCTGCGCGGGCGCAGGGGACACGCCCCGACGCCGGGCAGTGCGCCAATGCAGGCTCCGGCGTGAGTCTCCCGTGGCCGGAACGCACCGTGGACCGACTTGATCTGGACCACGCCGGGCTGTTCAACGCGTCGCCGAACCCCTACCTCGTCCTCAACCACTCCCTCATCATCGTGGGTGCGAACCGGGCCTACCTCGACGCCACCAAGCGCGACCTCGCCGACATCGTCGGACGCTGGGCGTGGGACGCGTTCCCGACCGATCCCGAAACGCTGCGCCAGTCCGTGGCGTCCTTCGAGCGCGTGCTGCGGACGGGCAAGCCGGATACCATGGCGCTGTTGCGTTTCGACATCCCCAGGCCAAAAGAGGAAGGCGGCGGCTTCGAGGAGCGCTACTGGAGCATCGTCCACACCCCTGTGCTGGACGCAGCCGGCGAGGTCGCGCTGGTGCTGCAACATCCGATCGACGTCACCGAGCTGCAGCGTTTACGTGGTGAAGCACGGTATCCGGGAAAGGAGCGCCGGGTTCAGCTGGCGCCCGCGCAGGCCGGCATCTTCGACCGTGCCCGGGCCGTGTACGAGGCCAACCTCTCGCTCCAGGCCGAGAGCGAGCGGCTGCGGGGCCTATTCGAGCAGGCACCAGGCTTCATGTGCGTGCTGCGCGGGCCGGAGCACCGCTTCGAGCTGGTAAACGCGGCCTACTTGCGGCTCGTTGGCGATCGCGACCTTCTGGGCAAGCCAGCGCGCGAGGCGCTTCCCGAGGTCGCAGGCCAGGGCTTCTTCGAGCTGCTCGACCGCGTCTACACCACAGGCGAACCCTTCGTCGGCCGCGGCCTGGAAATCACCGTGCAGGCCGGCCCGGGCGGCGCGCCCGAACAGCGCGTCATGGACTTCGTCTACCAGCCGGTCACCGACACCGACGGCCAGGTCTCCGGCATCTTCATCGAGGGCAGCGACGTCACCGAGGCGCACCGGACCCGCACAGCGCTGGCCGCCGGCAATGCGCGCTACGCCTCCGTGCTCGACGCGATGGGCGAAGGCTTCATCATCCTCGATGAGGCATTCCATGTCGTCGAGATCAACGCCGAGGGGGTGCGGCTCGACGGCCGGCCGCGGGTCGAGATCCTCGGCCGCTCGTATTGGGAGCTGTGGCCGGCTTTGGTGGGCACGCCGGTCGAGGACGCTTATCGGGCGGTGATGGTCAAGCGCGCCCCGGCCGTGCTCGAGCACCGCTATGTCAAGGACGGGCACGACTTATGGATCGAGCTGCGCATCTACCCCGTGCCGGGCGGGGTCACCGCGTTCTACCGCGACGTGACTGAGCGCAAGCAGGCCGAGGCGGCGCTGCGCGAAAGCGAGGCGCGGTTCCGCCACATGGCCGACAGCGCGCCGGCGCTGATTTGGATGAGTGACGCCCGAGGCCAGTTGGTCTTCGCCAACATGCATTACGAATACGTGTTCGGCCGCCTGGCCGCGACGATACTAGGGCAGGGTTGGGAGCAGGACGTGCTGGCGGAGGACCTGCCCGGCTACCGCGACGCGTTCCGCGACACCTTCCGTGCCCGCCGGATGTTCCAGGCCGAGGTGCGCGTACGCGACCGGGACGGACAGGTGCGGTGGATGCGGGTGGAGGCAGTGCCGCGGCTGGATGATCGAGGCACCTTCCTGGGCTACACCGGGTGCGCCGTGGACATCACCGAGGCGCGGCTGGCGGCCGAGGCGCTGGAAGCGCGTGTGGCCGAGCGGACTGCCGAGTTGCACCAAGCCGTGGATGCGCTGCACGCGGAGGCGCTGGAGCGGAAGCGGGCCGAGGAGGCGCTGCGGCAGTCGCAGAAGATGGAGGCGGTGGGCCAGCTCACCGGCGGGATCGCGCACGACTTTAACAACATGCTGCAGGCGATCGGCGGCAACCTGGAGATGCTGGGGCGTCGCGTGGAGCAGGGGCGCGCGGTGGAGACGGCACGATACGTGGACAGCGCGCGCAAGACGGTGGAGCGGGCGGCGGCGCTGACCCATCGTCTGCTCGCCTTCGCGCGCCGGCAGGTACTGCAATCCGAGCCCGTCGAGCCGAACGCGCTGGTCGAGGGCATGGCGGAGCTGGTCCGGCGCACGGTCGGACCGGCGATCAAGGTCGAGCTCAGCCTGGGCGGCGGCCTCTGGACGGTGCTGTGCGACCGGAGCCAGCTGGAGAACGCGCTGCTCAACCTGGCCATCAACGCGCGCGACGCCATGCCCGAGGGAGGCAGGCTCACCATCGCCACCGCGGACACGCACCTGGCCGAGGCAGACGTGGCTGGCCAGGAGGGTGCAGCGCCCGGCGAGTACGTCGAGATCACCGTCGCGGACACCGGCACCGGCATGGACGAGGTGACCCGGGCGCGTGCCTTCGAGCCGTTCTTCACCACCAAGCCGCTCGGGCAGGGAACGGGCCTTGGGCTGTCGCAGCTGTATGGCTTCGTGCGGCAGTCGGACGGCATGGTGCGCCTGGACAGCGCTCCGGGTCAGGGCACGACCATGCGGCTCTATCTACCCCGGCACGCGGATGCAGGCGAGCAGGACGAACAGGCCGGGCCGGGCCGGGCCGGGCCAACACGCCGCATGCCGGCGCGGGCGAGACGGTGCTGCTGGTCGAGGACGAGGCGCAGGTGCGCGAACTGGCCGCTGAAAGGCTGCGTGAGCTGGGCTACAGGGTGCTGGAAGCTGCGGACGGACCAGCCGCGCTGCGCCAGCTGCACTTGGCCTCTCGTGTGGACCTGCTGGTGACCGACGTGGGCCTGCCGGGCGGCCTGAACGGGCGGCAGGTGGCGGAAGCCATACGCGAGCGCAGGCCGGGTTTGCCCGTGCTGTTCATCACCGGTTATGCCGGGGACATCCTCGAAGGTCAGCTCGCGCCGGGCATGACGGTGATCGGCAAGCCGTTCACGCTCGACGTGCTCGCGGTGCGGGTGCGGGCCATGCTGGAAGCGGCACCCGCTGCGTGACGTCCGGTGTGGCACGAGTTCGTCTCGCTGCCGCCGAAATCCACTCTGGCACGTCGCTGAAGCTGACTATGGGAAATGACGGTAAGGTGACCTTGCTCGCGCTTCCATGTACTATGGACAAGTCATGCCACACAACGACGCTGCCCCTGCTTCCGCTCCGGACCATGTCGAACTGCGCTTGCGCCAGCTGGAGTTGGCGGGGCGCTTCGGGCTGTTCGCGCTGGGGCAGGACGAGCTGCAGCCGGTGCTGGACGAAGCCTGCCGGGTCGCGGCCGAGGGGTTGGGGGTGCGTCACGCCAAGCTGATGCGGTGCGATGCCGAGCGGGGCGACTCCCTGGTCGTGGCGGGCGTGGGCTGGCAGCCGGGGGTGGTCGGCGTGTGCCGGCTCGGCCCGGGCCGCGAAAGCCCGGCCGGGTTCTGCGTCGAGGTGGGCGAGGCAGTCGTGTCCAACCATCTGGAGGAAGAACGTCAGTTCGCGGTGCCGCTCGTATTGGGCAAGCACGGCATCCACAGCGCGATCAACGTGCCCATCCCCGCCCCGGTCGGTGGCCTGGCCCGCTTCTGGGGCGTGCTGGAAGCGGACGGCACGGGGCGCAGCCACTTCAGCCAACCCGACAGTGCGTTCCTGCTCCTACTCGTGGCCACGCTGGGCGCCTGCGTCGAGCGCGACGCGCGCCGGGCCGAGCTGCGCCGCTTGACCCAGGAGCGCGACGCAGAGCGCGATCTGCTGGTGCAAGAGGTGCATCACCGCGTGAAGAATAGCCTGCAGCTGGTGACCGCGCTGCTGTCCACCCAGGCTCGGGGGTCGGAGGCGCCCGCCGTGCGCGAGCAGTTGCTGGAAGCGGCGGGCCGGGTCGCAACCATCGGCGCCGTGCATGAGCGGCTGTACCGGGACGGTTCCGGCGAGGAGGCGGACGCGGCGGCCTACCTGGCTGGCCTCGTCGGGGACCTGCGCCGGTCCATGTCGGACGCTGCCGCCGGTCGCACGGTGGCGCTGGACGCGCCCCCGCTGCGGCTGCCGGCCGACCGGCTCACGCCGCTTGGCCTGATCGCGACGGAGCTGGTGACCAACGCCTTGAAGTATGGCGGAGGCCGGGTCAGGCTCGTCGTGCGTCCCACCGAGGCGGGCATCGAGATCGCGTGCGAGGACGACGGGCTGGGCTTCCCGGAGGCGTTCGACCCGCGCCGGAGCCGCGGATTGGGCATGCGCCTGGTCGCGGCGCTGGCAAAAGGGGCGGACCCGGTGCGGGTGGACCGCTCCGTGCCGCACGGCCGCGTGGTGGTCACCGTCACTCAGGGTTGAACGCCTGCGTAGGCGCCGCAAGGGGCAACTCACGCCGGGGAGGCTGCGTTCGCGTCGTAGTTGTATTTGGGTTTGAGGGCACGCGCCGGCATTATGTCTATCCGTCCTCGCGTTACGCTGCTGCTGGTCGAGGACGACGAGCTTGTGCGCCTGACTGTGGCCATAACGCTGGAGGACCTCGGGTTCACGGTGCTTGAGGCAACGACGGGCGAAGCGGCGTTGCAGCAGCTCAAGGCCGGCCTGGACACGGACATACTGGTCACGGACATCGACCTTGGCCCAGGGATCAGCGGGTTGCAGCTTGCGGACCAGGTGCGGGCGTTGCGGCCCGGGCTTCCCGTGGTGTTCGTCACGGGCAGGGTGACGACGTTGCAAGGGCGAGCCCGCCGGGAACGGGAAGCCTACCTTCCCAAGCCGTTCGAGGGCGAGGCGCTTGCGAGCGTCGTGTACAACCTGTTGCCGGCCTGATTGCGCCGTAGTTGCAAGGCTCAGTTGGCCGGGGCCGCTTCCAGCATGGTTCGCGCCTTTGCTGCGAGGGCGTCCAAAGAGAACGGCTTGCCGATCACCGCCATGTCCGGGGCGAGCTGGCCGTCGAGGAGGGTGCCGGCATATCCGGTGATGAACAGCACGGGCAGGCCCGGCTGGCGTTCGCGTGCGGCATCGGCGACCTGCCGCCCGTTCAGCCCGCCCGGCAGGCCCACGTCGGACACGAGCAGGTCCACGCGCGGGACCTCGCGCAACAGGCGCAGCGCCGCGCGGCCGTCCCCGGCTTCCAGCACCCGGTAGCCCAAGTCGCGCAAGTGTTCCGCGACTGCGGTCCGCACGTCCGCCTCGTCCTCGACCAACAGCAGCACCTCGCCCGCGGCGGCTTGTGGGGCGTCCGTGGCAGCACCTGGGCCATCCTGCCCCGTTCCGTTTGCAGCCCCATGCCGGGGCAAGTACAAGCGCACGGCCGTGCCCCGCCCAGGCGCGCTGTCCAGGCGCACGATCCCGCCCGACTGCCGAACGAAGCCGTACACCTGCGACAAGCCCAGCCCTGTCCCCTGCCCAATCGGCTTGGTGGTGAAGAATGGCTCGAAGGCGCGCGCCCGCGTCGCCTTGGACATCATAGACATGCGCCAGCTCAGCCAGCGTCTTCTCGCCCTTGATGGCGGCCAACGCCACCTTCGCCTTGAAGGCCGGGTTGTGGTTCCGGCGTGCTCGCTTCGTCATTCTTGCTCCTGATCCGCGGTATCCTCGCCGCGCTCAGGCAGACAATCCACTTAGCGACCTGTCCGAATTTACCCAGCCATCTCTCTCTGCACGAACGCCCTCGAGAGCGACAACCAGCAACCACCTGGGGTTGTATTACTAGAAGCGTTAACTTATCCTAATGTATAAATGAAAGTAGTTGCGATGCATGGCAGGCCAAGTTGGATGTCCTTCCACGTTGTTGGCCTATCTGCGACCTCTGCATCGGTATGTCGCCAGACCAGCAAGCGCGCATCTTCGCGCCGTTTGACCAGGTGATGACCAGCACAGGAGCAGCGGCTTCGGCATTGATCTCTGGGTGGCGAACCGCCTGGCCACGGCCATGGATGGCCGGGTCAGCACGTCGAGCGTTGTGGGTGAGGGTTCGACCTTCAAGGTGACGTTTTCCCTTCTACCCCCAAACCAGGATCGGACGGCGACTTGACGCGACCTGACGAAAACGAAGTCGGCAATGGAGAGGCGATCGAGCGGGTCCGCAGCCTTGTGCCGGGGTTGGATGCGATCCTGTGCGGCGGCTTCCTGCGTGGCGGCCTGTATATGATCCAGGGACCGCCCGGCATAGGCAAGACGATCCTGGCAAGCCAGATTATGTACAGCCAAGCGGCCGAAGGCAGCCACGCGCTCTACATCACAGTGCTGGGCGAGAACCACGGCCGCATGATGACGCACCTGCGCACGATGCGGTTCTTCGATGAAGCGCTCATCCCCGACCAGGTGGCCTACATCAGCGGCTACAAGGTGCTTGAGGACGACGGCCTCAAGGGCCTTTTCACACTTATGCTCCGGGAGGTCATGGCCCGAGGGGTGAGCCTGCTGGTGCTCGACGGCATGAGCGCAATCGAGAATAGGGTTGGGGCCAGCGTGGGACCAGAAGGCGAGTTCGCGATCAAGCGGTTCGCCCACGAGCTGCAAACGCTGGCCTCTTCCACCAACTGCACCATGTTGCTGTTGACCAGCGTGGTGGGCGCCGTGTCAGCGCCGGAGCACACCATGGTGGACGGGCTGATCGAGCTGCGGCAGCGCCCCTACGGCTCCCGGACCGAGCGCCGGCTCGTAGTGTCTAAGCTCCGCGGCAGCGGTTTCCTGGAAGGCGAGCACGCCTTCCGCATCAGCCGCGACGGCTTCACCGTCTTTCCTCGCCTTGAAGCCCTGCTCGCGACGCCCACGCGCCGTACACCGCCGCCACGGACGCGCGTGTCATCCGGCGTTGCCACGCTCGACGGGATGTTCGGGGGCGGCATCCCCGAGGCGACGATGACTGGGCTGGTGGGGCCGTCCGGCGCGGGCAAGACCACCCTCGGCCTGCACTTCCTGGCCGGCTCGACCGCCAGCGAGCCTGGCCTGTTGTTCGGCTGCTACGAGCCGCCGGAGCGCCTGCGCTACAAGGCAGCAACGATGGGCCTCGACATCACCGGGGTGGAGCAGCGGGGGGACTTGGAAATTCTCTGGTATCCCGTTGGCGAGCACATCCTGGACGAGCTGGCAGACCGGCTGCTCGAAGCCGTCCGGCGGCGCGGGGTGAAGCGGCTGCTGATCGACGGGATATCCGGCTTCCAGCAGGCGGCGCTCGAACCCGAGCGCATCGTGCGCTTCTGGTCCGCCCTGTCCAACGAGCTGCGGGCGCTGGACGTCACGACGCTATATACCCTGGAACTGCAAGAACTTGTCGGCCCCAATCTTCGGGTGCCCGTAACTGGGATCGCCTCGCTTTCCGAGGTCATGGTGCTCGTGCGCTACGTCGAGCTTCGATCCCGGCTGTATCGCCTGATCTCGCTGTTCAAGGTGCGGGAGGGAGCCTTCGACCCCACCATTCGCGAGTTCACGATCAGCGACACCGGGATCGTCGTCGGCAAGCCGTTCGAGGGTGTCGAGGCCGTTCTGAGCGGGATGGCGCGGGAGGTCGTCCGGGGCGGGTCTGCGGTGACGTTTGGAAACGTTGGTCAAGACATGACCGGAGACAACACGGGTCATTCCGAATGAGCGGCATGGCAAGGGTGCTGATCGTTGAGGACGAGTTCGCTATTGCGGACCTGTTGGAGACCATCCTCACTGACCAGGGCTACAGCGTGGTGGTGGCGAACAACGGCCGCCAAGGGCTGGACCGCTTGGCCGAAGGCCCGCTGCCCGACCTGGTCATCTCCGACAATATGATGCCGGTCCTCGACGGCATCGGCCTGATCCGGGCGATGCAGGACAGCGAGGCACAGCGCAATATCCCCTACATCATCATGAGTGCGATGCCAGAGGCGACCATACGCGGGCGCTTCAAAGGATACGCGGCCTTTGTCCAGAAGCCGTTCCAGCTTGCCGCCTTGGTCCAGTTGGTTGCATCCGTCCTTGACAGCACACAACCGGAACCCTGAACCACAGTCGGACATGATCATGTCAGGCGCGAAATCCCTCACCTCTATTCTTCGCTCGCTCGCACCTCGAACTCCTTTTGCGGATGGACTCTCACAAATCCCCTCATATTTTGCTGACCCGGATCTAGCGCCGATTCGCGCAGTCTTTGTAGATGCTGCAGCTCGATTGGAGTTGGAGCATTGACATGGGCAAAGCGGATCAGCGGGTCCGTCTGG
>JAABUT010003922.1_pt1 | contig 12259 bp, 10 predicted proteins | sample 5559281 | NCBI WGS metagenome assembly JAABUT01 (sample SAMN10711880, study PRJNA513359) | rock metagenome | isolation source: Antarctica rocks | place: Antarctica: Victoria Land, Ricker Hills nord | collected 2016-01-04
TCCGGTCGGGCTTGACCTCGAGGAGCCAGGCCTGCGCCCATTCGCCGTTCCGGTGCACCCACCACCGGTCGGCCAGCGAGGAGAGTCCGTGCTCGCGAACGACCGACTCCGCCAGCTCCTCGTCGGCGGCCGGCGCGAGCGCGGCACCGAAGATGGTCGCCGGGACCCACCGACCGGCGCCCGCGGGGAGGAGCAGTCCAAGGAGCTCGTCGTCCTCGTCCCGGCGGACCTCGATGGGGCTGGGGACGGACATGGGTGTGCTCCTTCCGTGACTGGGCGGTCCTCGAGACTACGAGCTGACGGTGTGTCAGGGTCAACCGGTTTGTCGCCCAGCCACCGGCCCGCCGGCCGTCGTCAACCGGTATGCCGTGCAGCCCCGGCAACGGGGGGCCGGCCTGACGGCCGTCTGGCCTAGGCTCCCCCCGTGACCTCGAGCGCGCAGCCGACCGCCCGGCATACCGGCCTGTTCCTGGCCGTGGAGGGCGGCGACGGGGCCGGGAAGTCGACGCAGGTGCAGCTGCTCGCGGCCGCCCTCACCGCCGCCGGGCGCGACGTCCTCGTCACCCGGCAACCGGGAGGGACCGACCTCGGAGTCGAGATCCGCGCGCTCGTCCTGCACGGCGACCACATCTCGCCGCGGACCGAGGCGCTGCTCTATGCGGCCGACAAGGCCCACCACGTCGACACCGTCGTCGCGCCGGCGCTCGCGGAGGGACGAGTCGTCCTCACGGACCGCTACGTCGACTCGGCGATCGCCTACCAGGGTGCCGGACGCGACCTCGGGGCCGACAAGATCGCCCGGCTCCAGGGCTGGGCCGTCGGCGGATTGGTGCCCGACCTGACCATCGTCCTCGACGTCACGCCCGAGGTCGGCCGGTCGCGCCGCGGCGAGGTCCACGACCGGCTCGAGGCGGAGGGCGACGCGTTCCACGCCGCTGTGCGCGAAGGCTTCCTCGTGCTGGCAGCCGCGGCGCCGGAGCGTTACCTCCTCGTCGACGCCGCGAGCGCTCCCGACGCAACCCATGCGGCCGTGGTCGAGCGGCTGACGGCGGACGGAGTCCTGCCGTGAGCGTCTGGGACGACGTCATCGGCCAGCCCGACGCCGTCGAGGCCCTGACCCGGGCGGTCACGGACGCCGGCGCGATGACCCACGGCTGGCTCTTCACCGGGCCACCCGGGTCGGGGCGCTCGGTGGCGGCGCGCGCGTTCGCCGCCGCACTGGAGTGCCCGCGGGGCGGCTGTGGCACCTGCCGGGAGTGCCACACGGCCCTCGACGGCACCCACGCCGACGTGACGATCGTCGCCACCGAAGGCCTGTCGATCAAGGTCGAGGACACCAGGGCTCTGGTCCAGGAGGCGGCGCTGCGGCCCTCGGTCGGGAAGTGGCGGGTCATCATCGTCGAGGACGCCGACCGGCTCACCGAGCGCGCCGCCGACGCCCTGCTCAAGGCGCTCGAGGAGCCGACGCCGCGCACCGTCTGGATGCTCTGCGCTCCCTCGCTCGAGGACGTCATCATCACCATCCGCTCGCGCTCGCGGCACGTGCGGCTGCGCACTCCGCCCGTCGAGGCGGTGGCCGAGCTGCTGACCCGGCGCGACGGCATCGACCCCAGCATGGCGATGTATGCCGCCCGGGCGGCGCAGTCGCACGTCGGTCTCGCCCGGCGCCTCGCCCGGGACGAAGGGGCCCGGATCCGGCGGCGCGACGTCATCTCGCTGCCGGGCATGATCCGCACGATCGGGGACGCCGTCGGCGCCGCGGCAGACCTGGCCACCATCGCCGACGAGGAGTCGACGGCCGCCTCGGCCGAGCGCGACGCCGCTGAACGCACCCGGCTCATGGAGACCCTGGGCGCCGACCCGTCGGCCCGCACCCAGCCGCCGCACATCCGCGCGCAGCTCACGACTTTGGAGCGGGAACAGAAGACGCGGGCGACCCGGTTCGGGCGCGACATGGTCGACCGGTCGCTCATCGACCTTCTGTCGATCCACCGTGACGCACTCGTGCTCCGGTTCGGGGCGCACGTAGGGCTCGTCAACCAGGACAGCATCGACCTTGTCCGGTCGCTGGCGTCGTCGCACTCGGCCGAGCAGCTGCTCCGGGCGATGGACGCCATCGGCGAGGCGCGGGAGCGGATCAATGCCAACGTGCCGCCGCTCCTGGCCCTCGAGGCGATGACGGTCACCCTGCTCCGGCCGCGTTGAGATCAACGGTCCTCCGTCGTTTGTCCGGTGACGGGGCGTCAAGGCATTCTGCACACCTGGGCTCAGGGCGCTCGTGACAGACTCTCGGGATACTGTGCGAGGCGACGCGCGAGCAGGGGCACGCGCCCGGACGGACCTCGAGGAGCAACGATGACGCAGCCGCCGCCCCGACTCTTCCGGACGCGGCGCGTCGTCGCTCTCGTGGCGGGCGCGGCCGCAGCGGCCCTCACCCTGTCCTCGTGCCTCGTGCTGCCGTTCGTGCCCGACAACAAGCCCGATGGTCCGCTCTCCTCGGGGGGCCCGGGGGGCTCGGGCCAGGCCTCCGGCACCCAGGCGCCTCCGAACGGCACCCAGGGCCTCGAGCCGTTCTACGGCCAGAAGCTCGGCTGGGCCTCGTGCACCGGCGGGGAGTGCGCCGAGCTGAAGGTCCCGATCGACTACGCGAACCCGGGTGCCGGCAGCATCGGGCTGGCCCTGCTGCGGGTCAAGGCGCGCACCGCGAGCGCGCGCATCGGGTCACTCGTCGTCAACCCCGGCGGCCCGGGTGGCTCGGGCGTCGACTACGCCAAGTACGCCAACCAGATCGTCGGTGCCGACGTGCGCCGCAGCTATGACATCGTCGGGTTCGACCCGCGAGGCGTGGGCAAGTCCGCGCCGATCGACTGCCTCAACGACGCGGACCTCGACGCCTTTCTCGGCGGCGACCCCACGCCGGACGACCCCGCCGAGGAGATGGCCTTCATCGCCTCCTCGCAGAAGCTCGCCGACGGCTGCGCGGCCAAGAACCCCAAGCTCATCGCTCACGTCTCGACCGTCGACGCGGCCAAGGACATGGACGTGCTGCGGGCTGCCCTGGGGGAGCAGAAGCTCACCTACCTGGGCAAGTCCTACGGCACCTTCCTCGGGGCGACCTACGCCGACCTCTTCCCGAAGCTCGTCGGCCGGATGGTGCTGGACGGGGTCGTCGCGCCCGACCTGACGTCGCAGGAGATCAGCGTGGGCCAGGCCAAGGGGTTCGAGCTCGCGACGCGGTCCTATGTGCAGGCCTGCATCACCAGTTCCAACTGCCCCGCGGGCCGGTCCGTCGACGAAGGCATGAAGTGGATCCAGGACTTCCTCAAGGGTCTGGACGCGCAGCCGATCGCCGTGACGGACGACCAGAAGGTCAGCAAGCTCACCGAGGGCTGGGGGTCGATGGGCATCGCCGCCGCAATGTATGACGAGTCGGAGTGGAAGCAGCTGTCGGACGCGCTGCGCAGCGCGAAGTCCGGCGACGGAAACGCGCTGATGCGCCTCGCGGACAGCTATGCCGACCGGACGCCGGGTGGGCAGTACTCCGGCAACATCATGGAGGTCATCTACGCGGTGAACTGCCTCGACAAGCCCGACACGGCCGACCCCAAGCAGGTTGAGGCGAACGCCGTGGAGGCGCAGAAGCAGGCGCCGACCTGGGGCCGGTTCCTCGCCTGGGGCTCAGTGCCCTGTGGCGTCTGGCCGGTCAAGCCGGTGACCCAGCCGCACAAGGTCACGGCGCCCGGCTCCGGCCCGATCGTCGTTGTCGGGACGGTCCGGGACCCGGCCACGATCTACGAGTGGTCCGTCCGACTTCGCCAACAGCTGTCCAACGCCGTCCTCATCACCTACGACGGCGACGGGCACACGGCATACACGCGCTCGAACTCCTGCGTGGACAAGCCGATCGACGCGTACTTCGTCCAGGGCACCGTGCCGGCCGACGGCCTCAAGTGCTGACGCCGATGCGGCTCTGCTTCGTGGTGGTGGCCGGTTCGGAGATCTGAGCGGTCTTCCGTATAGTTGTGCAGCGCGCCTCCGGGCGCACGCCGCCTTAGCTCAGTCGGCCAGAGCGATTCACTCGTAATGAATAGGTCATCGGTTCGATTCCGATAGGCGGCTCCACCAAGACCCTCGGCACCTATCGGAGACGTTTCCGCTGGTCATAGGCACTTTCCATAGCGCTGAGGGCCACATCTCATCCGCCCACCGAAACCCACGAACACGGCCTTGGGTGTGTGATGGCAACGGGGAGCACTGTCCTCTTGAAGATGCTGAAGTGGCCGCGTCTCCCGAGGATCTCCTCGGTGCAGCTGTTGCCGAGAACCGCTCAGCGGGACCTGCGCGCTCGGTGCCGTTGCCCGCGCTGGTCAACGGGGACTTCGGCTTCGCAGCCCTTCGCCAGGCAGCCCAACGTGGGCGTCTTGATGCTGTTCATGGGGCCGATGGGATCTGGAGGATCACTCGTCGACGACTACCAGTGCACCAAGGGAAAGCGGCATCCATGACTGAAGGCTTGCCATGCGACTGCCGCAAGGCGACGGCGGGGACGCGCCAGCGTTCGACTCGGCGGATGACGAATGTCGACCGTGAGCCGAGGGAGGTCGCCGGTTCTCGGCGTGTTTGGGGCCTCGCCGACTGGGCATGGCCACGATGGTGAATGCGCAAGCTTTCGGTCCCTTGAGGGCATGCTTCACAAATTCAGGTCCATCGCCCAGGCTCCCTGAGGAACGACAATGCTCCATCCGCGTGCACGTCGCACCCACCCGGCAACGTCACCTCGAGACACATGTTCAGCCGGTGAGGTTCAGTGATGATGTTCTTGGCGATTCTCAGTCCCCTCCTCGCCTTGCCGTTGGTGCTGGCGCTACACCGGCTTGAGGCATGGGCTCTGGGAAGTGCAACCAGCGACCGTCGAGTCGTTCGAAACGACACCCTCGGTCGTTAGAAATGCCACGCGCCGCTCCTATGGGGTGAGGCTTCGGGCCCTCTCGAGTCGCAAGGAGGCCGATGTCGAACTGATGTTCGATACGCTCGTGTCATGTCCGACGTTCCGCGGCAGTCCCAGAGGAGGCCGCGATCCCTGGCGCCGGAGCAGCTCGTCGTCGACGTGACGACGGCCACCGTGCCCGTCAAGGTCGTTGCGTGGGTGCTCTGGGAGGACGGCGTCGAGGAACAGATCTCCGCACACGCCATTGCCTGGACCAAGCGAGCAGTGCGGATCCGCTGGGGAGCGCCGCCACACGTCCTCGAGGCGTGGGTCTGGGCAGGTGCGGTCGAACATGCGTGAGGCTCGGAAAGGACCACAGCAGGAGCGGCTGGGTCAGTGGTTCCGCAGGGCCTTGATGAGGTCAGCCTTGTTCATCGATGAGCGTCCGGGGATGCCGATCTCCTTGGCGCGCTTGACGAGCTTGTCCTTCGTCCAGTCCTCGTACTCAGCGGACTTGCCGCCCTTGCGACCCACCACCGACCTCGAGGTGTTCGCCGCGGCGTTCGCAATCCGGGCGGCCTTCTCCTTGCTGGCGCCGTCGTCACGCACTGCCTCGTAGACCTCCTTGTCCTTGACGCTGGGTCCGGGGCCCTTGCGTTGCGGCATCGTCGTCACCTTCCTGTGCGCGTGCCCACGGTGTCGTGAACGTCCTGGTCACTACCCCCGTTGGGCCGTTGACACACGTGCTCCACCGCCGAGCAGGACCGCGCCACCGACGACGACCTGAAGGAGTCAGCCGTCGGCGTTGCGCAGCAGGCGCAGGACCGCCTTCTCGATGGCCGCGCGGGACGCCGGCTTGGTGAGGTCAGGAGACTTCAGGTTCTGGACCGCTGACTGCACCGTGCGTCCCAACGTGTACTGGTCGATGACGGTCGGGTCGACGTATGACCTTCGGGCGACGGCGGGAGTGTTGCCCAGGTGCTCGGCGACCATGACCACCGCTTCGCGGATGGCCTTGTCCGCCGTTCGCTTGGTGACCGGCTCGGGGGCCTGCGCCAGTGCGAGCGCGGCGGACACCGTCGCCGCCCACGTGCGCAGGTCCTTGACCGTGTAGGAATCTCCCACCAGCTCCTGGAACCGGGCATTGACATCCTGCGCGTGGACCTCGTGCCAGCCATCCGCTGCCTTGTAGCAGAGGAGCCGGTCACACCCCGTCCGACTTCGCTTGAGGGAGGTGATCGCCTTGGCGACGAGCGGGTCGGAGACGGTGGCCTCGCGCAGCACACCCGACTTCGCCGGAAAGCGGAAAGCCAGGTCGCCCTTGCTGGCGACGACGTGCTCACGACGGAGCGTGGCGACCCCATGCGTGCCGTTCTCCTGCTCGTACTCCTCGCCACCCGTCCGGAAGAGGCCGGCGTCGAGCAGCCGGAGGGCGACTGCCAGAACCCGGTTGCGGTCGAGGTCGGGCCGTCGCAGGTCGAGAGTCAGCTGCTCTCGGACGCGGGGCAGTCGCACCGCAAGCTGCCGGATCCGCTCGTGCTTCAGCGACGACCGGGTTGCAATCCACTCCTCGTGGTAGAGGTACTGCCGCCGCCCGGCGTCGTCGGTGCCCACGGCCTGAATGTGACCGTTGGGGCAGGGGCTGAGCCAGACATCCTGCCAGGCCGGCGGAACGACCAGGTGCTGAAGCCGCTCGCGCGTCGCCGTATCGACGGGCCTGCCTTCCGCGTCCACATAGGAGAACCCACGGCCACGCCGGACCCGGCGCAGCCCCGGGGTGGTCGGGTCGGTACGTCGAAGCCGCACGGTCCTCCCTGGGTCGGCACACTTCCGCTCTCGAGACAGAGATACCCCGTTGCTGCGCGCTCCAACCGGCCGCCCCAGCGCTCCACCGCCGCAGACCTGCCCACGACGTCGTCCGATCGGGCCATCTTTGGTATGGGGCTGGTCAGGACTGTTCCTCGAGCTGGATATGCCGCACCACGCGAGATTAGCGTTGAGGCATGCACATGGACCTGGGACTGGGAGACCTCCTCGACGAGTCCCTGCGCGAGGAGATTGAGCTCACCGGCGAGCTCGTCATCGCTGCATCTGCCTGCCCCCGCCGCATGGAGCAGGCACAGCTCGACTCGATCCTCGGCGTCCACCACGGCCGAGCAAACCGTCCTGACGGCTGACGCGGCGGGCGTCGACTTCAGCCGCCACGTCAGGGCCCACCTCGAGGCCGGCCACCACGAGCTCGTCCACCTGACGCGGATGCCTTCGCCGACCTGCGAAGCCGCTATGGGCCCAGGTCGGCAACGGGCCACCAGTCACCCTCTTCCAACCCGGGTCCAGGCCCCGTTCGTCATCGTCCCCAGCCCGTTGCTCGTTCAGGTCTCGTCGGCGGTAGCGGCTGGCCCTCGGAGGCCGCACCGGGTTCGTCTTCGCCGACACGGCGGACATCGACGAGCTCCGGCCCACCGCCGAGGTGCAGCCTGCGTCCTTCGGAGAAGAACACGTGCATCCGGACCGCGGGCTCGCGCCGGCCCGACCGCCGGGTCCCGAAGCTGTGGATCAGCCAGAATCGGCCGAAGATCGGCTTCTGCTGGCCGGTAACCGCACACCTGGCTCGGCGCCGCGTCGTGCGCCGGGCGCTTCGGGGCAGAATGATGAGCCGGACCGACGACAACGATAGGGACGGACCATGACCGTGAGCGGCGCGGAGTTCGCCAGGGTGGCACTCGAGACGGTGGCCCAGGTGTCCAGCAGCCAGGGGCCCAAGGCCGCCGAGGCGGCGGCGCTGATCTCGGCCTCCCTGCAGGACGACGGGGTGATCCAGGCCTTCGGCACCGGCCACAGCGAGGCCTTCGCCATGGAGATCGCCGGACGCGCCGGCGGCCTCATCCCGACCAACCGGCTCAGCCTGCGTGACGTCATCCTCCTCGGCGGCACCGACCGTGAGGGGCTGTCGAACCAGTTCCTCGAGCGCGACCCCGGGACGGCCCAGAAGATCTACGACCTCGCCCCCGTCACTCCCGGTGACGTCTTCATGATCGCGTCCAACTCCGGCGGCAACGGCAGCGTCGTCGAGCTCGCCCGGCTGGTCAAGGAACGCGGCCACCCTCTCATCGCCGTGACATCCATGCAGCACACCACGGCCGTCGAGTCGCGGCACCCGAGTGGCCTGCGGCTCTTCGAGATCGCGGACGTCGTCCTCGACAACGGGGCGCCCTTCGGCGACGCGGTCCTCGAGCTCCCCGGAGGCGGAGCCGCCTGTGGCATCTCGTCGATCACCGCGGCCCTGATCGCCCAGATGATCATCGCCGAGGTGCTGCGCGACCTCCTTGCCCACGGGGTGACGCCTCCGGTCTACCTCTCGGCCAACGTCCCGGGCGGCGACGAGCACAACCGGGCGCTGGAGGCGCGCTACGAGGGCCGACTCCGCCGGATGATCTGACGCCACAACGATGCTCATCCTCGGCATGGACGTCGGGGGCACCAGTGCCCGGTGCCTCGTGGCCGACCTCGACGGGCGTCGGCTCGGCATCGGGCACGGCGGCGGAGGCAACCCGGTCTCGCACGGCGTCGGCACGGCGATCGAGCAGATCCGCACCGCGGTCGAGGAGGCCCTGCGCGACGTCGACCGCTCCCAGGTCTCGGCAAGCGTGGTCGGTGTGGCCGGCTTCGCCGACGAGTCGAGGGCGCGCGACGCGTTCGGGCTGATGTGGTCCGGCCTGGGCGTCGCCAGCCCGCCACAGGTCATCTCCGACACCCTGGTCGCCTTCGCCGCCGGCACGGCGGAGGCCACCGGCACCGTTCTCGTCAGCGGGACGGGTGCCGCCGCCGCGGAGGTCACTGACGGCCGCCCGGGCCTCGTCGCGGACGGCATCGGCTGGCTCCTCGGTGACGACGGCTCCGGCTTCTGGGTCGGCCGCCAGGCCGTCCGTCACGCGCTGCGGCCGCGTGGCCCGGGGGCCGACGACGACCCACTCGCCGTCTCCGTCGCCCTCCACCTCCTCGGCCGTCGAGCCGGCCGGAACGATCTGCTCGCTGCGGCGTATGCCGGGCCGCCCGTCGCGCTCGCCCGGCTCGCTCCCGTCGTAGTGGACGCCGCTGAAGGGGGAGACCTCGTGGCGTGCCGGATCCTCGCTGCGGCCGCAGACCGGCTGGACGAGTCGGCAGCATCGGTCCGAGCACCCGGTGCGGCCTCCCCAATCGTGCTGAGCGGTGGCATGTTCGCGGCGCGGCACGTCACCGAGCCCCTGCGAGAGCGACTTCGCCGCCGGTGGCCAGCTGCGCCAATTCGCCGTGCCATGAACGGAGCTGGTGGCGCTGCCTGGCTGGCGGCTCGCTCGTTGCGGATCCCGCTGCCAGCCTCGTTGCATGCCGACCTGACCCGGGACTTGTGACGGGAGGTCAACCGGTCCGGCCGCATGGAAGTATGACGGGCATGCCGACCGCCCCCGAAGACCAGAGCCTCGAGCAGGCCGACGCCAGCCGCAGGGAGACCATCCAGCGAGCGAAGGCCACGACGGGCTCGTACTCGATCACCATCCGGGTCCACACCGGCACCGACCCGGCGGTCATCGGCACCCTCGCGACCGCGGTCTCGAACTCCGGTGGCATCACCACGGCCCTGGACATCGTCGAGTCACGCCACGACCGGCTCGTCATCGACCTCACCTGCTCGGCGTCGAACGGCGACCACGCCAACGAGGTCGTGGACGCCATCGGCGAGGTGCCCGGGGTCACCGTCCACAAGGTCTCCGACCGCACCTTCCTGCTGCACATCGGCGGCAAGATCAGCGTCGAGCCGACCGTCGCGCTGCGCACCCGCGACGACCTGTCGATGGCCTACACGCCGGGCGTCGGACGGGTGAGCATGGCCATCGCGGAGCACCCCGAGGACGTCTCGCGCCTGACGATCAAGGGCAACTGCGTCGCGGTCGTCACCGACGGCAGCGCGGTCCTCGGCCTGGGCAACATCGGCCCCGCGGCCGCGATGCCGGTCATGGAGGGCAAGGCCGCCCTCTTCAAGCGGTTCGCCGGCATCGACGCCTGGCCGATCTGCCTGGACACCCAGGACGTCGACGAGATCGTGCGGACCGTGCAGATCATCTCCCCGGGGTTCGGCGGGATCAACCTCGAGGACATCGCCGCCCCGCGGTGCTTCGAGGTCGAGGCGAAGCTGCGCGAGCTGCTCGACATCCCGGTGTTCCACGACGACCAGCACGGGACCGCGATCGTCGTGCTCGCGGCCCTGCGCAACGCCCTGCGCTGCATCGAGATGTCGATCGAGCGGGCGCGCATCGTCGTCTCGGGGGCAGGAGCCGCCGGCTCGGCGATCGTCCACCTCCTCCTCGCCGCGGGCGCGCAGGACGTCGTCTGCTGGGACCGCGAGGGCATCCTCAACCGTGACGACACGAGCCTTCCTCCGGCGAAGCTCGCGCTGGCCCGCCAGACGAACCCGCGCGGGTTGACCGGAACGATGCACGACGCGGTTCGCGGCGCCGACGTCTTCATCGGCGTGAGCGCCCCGAACGTCCTGCGACCGGAGTGGATCGACGACATGGCCGAGAAGCGGATCGTCTTCGCCCTCGCCAACCCCGACCCCGAGGTGGACATCGCAGAGGCGTCGAAGCGGGCCACCGTGGTGGCCTCCGGCCGCTCCGACTATCCCAACCAGATCAACAACGTCCTCGCGTTTCCCGGTGTGTTCCGCGGACTGCTCGACGCGCGAGCCAGCCAGGTGACCACGGAGATGCTTCTCCGTGCGGCCGACGCGATCGCGTCCGTGGTCACCGCAGAACAGCTCAACCCCAACTACATCGTCCCGAGCGTCTTCGACCCGGACATCGCGAAAACCGTTGCGGCAGCGATTGTCGAGCCCCGGCAGCGCTCGGTCGCGCCGACGCTTTGAAGCCCCCTCGGCGACGGGTCTTTCGCCGACTCAGTGTGGTCGCGACCGACCCCGGCGCCGCCCCGGCGCCCTGCCTGCCACAGGGGCACGGACCGAGCACAACATGTTATCAATTCGTGACCCTCCGTGGAACCACGGATTGATTGGCGCGCTGGCCTGCGGAAAGACACTCCTGTCATTTCCTGAGTATCACCAGGATGACCCTCGCATCGGCCCTGTTCGTCTTGGGATTCAAGTGGTTACTGTTTCTTAAGGGACTTATGAGCCCTAGTCTCGGGTCACACCTCCCGCCCTTCCGTAATCAAGGGCGACACGCTGTCACCATTCCCAGGGGAGAGACCGTGCCCGACCGATTGCGTTCCTCGCGCAGCGCCACCCGCCTCGCCGTCACGTCCCTGTCCGGTATTGCCCTCCTCGTCTCGGTGATCGCGCCGGCTTGGGCAGACGCGCCAAAGCCGGTGTACCCGTCGGTCGACCAGGTCGCCGGCGCGAAAGCCGCGGTGCAGAACGCGGCCGGACAGGTCGCGCAGCTCGACCAGCAGCTGGGCGCCTCCCGCGACCAGGTCGAGACGATGCAGCAGCAGGCCGGGGATGCCGGGGAGGCCTACAACGGAGCCCGGCTGGCGCTGGAGACTGCGACGACCGCGGCAGCGGACGCCGGAGCCAAGGCGAGCGCGGCGCAGGCCACGGCCGGCGATGCCAGCCTGACCCTGTCGCGCTACGCCGCCGAGATCTACCAGGGCGGGGGCGGCACCAGCCAGCTCGACATCTTCTTTGGTGGCGGCGGCCCGCAGGATGTGCTCGACCGCGCGGCCGGCGTCGACGCCGTCGGCGGCGAGCGGGCTCGCATGGTGCAGGAGGCAGAGTCGACGAAGCTGCTCGCCCAGTCGCTCCAGAAGCAGGCCGCCGAGACCGAGGCGCGGCGGGCCGCCGCTTCCGCCGCCGCCCAGGCCGCCGCGGAGCAGGCGAAGAAGGACGCGGACACCGCCGTCGTCGAGTCCGTCCGCCTGGAGACGGGGCAGCAGCAGATGACCGTACAGCTCGCCGCCCTCCGGAACACCTCCGTCCAGCTGGAGCAGGAGCGGCAGTCCGGACTCGCGGCCGAGGAGCAACGTCGACGCGAGGAAGCCAACCGTCGGGCCGTCGAAGCCGCCGCAGCCGCGGCTGCGCAGAAGTCCGCCGACGAGGCCGCTGCACAAGTTGCCGCCGCTCGGGCCGCTGCGGACGCCGCAGTTCGCGACGCACGGAATGCACGTCAACGGGCCGATGCCGAGGCCGCCCGCCAGTCCGCCGTCAAGCTCTCGCAACAGCAGGCGCTCCAGCAGCAACAGCAGCAGGCGCTCCAGCAGCAGCAGCAGCAGGAGCTCCAGCAGCAGCAGCAGCAGCAGCAGCAGCAACAGCAGCAGCAGCAGCAGCAGCACCAGCAGCAG
>JAABUT010003923.1_pt1 | contig 12256 bp, 11 predicted proteins | sample 5559281 | NCBI WGS metagenome assembly JAABUT01 (sample SAMN10711880, study PRJNA513359) | rock metagenome | isolation source: Antarctica rocks | place: Antarctica: Victoria Land, Ricker Hills nord | collected 2016-01-04
CGTCGCAACAACTGCGTCGCCCCCCTTTGCCGTAGGGCCACCTCTCGCTTGGAAATGCCGGTCCAGGGGCGGCGCGCCCCTGGTGGGGTCGAGGGGCAAAGCCCCCGCCTTGCTCGCCTTCCGGCGGTCGCTTCGCGGGTCAGAGTTCGCGCAGCGTCAGGACCAGTTCCTCGGCTGTGGCGGTGTCCAGGTTTAGGGCGTGGGTTGCGACGTCCTGGGGAAAGCCGGCGCGGGCCAGCACGCCCAGTTCGCGGCGTTGTTCGGCGGCATCCGCTTCGCCGACCCGGAACGGGCCGATGCGCCGGCGCCGCGCCAGCAGCACGGCTGCGGCGAGTTCCGCTTCCGGGTTCGTCGGCGCCGCTTGCCGCGCCGCCTCGCCGGTCACGCCGCGGGCCGCGAGATGCGCCGTCACCTGCAGGCGTGAGCGTCCGGCCCGCGTCAGGCGGCGCGCCCGGGCGGCGGCGAACGCCGCGTCATCCACCAGGCCCAACGCCACCAGCTTTGCCGCCACGATCGCGGCGGCGCGCCGCGCGTCTGCCACCACCTGCGGATCGGGCGCCTCGACGGCCCGCGCCCAACGCTCCACCCGTCGTTCCAGCACACGCACCAGCCCGGCCTGCGTGGTGGCGAAGCGCGCGACGTGGGCCAGGGCCGCGTCGCGCAGCGATTTTTCGGTGGGAGCGGCGCCGGCCGGGCGCGCCGCACGCCTGGGGAGCTGTGCCATGCCCGAGAATTCGCATGACGGGCCGCAAAGGCAAGCCGGGACGCAGCCCTGTCGTTTTGCACCGTTGTAGGGGTTTGACTTCGTGCGTGGCTGCGGGTCATTGTTTCTGCTTCCCAAAACCGGGGGCACCTTCGTGCATGCCGGTGGAAGCCGGGGAAACGATGTCCTGCTCAGGGACATCATCTAAGGACAGTTTGGAATGATTGCCGCCCTGCTGCCGAACTACAACCGTGCGGACCTCGCTTTCGAGCGCGGCGAAGGCGCCTGGCTGTGGACGACGGACGGACGACGATTCCTCGATTTCGGCTCCGGCATCGCCACCGCCTCTCTCGGCCACGGCAACAAGCACCTGGCCGACGCGATCGCCGAGCAGGCCCACAAGGTGATGCACGTTTCCAACCTGTACCGCATCCCGGGCGCCGAGCGTCTGGCCGAGCGGCTGGTCGCGGCGTCGTTCGCCGACAGCGTGTTCTTCTGCAACTCGGGGGCCGAGGCCAACGAGGGCATGGTCAAGATGATGCGCAAGGCGATGGCCGAGACGGGTCGGCCCGAGCGCTTCCGCATCATCTGCTTCGACGGCGCCTTCCACGGCCGCACGCTGGCCATGCTGGCCGCCACCGGCAACAAGAAGTATCTCGCCGGCTTCGGGCCGGAGGTCGAGGGCTTCGACCACGTGCCGTTCAACAACCTGAACGCCCTGCGCGACGCCATCGGCCCGCAAACCGCCGGCATCCTGGTGGAGCCGGTGCAGGGCGAGGGCGGCGTGCGGCCGGCGCAGCTGCAGTTCCTGCGCGACCTGCGCGCCACCTGCGACGAGTTCGGCATCTACCTCGGCCTGGACGAGGTGCAGTGCGGCATGGGACGCACCGGCAAGCTGTTCGCGCACGAGTGGGCGGGCATCGAGCCGGACGTGATTTCCTCGGCCAAGGGCATCGGCGGCGGCTTTCCGCTGGGTGCCGTGCTGGCGAAGGAGGCGGTGGCGAAGCACCTGACGCCCGGAACCCACGGCACCACCTTCGGCGGCAACCCGCTGGCATGCGCGGCCGGCAACGCCGTGCTGGACGTGATCCTGGTGCCCGGCTTCCTGGACGACGTGGCCCGCAAGGGGCGCGTGCTGTGGGCGGCGATGGAGAAGCTGGTGGCCGAGTTCCCGACCGTGTTCGCCGACGTTCGCGGCGCCGGGCTGATCCAGGGCCTGAAGTGCCATGTGCCGTGCGGCGATGTTCAGGCGGCGTTCACGGCCGAGAACCTGCTGACGGTGACGGCCGGCGACAACGTCGTGCGCCTGGTGCCGCCGCTGGTGATCACCGACGCCGACATCACCGAGGCGGTGGCGATGATGCGGCGCGGCGCGGCGCGTTGCGTGCCGGCCCGGGTGGAGGTCGCGGCGCAATGAGCGGGGCGGCCCTGCGGCGCGTTGCCGGGAGCACGGTCGCCGGGGGCACAGCGGCCGGCGGGGAGGTCGAGCCTCCCCGCCACTTCCTGGATATCCGCGACTGCGACGGCGCGACCCTGCGCCACATGCTGGACATCGCCAGCAACTTCAAGCATGCCAGCCTGTCATCGCACCCGTCGTCGCGCCCGCTGACCGGCAAGACGGTGGCGCTGATATTCGAGAAGCCCAGCACCCGCACCCGGGTCAGCTTCGAGGTGGCGGTGCGCCAGCTCGGCGGCGACGTGGTGATGCTGACCGGCGCCGAGATGCAGCTCGGCCGTGGCGAGACCATCGCCGACACCGCCCGGGTGCTGTCGCGCTATGTCGATGCCATCATGATGCGCACCGACACCCACGAACGCCTGCTGGAGATGGCGCGCCATGCCAGCGTGCCGGTCATCAACGGGCTGACGGCGGACAGCCATCCCTGCCAGCTGATGGCCGACGTGATGACGTTCGAGGAATGCCGCGGCCCGATCGCCGGCCAGGTGGTGGCCTGGTTCGGCGACGGCAACAACGTCGCCCGCAGCTGGATCGAGTCCGCCGCGCGCTTCGGCTTCACCCTGCGCCTGTCCACCCCCGAAAGCCTGCGCCCGCCGGCCGAGTTGCTGGCCTGGGCGCGGGCGCAGGGTGCGAGGATCGAGCTGGTGGACGATCCCGAGGCCGCCGCCGCCGGGGCGCGCTGCGTGGTGACCGACACCTGGGTCAGCATGTCCGACGACCCGAACACGGCACGGCACAACCTGCTGGCGCCGTACCGCGTCACGGGAGCGCTGATGGCCAAGGCCGCGCCGGATGCGATCTTCATGCACTGCCTGCCCGCCCATCGCGGCGAGGAGGTCACGGCCGAGGTGATCGACGGTCCGCAATCGGTGGTGTTCGACGAGGCCGAAAACCGTCTGCACGCCCAGAAGGGCATACTGGCCTGGGCGCTCGGCGCCGCCAGGTAGGCAAATGTCCTGGCCGGGTCGATCACAACTTGTTGTGATCGGTGATGATCGGTGGTCGAGGCCCTGCAAATACTGATTTCGCGCTCTCGCCTGTGGACTCTGGTCCGGGCGTGAAGCGGCTGATGAATTTTTGCACGGCGTGGGCGGCGGATATTATCCCGCAAGGGAGGGTCGGGCTTATACGCGGCCATGCGATTTTGATTTGATTCCGACATATAACCTTCTGCGCAACATTTGGTTCCATGCGCCCCGCATGTGAAGCGGCGTAGGCGTTGCATGGGATTTCAGCGATTCAGGACCGCTGTGCCGATGCGGGCACCTGACGGGGGGCTGCCTCAATCCCCTACCTGCGCGATCCTGCTGGCAGCGTTCACGCGCCCGGGAGCCGCGTCTCAAAACCCGCAGAACACCCGGAAATTATTCCTGCATCATAATCAACCTGACCGCCAACAACTTGCTGACTCGGCGATTTCGTTTTGATGTAGATTTGAAATTGCTTTCGCCGGAAAATTTTAGGTATCTGCAAATGCAATCCGCATCACGCATCGCCGTCGCCCCGTTGCTCCGCAAAGCCCTTTCCAACTCGAAGATGCTCAGCGCCGAACGCGAGCGCGAGTTGCTGACGCGATACCAGGCCGACGGCAGCAAGGCCGCCATGGACGAGCTGGTGCGGTCGCACATGCCGATCATCTTCCGCGTCGCCAGCCGCAGCGCGCACAACCCCGGCGTCGACATCAACGACCTGATCCAGACGGCGACCGAAGGCCTGCTGGTGGCGATCAACCGCTGGTCGTTCGCCAAATCCGATGTCAGCGCCGCTGCCCCGGTTGCAGCCGGGTCCGACGATGCCGGAGAAGCCGGCCAGGAACCGGCGCCGACCACCGGGCAGTCCTCCCGCCTCGCCACCTATGCGTTGTGGTGGATGCGGATCATGCTGACCAACAGCGTCATCGACAACCGCGGCGTCGTCGTGCGCGCCAAGAACCCCAAGGTCCGCAAGGCGCTGTTCGCCCTGCCCGCCGCGATCAAGAAGCTGGAGATCAGGCTGCCGCTGTCCGGCATCGACGTGGCCCGCATCGCCGCCCATCTCGGCATCGCCGAACAGTATATCGACGAGGCCCTGGTCCACGCCGCCGGCGACGTCATGCTCGACGAGCCGATCGGCGACGGCATGACGCTGCGCGGCGACGTGACGCCGGACGGGCGCGCCGAGGGCGAGGCCGGCATCGTCGCCCGGCTGACATCGGCGGACACCTGGGACGCGATCTGCATGGCGCTGCTGGAGCTGACGCCGCGCGACCGGTTCATCCTCGTCACCCGCTACCTGCTGGCCACGAAGTGGAAGCTCGACCGGCTGTCCGAAACGCTGAAGATGTCGCGCGAGCGCATCCGCCAGATCGCCTGCAACAGCCTGGTCCGCATCCGCGGCGGCGTCGGACCGGACGGCGCCGCCCACAACCCGGCCCACCGCCAGGCCGCGGCGGTGATGGAGGCCCTGATCAGCCGGATCGAGCGCGTCTCGGAACTCGGCGACGCAAGGCAGATGGCGGCGCTGCTGCACGAGCTGCAGGTGACGACCGGGCCGCTCCGCACGGCTGTTCGTCCCGTGGCCGCCGCGGGCTCGGCGCCGCCGCCGACCCGACACGCACGCCTGCCGGCGCTTGCCATGCAGGATGCGGCGGACTGAATTCAGCGCGCGACACCGATGGCCGCATCCGATGGAAGGGTCATCAAATGCGGCGTTTGGTATCAGTCGGCGTGGCCCTCAAGGTTGTCGGGCGGAAACACCAGGGTCCAGCGAACGCCTTCGGGCGCGTAGACGATGGACACCTCGCCGTCCACGGCGCGGGCCACGGTCCGTTCGATCACCACCCGCCCGAAACCACGGCTGACCGGAGGAACGACGGTGGGACCGTTGCTCTCGACCCATGCCAGCCGGCACATCCATCTGGTTGATCGGTCCGCCTCCGGCGTTCCGGCTTCCAGCGTCCAGGAAATCTGCACGCGGCCGGCCGGCGTCGACAGGGCGCCGTATTTGGCCGCGTTGGTCGCCAGTTCGTGCAGCGCCATGCCGATGTGCTGGGCCGCGTCGGGCCGCACGTGCACCTCGCCGCCGGCGAGCATGATCTGCGATCCCACCAAATCGGAGTAGTGGCCGAGCTGGCTGCGGATCAGGTCGCTCAGCGCTATGTGTCCCCAGTCCTCGCGCACCAGCAGGTCGTGCGAGCCTGCCAGCGCCTGCAGCCGGGCGGAGAAGTTCCGCACGAAGTCGGCGGTGCCGGCGCTGCTGGTGGCGGTCTGGCGCATGATCGCCTGGATCACCGCCAGCAGGTTCTTGGACCGGTGCGTGACCTCGCGCAGCAGCAGGCGGATGCGGGCTTCCTGGTCCTTGCGGTGGGTGATGTCGACCAGGCTGCCGACGATGCCGTCCTGCCCGCCGTCCTGTGCGGCCATCACCGCCGCCGACATCTCGAACCAGCGGTCGGCACCGTCGCGCGCCACCCGCACCTCGGTGCGCGTCGCCTCGCCGGTGGCGACCGCGTCCTCCTTCAGGCGTGTCATCGCGCTCGACACCGTGGCCGGCAGGCCGCCGTGGTCCGGCGGCAGGCCGAGCGCGTCCCGGTTGATCCAGTTGTAGGCCAGGCTTTCGTTCTGGGTGAAGACGGTGATGTTGGCGGCACGCAACGCCGCCGCGAAACGCTGGTTGACCTCGGCCAGGGCGCGGGTGCGGTGCGCGATGCGCGTTTCCAGCGTTGCCGTCAGGCCGTGCAGGCTGGCTTCGCGCTGGGCCAGCAGACGGAACTGCGTCAGGGTGCCGCGCAACAGCAGCGCCGCCACGACGATCGCTCCGGTCAGCAACACCGCGATCGTGGCCGCCAACGCCGTCGCCACGTGCGACCGCCACCCTGCCGCCGCCGTGCGGGCGTCATCCGCGTCGGTTGTCATCCGCGCCGCGACCTGACGTATCTCCAGGGTGAGGCTGCGCCCGGGGTCGGTGTTGACCAGCGTGATCGCCTGCTCCCGCTGGCCTTGCCGGACGAGGTCGACGCTGCGCGCCAGCTCGGCGAACCTGCGGTCCGCCAGCACCCGCAGCTGCCCGACCTGGCTGGCCAGGAGGCCGTAGCTGGGGACGTGCCGCGCCACCACGTCGAGCGCCTCCGCGTAACCGGCGCCGGCGCTTTCATACGGCTGCAGGTATCGCGGATCGCCGGTCAGCAGGAAGCCTTGCTGGCCAGTCTCGCCGTCGTCGATCAGCTCCAGGACACGGGCGATGTCGTAGCGGATGTCCCCGGCGGTGGCCAGGCGGGTGGCGGCGCGGTTGCTTTCGAGCCCCAGCAGGGTGGCGAACAGCATGGCGCCCAGCAGAAGCGCGAAGGCGCCGGCGACTGCGATCATTGCCCGGCGCCGGGCGGTGTCAGTCGTTTGCGCCCGGGCCATGTCGGTTACCTGCGCATGGCGTTCGGCCGAAAGGGCTGACAGCAGCGTCAAGCCACGTGTCTCAGGACACCAGGCTGGACCTGCGGTCGAAGAACAGCGCCTGGCTGATGATGGCGCGCACCTCCTCGGTGCGGAACGGCTTGGTTATGAGGAACGCCGGCTCCGGCCGCACGCCGGTCAGCAGCCGCTCGGGGTAGGCGGTGATGAAGATCACCGGCACCTCGCACAGCCCCAGGATGTCCTGCACCGCGTCCAGGCCGGAGCTGCCGTCGGCCAGATGGATGTCGGCCAGCACCAGGCCAGGGACGTGGTTGGCGATGGCGGCCACCGCCTCGGTGCGGGTGCGGGCGATGTGGGTGATGGCATGGCCGAGGTCGAGCACCACGCCTTCCAGGTCCATGGCGATGATCGGATCGTCCTCGATGATCAGCACGGTGGTGCTGATGTGATCGGATATCTCCAGGCTGGCCTGTTCCAGCAGGTCGGCCACCTTCGCCTGCGGGATGCGCAGCACGGCGGCGATCTCGGCATGGGAGAAGCTCTCGGTGGCGTGCAGCAGGAACGCCATCCGCGGCAGCGGGCTCAGCGCGTCCAGCGACCGATCGGCGGCGCCCTGGATGCCGCCGGCGGTCGAATGGACGGCAGTGGGGGCGTCGGCCTCCCAGCTGCGCACCAGGGCGCTGTACAGCGCCACCCGGGCGGTGACGCCGGCGGCGATCGTGGTGCCGCCGATGTCGGACAACGCATGCATCGCCAGGCTGTCGCCGGCCGCCTGACTGCCGGTCAGCGCGCGGGCGAAGCGCCGCATGAATGGCAGATGCGGCGCGAATGTAGCTGCCAATGTCATGATCGGAGTCCTAAATACATGGCGAGGCTGGTGGCGGAACGACGCACGCGACGCAACGCGCAAGCGGGCAGATCGTTCCGCTGTGTTGGAACCTAGATCGTCTGGCTGCGTATCATATATATATGCCGGTATTAGAACAGCCTTTCCATGGCGCGGGGAACCCGCTTTGCCGCTGGTCATTTGGAGACACATATGGCTGAACGCTACACAACGAAGTCATTGAAGGTTCTTCCCGTGATCCCCCAGGCCAAACCGCAGGAAGGCAGTTCCGCCGTGCGCTCAGGCATCGATGCCGAGGTGCAGGCGCATATCGGTCGGCAGTTGCGTGCCGTGTATGATGACGTGGCGAACGAGCCTATTCCTGACCGGTTTCTCCGACTTCTGCGCGAATTGGATAAGAAGCGCGACGCGGCGCGGGACGACATCATATGACACCGGCTTCCGTCACCCGCAGCGCGGACAAGCCCGATGTCGCCGAGACCGCTCCAGCCAGTTCGGAAGGGCCGGCGGAGGAAACCAAGGCTGCGCTGCTGAGTGCCCTGCCCAAGTTGCGCGCCTTCGCGGTTTCGCTGTGCGGCCGCGGCGACCGCGCCGACGATCTGGTGCAGGAAACCCTGGTGCGGGCCTGGGCTAACCTGGGATCGTTCGAGCGCGGCTCCAACATGCAGGCCTGGCTCTATACGATCCTGCGCAACGCCTTCTACACCGAGTTCCGCAAGCGCCGTCACGAGGTCGCGGATAGCGACGGCATCCTGGCGGCGCGATTGGCCAGCCTGCCGGCCCAGGACGGGCACATGCAGTTCATCGAGTTCCGCGACGCGTTGTCGCGCCTAGCCAACGACCACCGGGAGGCGCTTATCCTTGTCGGCGCCTCCGGCCTGTCCTACGAGGAAGCGGCGACAATCTGCCAATGCGCGGTGGGCACGATGAAAAGCCGGGTCAACCGTGCCCGTGCCAAGTTGGCCGAGCTTTTGACGATGGCCAGCGATACCCGCTTCGGACCCGATCAGGCCTGGGAAGCGGCGGTCGACGCATCCTGGACGGCGCTGCCTTCCTCCACCGGCGAAGGCTGAACTTACTTTAAGAGGTGATGGCTCAAGCAGGTGTGATGCGAGACGGCGGAATGCCCTGGCGGGCGCCGCGGTCAAGGCTGGCGGTCAGCTCGGCGCCCAGCAGGACGGCGATCCAGAAGATGTACATCCATAGCAGGAAGATCGGCACGCCGGCCAGCGCGCCATAGATCTTGTTGTAGGATGACAGTTGGCCGACGAAGAAGCCGAAACCCAGCTTCAGCACCTGCAGCAGCATCGTCGCCACCAACGCCCCGACCAACCCGGCCGTCCAGCGCACCGGGCGCTGTGGCATGAGACAATACAGCATCGCGATCGCCACCACCTCCAGCCCGATCGGCAGCAGGCGCCGCAGTTGACCGATGCCGGCGCGCGCCGCCGCGACCGGGATGAACGGCTCGGCGCCGGTGTACAGCTGGTCAAGCGCGCCCGACGTCGAAAGCGCCAGGCCGAGCAGGAGCGGGCCGAGGGTGAGGATCGTCCAGTACACCAGCAGCCGCTGCCCCCACGTCCGCTGGACGCTGACCCGGAATATCAGGTGGAGCTGGTCCTCGATCGTTGCCAGCAGCAGGATGGCGGTGGCGATCAGAGACATGATGCCGACGGCGGTGGTCTGCGCGGCATTGGTCGCGGCGAAGGCGAACCAGTTGGCCGCGTCATCGCCGACGCTGGGCGCGAAATTGTCCAGGATCAGGCTGAGCAGGCGCTGCCGCACGCCGCTGAAGATCGGAAAGCCGGAGAACGTCACCAGCGCCACCGCGGTCAGCGGCACCAGCGAGACGATGCTGCTGTAGCTGAGCGCGCTGGCGCCGATCAGGCAGCGGTCGTCGATGAAGCGCCGGACCGCGTAGCGGATGAGGCGGGGAACGTAGCGGGCGCCGGACCGCACCCGATGAGACAGCAGCATTCAGCACCCACCATCAGCCAGCACCGCTCTGGTGCGGCAGATGGCGGCGTTCGACAGGCCGTGAGATCAGGGCTTGGCTTTTTCCGCGGTGTTGCTGACGGCCCGGCCGGTGGCGCTCACGTCGCGGCCGAGGCCTTCGGTGGTGTTGCAGGCGGCCAGGCTCAGCAGCAGGCTGCCCATCGCCGTCAGGCCCAGCACGGTGCGGAGGTTCAGTGTCTTCACGGTTGCCATGACATCCTCATTTCGACATGCGTTAAACGTATGAGCCGCAACGGTCTGTTTCGAGGCTGGTTCCCGCGGTCGCGCGCAATTGTTTCTCACAGGCCACCGATGAACCGGCGCAATCCGTTGGCGTAGCGTTCCGCCTGTGCCGCCAGCCGCTTCGCCTCCGGTGCCTGGTCGGCGCAGGAAGCCGCGGCCATGACGTAGGAACCGAGCTGGAACGCCAGGTAGCACGGACGGCAGAAGGCCAGCAGGCCAGGAAAGATCGCTGGGCCGCCCGCATCCAGGATCGTCCGGCCGAGTTCGCGGCCATCCAGCCCGAGCTCGATCTCGGCTCCCGCCACGTCCCATGCCAGATCCTGGCCGCCGACTAGGTCGTGGCTGTCGTGGTGGTCGACCGCATCCGCCTTCAGCAGCTCCCCGGATGGCGGGCACAGCCATTCCCAGGCGTGCATCCGTCCGTCGACGGCGATGCGCCGGGTTCGGCGTTGCAGGTCGTCGAGGTCGAAGCGGCAGCGTTCCAGGGCACCCGCCGCCGCGACGCCGAGGTGTTCGCCCGTGTTGTGGCGCGCCATCGCCCACAGCGCCGCCGTGTCGGCGCCACGGTCCAGCGGGAAACGCCGGGCGCGGAACGCCAGGTAGCGGGCGATGCGGGCGGCATCCGGCACAGGCCGCCGGTCCGTGCCTGCCGCGCCGTCCACCCAGCGCTCGACCGAGAAGCCGTGGCGGTGGCCTGCGAAGCCGGGCACGAAGCCGGCATCGGACAACGCCGCCGCCATCGCCGCTCTGCGCCGCCCCGCCTCGCCCAGGCCGGCGAACTTCAGCAGCCAACGCTTCCCGCCGGCCGGCAGCAGGAACTTGCGGCGCTCCTGGCCGGTCGCCGCCGGTGGCCACCGCGCCTCTGGCAGGCCGTGGCGCCAGGCGCCGCCGGAGATGTCCTGCAACTCGCCGTCCGCAGGCCCGGTCAGGTCCGCCACCCACGACACCAATCGATGACTGCCGCCGGCTGGGCGATGGCTGCCGCCGGCTGGGCGCATCAGCGTGTCGAAACCGGTCACGTGGCGCTGCGCCGTGGCCCACCGGCCGCGGTGGCGAGCGCTTGCCTGGGCGCCGGGATCGCCGCCGTGGCTGGGGAAGAAGTGCACCCGCCCGGGCGCGACCCCGGCATCCTCGAGGAAATCCGCCACCGCGCCCATCGAGCTGCCGGACAGGCCCGGCCCCTCGTCCACGACGGCGAAGCGGCGGCCCTGCCGCAGGCGGTCGGCCAGCGCCCCGGTCATCGCCAGCCGGCGCTGCCAAGGGTGCCCGACCGGGCGCAGCGTCACCGGGGCTGGCGCGCCGAGTGCTGCCGCGACCATCACCGCCAGCGGCGCGCCGATGCTGCGCAGGCCGATGACCTGGGTGTCGGCGCCAAGCCCGGATGCCGCGGCCGCCTGCGCGTAGCCTTCGGGATAAAGCGCGTAGAAGGCGAAGCCCTCCGCCTGACGCAGATCGACCAGCGCCGGCAGCGGTTCCGGCAGCGCGCAGCCGGGCAGCTTCGGCAGCACGGCGAAACCGCTGCGCCAGGATGCCAGCACGGCCGCGGCCAAGCCTTGCAGCAGCGCCATGGCGGCATCGGGCAAGAGGTGCGGCGCGTCGGCGCCGGCGGCGGCGAACGCGTGATCGGCCAGGCCCTGCGCCAGCTCGCCGGCCAGGATGAAGGCGGCCACAAGGGCTTCATGGCGCCCGATGCCCGGCGGCATCGCGTCCAACGCCGCCACCTGCGCGCCCAGCCGTGCCGCCGTCAGCCGTGGGGGCTCGGTCCGGCAGGCATCGCCGTAGACCAGCACGGCGCCTGCTTAGTCGGCGGCGGCGTGCAGCCCGCGAGCGGCCACGGCCTTTCGCACGCCCTCGAACCAGGTGATGGTCGCGCCCAAGCCCTGCGTCAGCGGCGTCGTCGCCGACCAGCCCAGCAGCGTCTGCGCGCGGGCGATGTTCGGGCGCCGCCGGCGCGGGTCGTCGATCGGCAGCGGCCGGTGCACGACGCGCGACGCCGACCCGGTCAGCGCCACCACCTGCCCCACCAGCTCGGCCACCGTCAGTTCCACCGGGTTGCCCAGGTTCACCGCCCCGGGCTGCGGGCCGTCATGGGCCATCAGCCGCAGCAGCCCATCGACCAGGTCGGTGGCATAGCAGAACGAACGGGTCTGGCTGCCGTCGCCGTAGATGGTGATGTCGGCGCCGGCGATGGCCTGGGTGATGACGTTGGACACCACTCGGCCGTCGTCCGGCCGCATGCGCGGGCCATAGGTGTTGAAGATGCGCGCCACCCGCACCTCGGCGCGGCCGGCGCGGTCGAAGTCGAAGCTCAACGCCTCGGCCGCCCGCTTGCCCTCGTCGTAGCAGGCGCGCGGGCCGGTGGAGTTGACGTTGCCCCAGTAGCTTTCGACCTGCGGATGGATTTCCGGGTCGCCGTAGATCTCGCTGGTGGAGGCCAGCAGGAAGCGCGCGCGGTGCGCCTCGGCCAGGCGCAGCAGGTTGCGGCTGCCCAGCACGCTGGTCAGCATGGTGTGCTCCGGGTCCGCCTGGTAGTGCTGCGGCGAGGCGGCGCAGGCCAGGTTGAACACCTGGTCCAGCCGCCGCGGCAGTTTGTGCGCCGGCAGCGCGTCCACCACGTCGGCTTC
>JAABUT010003924.1_pt1 | contig 12250 bp, 16 predicted proteins | sample 5559281 | NCBI WGS metagenome assembly JAABUT01 (sample SAMN10711880, study PRJNA513359) | rock metagenome | isolation source: Antarctica rocks | place: Antarctica: Victoria Land, Ricker Hills nord | collected 2016-01-04
GGCTTCACGACGAAGGTCGGCACAACGCGACCGTCGGCATAATCAACGTTGTGCCGACGTCGGCACAACGTCGACCATGGTTTGACTGGCACGAACCGGGAGCGGCCGGGACTTCGTCAGGCACTGGCAGCGTGCCGCCAGGGCGACACGCTGGTCGTCGCCAAGCTCGACCGGCTCGCCCGTTCCGTGCCCGACGCTCGCGACATCGTCGACGAGCTCACCGCCGCCGGCGTCCGCCTCAACATCGGCGGATCACTGCACGACCCGACCGACCCAATCGGTCGGCTTCTGTTCGCCACGCTGTCGATGGTCGCCGAATTCGAAGCAGACCTGGCTCGCTCGCGGACTCGGGAGGGTATGGCGGTCGCCCGCGCCAAAGGGCGCCTGCGCGGCAAGCAACCCAAGCTCAGCCCGCGGCAGGAGGCCCACCTGGTCGAGCTGTATCACGCCGGTGCCCACACGATCGGTGAACTCGAGGAGCTGTTCCCGGTGACCCGCTCCACCATCTACCGCGCCGTCGCGCGCGCAGCCGGACGCGCCGCAGTTCCGTCGGCGGCACGTCAGTGACCGATCTCGTCGGCCGCACGACACGCGGCATCTTCCGCGATCTCATGACCGACAGCACGGTCGGGGCGATCGCGACTGCGTTCAAAGACGAGGGATTCGCGCCGAACCCGGACTGCACCTACGAGGACACCAGCATTCGGCGGCACACGACGCAGTCCTACCTCGACGCGGTCGACTGGACCGATCCTCGCCACGTAGCACGGTTCCTACGCGTCGCCGAACGCCTGCTGGATGCCTTCGAGACGCAGTACCTACGCCGCTTTCATCAATCGCTGAATCGCGATGGCTACGACGTCGATGACCAGACCGGACAGATAGCAGCGATCGGCCCGCAGCTGTCCATTGATTCGCTGGCCAAGCCAAGCGATCCCTCCGCGATCCGAGAAGGCTTCGATCGCATCCGCCGAGCGATCAGCGACGACCCGGCGCTCGCGGTCGGCAGCGCCCAGGAACTCGTCGAGAGCACCGCCAAGGTCGTTCTCACCGAACGCGGCAAGATCGTTGACGACAAAGCCGATCTGCCCAAGCTTGCTCGGGCAGCGCAGCTTGCCCTCGGTCTGGACCCGTCGACCGGTTCCGGGCCGGACGGCAGTGACGGCGTGAAACGCATCCTCGGCGGAGTTACCACGATCGCCACCGGCCTGGCCGAGCTAGGCAACCGCGGACACGGAACCGGCCACGGCCCCGCGACCGCACGGGTAGGCCTTCGATCCCGCCACGCCCACCTCGCCGTCAACGCGGCTCTGGCCTGGTGCAAGCTCATGCTCGACACGCTCGCCGACCCCGAAGCACCGTGGCGCCAGCGCGAGGAGGCGCCCTAGCCATGGACGAGCTGCTCATCGCGCGCAATCCAGATCCCGATTCGCGGCTGCCCTACCTGATCCGAGTACCGCTCGAGAGCGGAATGGTGTTCCGAACCTCCGGCACTTGGCCCCGGGCAAAAGCTCTCTACTGCTACCCCCTGGCCAGCGAGGATTGGCCCGACGATCCCGACATCATCGAGCGTGCACCGATCCTCTCCTGCGTGCGTCGCGGCGCCGCGATCGACCTGATCCTCGAACGGGGAAGGGAGAACCGCTCCTAACTGGCGTTCACCACCGCACGAGGACGCGACGCGGTGTTCTGGCAATCTCCACGCACCCGCAAACAAGCCCGGCCGAACGTGAGCACGCCAACCGCACGGGCCGCCGGAATCGCAGCCCTGGATATCGTGGTCGACACCCGCGAGCAGTACGCCTACCGCTTCACCACCCAGCAGGTCACGACCGTCAAGCGCGCGCTGCCATGCGGGGACTACGGCATCACCATCGCCGGCCAGCTCGTCGCCGCAGTAGAACGCAAGTCGCTCGCGGACCTGGTATGCAGCCTGATCAACGGCAAGCTGCGCTACGCACTCGGCGAGCTCGCCGCATTGCCACGCGCTGCGATCGTCGTCGAGGACCGCTACTCGCAGGTCTTCAAAGTCGACTGGGTCCGTCCCGCAGTCGTCGCCGACGGCCTCGCTGAACTCCAGGTCCGCTGGCCGGCGTGCCGATCGTGTTCTGCGAGACCCGTGCGCCTCGCGAGGGGTGACGGACTGTTGAACACACTCAGTGCGTGGGCAGCCAGGGCAGGTGTCGGGCGAGGGTCGCATAGCCGACGAAGGCGACCGCATCAATCAGCGTGTGCGCCACCACCAGCGGGGTGACCCGTCCCCAACGCTGGTAGAGACGTCCGAACAGCAGACCCATCACGGCGTTGCCGGCAAAGCCGCCGAAGCCCTGATACAGGTGGTAGCTACCGCGCAGCACAGCGCTCAGCGCCAGGGCGCGGTTGGCGGACCAGCCAAGCTGGCGGAGCCGATGCAACAGGTATCCAGCCACGAGCACCTCCTCGAGCAGCGCGTTCTGCGCGGCCGACAGAAGCAGGACCGGAATGCGCCACCAGGTCGCGGGCAGGTCTTCGGGAATGACGATGAGGTTCACCCCAACGGCGTGTGCAGCGAGGTAGAACGCCAGCCCACCGCCGCCGATGACCGCCGCCAGCACGGCTCCACGCACGAGGTCGAACCGTGGCCGGTCGACGCCCAGCCCGAGTGCGTTGATGCCCTCCCCCGAACGAACCAGCAGGTGCGCGACCAGGAGCACCGGCACGACGGCGAATGCCAGGGACGTGAGCTGAAGAAGGAGGTCGAGCCAAGGCCGGCCAGGCGCCTGCGAGCCGTTGAGCAGCGCCGTCTGAGTCGACAGCGGCACCCGACTCGTCAGGTCGGCCACCAGGCTGAGCAGCGCGTTGACTCCCTCGGCACCCAGGGAGAGTGCGAAGACGAGCCATAGTTCCTGGGACAGCAGGGTGCGAGACGGCAGACTGAGCCCCGACGCAGGGAGCCCCGGGGCAGCAGCCGCGCTCATCAGCGAAGCGTCTCACGCACCCGTCCGGCCAGCAGGTCACCGATCGTGGGCACTTCGACCAAGCGATCCCGGAGGTCGGTCTGCCCGCAACCCAAGCACTCCCAAGTCTGCGCCTGGAACCCGATGGCTGGTGATTCGACCAGCAACCCGCCACCGCATTTGTCGCAAGTCATTTGTCCTCCGCCGCGTTGTTCGCTTCTGTCTTGCTTCGGCTGGGAAACTGGTGCACTTGATCGTGAACGCGGCGTCCGCTGTCCGGCTGGCTCGCCTCGCGCGGAAACTTCACCCGGGCGACTAGCTTTGCCGCTAGTGGACAGGCGATGGAAGGCGGTCCGACGGCTCGCCGTCGATGCCGCCCGAGGCACCTGGCGAGACCTGCGCGGGTACGACCTGACGCTGTACTCCGCCGCTCTCACGTTCTACGCCATCATCGCCGTCATTCCCTTGTTGCTGGTCGCGGTCTGGGTTCTCGGCGTCGTCGTCGGGCCGGACTCGGTGCGGCAGCTCAGTGGTCGGCTCACCGGGGTTGCTCCCTCCGCGCTGGGCTTCGCCGGCGAGCTGAAGGCGCTGACCAGCGTGGGTACCGAGCTCGGCGGAGTTTCGCTGGCCGCGGCGGTGATCACCGGAACGACGTACGGGGAAGGTTTCGTGCGGGTGTTCGAGCGGCTCTACCGCGATGTCGACCGGCCGCACAAAGCACTGCGTGGTCGCCTGCTGTCGCTTCCGCCGCTGGTGGCGTTCCCGCTGTTCGTCGGAGCCGGGCTGACGGTGGCCGCGGCGCTGACCCGCTACTTCGGCAAGGGCACCGGCTCGGTGCTGCTGGGTGCTTTCCTGGCATTCTGCATCGGCTGGGCGGGCAGCACCCTGGGGGTCGTCCTGCTGTACCGGCTCTTCGGCCCCGTCCGGCACGGGACGGCGGCATTATGGCTGGGCTCCGCCGCCGCCGCCTCCTTCCTGACCGGCATGAGCGAGGGTTGGCTGCTGCTGCTCTCGCTGCCGGTGGATCTCGGGCGTGCCTATGGCGGCTCCCGGACGGTTGCCGGCGCCGCGGCCTTCGCCGCCTGGTTGTTCCTGGTCCATTTCACCCTCATTGTCGGGCTGCTGCTGACCCGTCGGCTGTCGAGCCTCATCGCCGAACCGAGCGCCGGAAGGCCCCGCTTACCTGACCATCGGCGGTGAAAGTACTAGTCCGTTCGGGTGGTTGTCTTCCAATTGGGGGCTGCTTTTCCCAGCCCGCCATACAGTTTTGGGATGAACCACCCTCCCCTACTCGTACAGCGTCTCTTTCTCGAGCGGCTGCGTGCGGCCCACGGCGCTGATCCACAGGGTTGGGTGCTGGTGGAGGATCTGACCCGGGAGGCCTTCGGTGCACCGGCGATCGGTTTGCCGGTCGCCGGACCGACCGCCAAGGGCACTCTGACCCTGGCCCAGCGGGCGAGCGTCAGCCGGGCCATCCGGGCCTTGTCGAGTCAGGGGTTGGTCGAGTTCGCCGAGCAGCTGCCCGCCGAGCGTCGCCGGACCAGCCGCCCCAGCATCCTGTCGTGGCGCGGGAACCGGCGCTCCATCTGGGCGCGGCTGGCCGTCGCCGATACGCAGCGGCCGGGCGACCGCCGGGCCGACCAAGCAGACCAGGCGCAGCCTTCCGCCTGAGCAACGCGCACCGGACCGGCCCGCCTTCACTGTTACGGTTGAATCACGTTCGGTGACAGCAGCGGCGGGTCGGCCTACGGTCGGGATGGCCAGCGCTGATGATCCGGCGGATGGATCAGATCCCGAAGGGCCCGACCATGCTCCGTAGCCAGCGCAAGCGCAGCCCGTGGGACTGGCTGCTCAACGCGACCCTGCTCGGCGCCGTCCTCGTCACTGCCGGCGTATTTCTGCTCGCCGTCGCGGTGATGCTGCTCGGCTACCTGCTGCCGGTGCCGACGATCGCCTTGCACCTCGCCGTAAGGACCGCAGCCGTCCTGGTCGGCCTGGCTTGCGCCGGCGCGTTGCTGGTAGCCGCTCGGGCCGTCCGGCAGGACAGCCTGGCGCGTCACGCAGCCGCCGGACCGACGTCGGCACAGGACATCCCGGTCGCCCTGCTGCTCGCTGAACCCCTGCGCCGGCTGCTCTCCCCCCTGGAGGCCGAGGGCGGCCTGACCGGCCACCGGCGCCGGTAGCCGAGCCACTCAACCCCGGTCGAGGCGGCGGATCAACACCTCACGGCCGACCAACTGCGCGCCGGCCGCCGCCGGAATCGCCAGCAATGCACCGACCAGGCCGAGCATCGCGCCGCCGACGATGACCGAGACGATGGTCAGGACCGGCGAGATGTCGACGCTGCGCCGCATGATCCGCGGAGTGATCAGGTAGTCCTCGACCAGCCGGTAGACGAACTGCAGCCCGATGACCGCGAGGGTCACCGGGACCGAGACGGTCAACGCGACGACCGCACACACCGCACCTGAGGCATAGCCGCCGATCAGCGGCACCAGGCTGAGCAGAGCGGTCAACAACGCAAGCGCCGAGGCGAACGGCACGCCGAACACCAGCAGGATCGTCAGCTGGAAGATGCCGGCGAGCAACGCCGTGACGAGCTTGCCGAGCACATATCCCCCGACCAGGACCGCGATCTCCTCCGCCAGCAGCACCACCCGGGCCCGCCGGCTGCGCGGCACCAGCCGGCCCAAGCTCCGAGCGATCGCCGGAGCCTCGGCCACGAAGTAGGCCGTCAGTGCAAGCACGGTAATGATGGACCCGAGCAGGCCGAGCAAGGCCTCGCCCACGCCCAGCAGGCCATTGACGAGCCGCTCGGGATGCCGGTCGGCCAGGTCTGTCGCCTGCTGCTGGGCCTTGGCCACCAGATGAAAGCGATTGTCGAGATCGGCCAGCGCGGGAATTCGTCGTAGATCTCCGAGCAAACGCGGCGCTTCATTCGCCAACCTGGTCAGCTCCGTCACGACGGCTGGGACGAAGGTCGCCACCGCCGCGGCCACCAGCACGATCAACCCGACGAGGACGGCGCCGACGGCGACCGACCGCGGCCATCCCCGACGGTGCAGGTAACTGACGGCCGGGTTGAGCCCGACGGCGATGAACGCCGCAAGCAACACCAGTAGGAGCTCCTGGCGGACATCGGCAATCGCCCGCAGCAGCGTGAAGGCGGCCAACGCACCGAGAGTGGCGAGCAGGCCGGTCGAAAACGGGGCGCGGATGATCGGGGCCGTCATCCGGCGGATCTCTTCGGCCGGGTAGGTGTCGCGAGCCACGACAGCGACGTTAGCCGTCAGCCACCCCCGCGGGCGTTGCGGCGCGACAATGTGCCCCATGCGCATTCCAGGCTTCCTCCTGCCGCGCGACGGACGGGTGCGCCTCCGCGGTGTGCGCACCGCCAAAGTCGCCCTGGCAGCGACGGTCGCCTACGCCGTGGCCCAGCCGCTGTCCAGCAACGCCCGCCCGATCCTCGCGCCGCTGACCGCGCTGCTCGTCGTCCAGCTGACTCTCTACGAGACCCTGCGCACCGGCTTGCGGCGCGTGGTCAGCGTGGTGGCCGGCGTTCTGGTCGCGGTCGGCTTCTCGTCGTTGCTGCACTTGAACGCCTTGAGCCTCGGCTTTGTCGTCGCAGCCTCCCTGGTGATCGGCCGGCTGCTGCGGCTGGGCTCGGAGCTGCTCGAGGTGCCGATCAGCGCCATGCTGGTGCTTGCCGTAGGCGGTGCCCAGTCGGCCGCCACCGGCCGGGTAGCGGAAACCGTCATCGGCGCGGTGGTCGGGGTGGCCGTGGGTGCGGCGGTTGCCCCGCCGCTCTACGTACGTCCGGCCGGCGAAGCCGTCCAGAACCTGGCGCAGGAGATGTCGGACGTCCTGCGCCGGATGGCCGACGAGCTGACCACGGCGTACACCCGCGAGCAGGCATCGGCCTGGCTTGACGCCGCCCGCGGGCTCGGGGCCGACATCCTGCGGGCCGACCGGGCGCTGACCAAGGCCGACGACAGCCTGCGGCTGAACCTGCGGGCGCTGCGCACACCGCACGCCGGCGTGAGCCTGCACAGCGGGTTGGAGTCGCTGGAACATGCGGCGGTCGCGCTGCGTGCGGTGTCCCGCTCGCTGCTGGATCGCGCTCTGGGCGGCTCCCCGGAGCAGGTCTACGGCGAGGACGTACGCCTGACCCTGTCGGAGCTGCTGCGCCAGGTGGCCGGTGCCGTCGAGGTCTACGGGCAGCTGATCGGGGCGGAGGTGGCGGGGGCCGGGCCCCACGAGCCGGAGTTGCAGGCGGCCCAGGATGCCGCCTGGGTGGCGCGGGACCGGCTCACCGAGCTGCTCCGGACCGACGCCCGGGTGCACGTGCATGCCTGGCAACTGCACGGAGATCTGCTCGCCAATATCGACCGCATGCTGCGCGAGATCGACGTGGAGGAACGGACCCGGCTGCGCGAGTCCTGGGACCAGCCCCGCGACCGCAGAGGACCGGCCGAAGCGGTGCTCGACGGGCTGAAGGGCCGCAACTTCACCGTCGTCCCAAGACGTAGAAGGCGACGGCCGCCGCGGCGCCGACATTGAGCGAGTCGACGCCGCGCGACATCGGGATCCGGACCTGTTCACCGACCCGGGCCAAGGTACGCGGCGACAGTCCCGGTCCTTCGGCGCCGAGGACGAGCGCAATCGAGTCGGTGCTGGCCACCGCCACGTCTTCCAGCGACACCGCGGCCGGGTCCGGGGTCAAGGCCAGCAGCCGGAAGCCGGCCGCGCGCAGCACGTCCACGTCCGCCGGCCAGGCCTCGATCCGGGCGTACGGCACGGCGAAGACCTCGCCCATCGACACCCGCACCGACCGGCGGTAGAGCGGATCGGCACACGACCGGGTCAGCAGCAGCGCGTCGAATCCCAGCGCGGCAGCGCCACGGAAGATTGCCCCGACGTTGGTGTGGGTGTTGACGTCTTCGAGCACTGCGACCCGGCGTGCTCCGGCCAGGACGGCGCCCACCGTGGGCAGCGGCGGCCGGTGCACCGACGCCAGCGCGCCACGGTGGACGTGGAACCCGGTCACTGTCTCGAGCAGGGCCGGGGCCGCGACGTAGACCGGCGTGCCGGCAACCTCCAGATCGGTGACGGAGTCCAGCCAGCGGGGGCTCATCAGCAAAGAGCGCAATCGATAGCCGGCCCGCACCGCACGCCGGATCACCAGCTCCCCCTCAGCGATGAAAAGCCCATGCGGGGGCTCGAATTTCATTCTCAGGTGGACATCGGTGAGCTGCAGGTAATCGGCCAACCGCGGATCAGCCGGATCGGTGATCTCGACGACGTCCGTCATGCGGTCATCCTGTCCTGCCGCCGGCTGCCGCCTCAGCGGCCGTAGACAGACACGTGCCGAAGGCTCCGTGCGTCGAACGGCTCGTGATTCCACCCCGCCCACCGTCCGTGCAGGCGCAAGCCCGCAATCCGCGCCATCAGGTCGAGCTCCCTGGGCCAGATGTAGCGCGTCACGATCGGCCCGACCCGGATGCCCTCATGGCTCAGGGTCACGTGGCTTTCGTCCAGCAGCTGCGTCACCGGGTCGAAGCGACCGACGTCCAGGGTCACCTTGTGAACCTCGACGGCCTCAGCCTCGACGTACTGGTCGTCGCGCAGGCGGTACAGGGAGTTCGGCACCAGCGCCTCGACCAGGAACACGCCGTCTTCGGTGAGGTGCCGCGCCACGTTGTCGAAGCAGCGGACCTGGTCTTCTTGCGTCAGCAGGTTGTACAGCGTGTTGTAGACGACGAATATCAGCCGGTAACTGTCGCTCACGGGTACGTCGGCCATGTCGCCCATCGTCACCGCGATCTGGTCACCGCCCGGCTTTGCGCGCAACCGCGCGATCATCGCGGCGGACTGTTCGATGCCGTCGACTCGGATTCCACGCTGGGCGAGCGGCAATCCGATGCGGCCGGTGCCGATGGCAAGCTCCAGCGCAGGTCCGCCCCGGGCCAGCTGCTCCAGACAGGCGACAGTCTCCGCCTCGTCACCCCGGAGGTGGTCGTCATAGGTGGGGGCGATGTCCTCGCCGAAACTCGTCATCGGGTCGAAATCCTTCACCGCGTCAGTACGGCAGAGCCGCTCCCCCCACGCAACCGAATTCCCCTACGCGCAGCGATGCCGCCGTGGGGCCGTCAGCCGGTGAGGATTTCCAGATCGAGTTCGCGCAGGATCTTCCGGTCGGAAATCATGTCGATGGCGACGATCTCCCGGCGGTGAACTCGAACTCGAACACGACGCGAGGCCCCTGACCGTTGCGCGAGGCGGCGAGGAAGGCGGCCACGATCTCACCGGTGCGTCGTCGAGAGTCGCAGACCGGAAGGGTGGGTTAGCCGATCGCGCCGGTCACAGCGAGCCGCGGGACAATCCCGTGACGATGTGATCGGCCTGCCGCATGGCCAGGGCGACGATGGTCAGGGTGGGATTGGCAGCGGCGCTCGTGGTCATGACCGATCCGTCGCTGACGAAGAGGTTGGGCACGTCGTGGGCGCGGCCCCACTCGTTCAGCACCCCGTCCGCGGGGTCGGCGCTCATCCGGCAGGTGCCGAGGTTATGCGTCGAGGGGTACGGCGGGGTGTGATGCACGCCGATGGCACCGACGCTGCCGTAGACCCGGTCGGCCGCGGCGTACCCATGGTTGCGCATGGCGACGTCGTTGGGGTGGTCGTCGTAGTTGACATGCGGCACCGGCAGTCCCAGCTCGTCTTTGACGTCGGCGCTCAGGGTGACGCGGTTGCTCTCTTGGGGCATGTCCTCGCCGACGATCCACAGGCCTGCGGTGCGCTCGTAGGCGTCCATCAGCTCGGTGAACTCCCGCCCCCACGCCCCGGGCTCGATGAAGCTGGCCAGGAAGGCGGGCCCCAGCGCGAGAGTCTCCAGGTAGTAGCCGCCGGAAAATCCGCGGGACGGGTCGTGCTTGGCCTCGTCGGCGATGATGCCGGCCATCGTCTCGCCGCGGTACATATGCACCGGCTGCTCGAATCGGGCGTAGGCCGATCCGGTCAGGTGACGCATGTAATTGCAGCCGACCTGGCCGGAGGAGTTGGCCAGGCCGTCCGGGTGTATCGATGATGCGCTCATCAGCAGCAGCCGGGGTGACTCGATGGAGTTGCCGGCAACACACACCACCTGGGCCGCCTGCTTGTGCAGGTTGCCCTCGGCGTCGATGTACTCCACGGCGTCGACCTTGCCGGCGGAGTCATGCGTGATCCGCACAGCCTGGCAGTGCGGTCGCAGGTCGAGGTTGCCGGTGGCCAGCGCCCGCGGGATCTCCCGCACCAGCGTTGACCACTTCGAGCCGTTCTTGTCACCCTGGAAGTTGAAGCCGTCCTGGATCGACCCCGGCCGGCCATCGTATGGCTCGGCATTGGTGGCGTACGGACCGGTCGCGTAAAACCGGTAGCCGGCCTTCTCGGCGCCGTTGGCGAAGACCTTGTAGTTGTTGTTGGCTGGCAGCGGTGGGCGACCGTGGCGGTGGGTGGAGCCCATCGCCTGTTCGGCCCGGTCGTACCAAGGTGCCAGGTCGTCGAGCGTGATCGGCCAGTCGAGCAGGTTGGCGCCGTCGATGTCCCCGTACACGGACCTGGCCCGGAACTCGTGGGCCATGAACCGCGGCGTCGCCCCCGCCCAGTGGGTGGTCGTCCCACCGACCGCCTTCACGATCCAGGTGGGCAGGTTGGGGAAATCGGTCGCGATCCGCCATGACCCCGATGTCGTGCGGTTGTCCAGCCAGGCCATCTGGGCGAAAGCCGGCCACTCGTCGTTGACCCAATCGTCCTGGGTCAGCTGCGGACCGGCCTCGAGCACGACAACCTTCACGCCTCGGGTGGTGAGCTCGTGTGCGATTGTGCCGCCACCGGCACCAGAGCCGATGACGACGACAACCGGGTCGTGGTGGTCGATCGGCTGGCCGGAAGTCTGGACGCTCATCAGCGGTCTTCCTCCGCTGTCGCCACCTCGACGCGCGGGTCCGCTAGCTCGGTGATCCGCGGGTCGGGCAGCCAGTTCAGGTCGTCGAACCCGCGTTCGAGGTAGCCACCCTGGTCGAACGATGACCCCTGGTAGCCGAGCAGGTCCCAGACCTCCCGGTCGTCATACAGCGCGACGACGGTGGTGGAATGGATCTGGCGGAAGAAGGACTGCCGGTCGACCACGCGTAGAGCCGCGGTAGCCGCATCCTCATCCAAAGCCAGGAAGTCCCCACCCGAGTCCGCGTCGAGAGCGTCGAGGCCCTTTGCGAGCGCGTCCAGGTCGGCGTCGGAGGTGGCCGCTGCTTCCTCGACGTGCTTGGCCGTCCGCTCGTACGGGGCGTCGGGGAACCGGTCGTGGGGGTAAGCGGCCCGGATCAGCCGAAACAGGACCTCACGCTGGCGCTCGTTGAGTCCGGTCGGCGAAGCGTTCGGTGGCCCAACAGCGTCATCGGTCGTGTCCCGCTGGACCTCCTCCGGCTCTTGTGCTGACTCCCTGGCCTCCGCCGTGCCCTGTCCTGTCACGATTCCTCCTCGGCGCCACTGCCGCACTGAACGCCCTCACCCTACGGTTGCCGACCCTGTCGTGGGAGAGTGCGGCTTGACGGGTGGGAGATCCTCGGCAAGGCGGTCCGGATTGGGTCGATCGCCCCAAGGGAGGATGACGTGTACCTGATCGTGGTCAAGTTCAAGACCAAGCCCGAGTGGACCGACCGCTGGTTGGACCTGGTTGACGATTTCACCCGGACCACTCGGGCCGAAGCCGGCAACCTGTGGTTCGAGTGGAACCGATCGGTTGAAGAACCCGACACCTTCACCCTGGTCGAGGCCTTCGCCGACGACGGCGCCGGACCGCACGTGAACAGCGACCACTTCGCCAAGGCCCTAAAGGACATGCGGCCCGCGCTCGTGTGGACCCCCGCCATCGTCAGCCGTCAGGTCGACGGGTCGGGATGGGACGAGATGGGTGAGCTGCACATCGACTGAGGCCGCGAACTGGGCCCCGCAACGCCCGCCATCGTGTTACTACACCGGTGACCATAGACGTTCGTGACCCCCCGCTAGGCTGCCAGGACTGGCATCTATGTCGAGCAAGGAGCATCTGATGGCCTCTCGCCTCAACCCCTACATCAGCTTCGCGGGCGACGCACGTCAAGCAATGGAATTCTACGAGCGCGTCTTTGGCGGCACCTTGACCCTGAGCACCTTCGGTGAATCCGGTGTGCCTGATGCCCCGGGTTCCGACAAGATCATGCACGGCATGCTCGAGACAGACAACGGATTCACGCTCATGGGTGCCGACATCCCGCCGGGAGGATTGATGGGTACTTT
>JAABUT010003925.1_pt1 | contig 12250 bp, 15 predicted proteins | sample 5559281 | NCBI WGS metagenome assembly JAABUT01 (sample SAMN10711880, study PRJNA513359) | rock metagenome | isolation source: Antarctica rocks | place: Antarctica: Victoria Land, Ricker Hills nord | collected 2016-01-04
GCGTCCGCCTCGCCACCGCCAGCGAAACCGAGAGCGGCGCCAGGCTCAGCACCGCCCTCGTCAAGCAGCTCACCGGCGGCGACACCGTCACCGCCCGCCACCACTACTCGGCCTTCATCGACTTCCGCTTGACCGCCACCATCGTGCTCTCCACCAACCACCGCCCCGTCATCAAGGACACCACCGAGAGCATCTGGCGCCGGGTGCGGCTGCTGCCCTTCGACGTCGTCATCCCCCGCCCCGAACGCGACCCCGGTCTAGCCAGGCGGCTCAAGGCAGAGCTGCCCGGGGTGCTCGCCTGGGCGCTCCAGGGCTGCCTGGACTGGCAGGCCCACAGCCTGGGCAGCGCCTGCGCGATCGACGCCGCCACCAGCGGCTACCGGGCCGACAGCGACCCCCTCGGCGGCTTCCTCGAGGAGGAGTGCGTGCTGGGCGGCGGCCTGTCAGTGGGCTCGTCGTCGCTGTACGCCCGCTGGTCGGCCTGGTGCGGCACTCGCGGTGAGCAGCCCGGCAGTGCCTCCGCGCTCGGCACGCGCATGAAAGAACGAGGGCTCACCGCGCAGCGATCGACAGGCGGAAGTCGGGTCTACCGGGGCCTCGGCCTCTCCACCACAAGTGACGCGAGTGACGGCAGTGACGTCACTGCAGGTAAGTCCACATGAACATGCCTATAGAGAAACTCCCCGGGAGTGACGTCACTGCCCGTCACCCCGTCACTTTGAGCACCAGCCTAAGTTCGACCCTGGTGCCGATCCAGACGTGGCTGGCGATGGCTCAGGATCACGGGGAGATCGAGCAGATCGTGGAGATCAAGTCGCAGGCCGAAGCGATGCGGATCTACACGATGCAGAAGCAGCTCGGGAAGGACGCGCAACTCTCTGCTGCGGAGATCGTCCGCCGAGCTGAGCGTGGCATCGGTGTGGCGATCCGCCGAGGCCAGGAGGCCGGCAAGATCACCACACGAGACGACACCCTACGAAAAGGTCCCGAAGTTCCCGGCGTGAACTTCGGGACCAAGAGATCACCGGATGAGTTCTTCGTCGGGGGCCGGAACATCACGGAGACTTACCCTGCGCCCGCCGCCCGCGAGCACGTCCCGGCAGCGTCGACCCCTTGGCGGCTCGCGACCCCATGCGCCCGGCTGCTCCTCAGGCTCGCCGTGGCCGGCTCCCGTCGCCTGCCTTGGCGAGGTTCCTCGTGGGCTTGCCGCGCGCGCGCCCTCCGGCTGCTGCCCTGGCTGGCCGTGGGTGGCCCGGCGTTGGCCCGGCTGGTGTGGCGCTGCGGCCTCGAGCCCGTCGCGGTGTCGGTGGGCGGGGCGCTGTTCGCCGTGGCGCTGCTCCGGGCGCACGGCAAGAGGGCCGAGCGGACGGCCCGCGGCGGCTCTGCTGCTAGCGCTGCCGCTAGCCCTGACGGCGCAGCGCGCATCGTGGCAGGTCACAGGCCTGTTGCTGCCGTTCTCGTATCGGCTGCCGTGCGTCGGGTGTCGTCGTGAGGCGCCGGCAGCCGCCTCGGCTGCGCGTCGCCGCGCTGGACGAGCAGACGGACCGGGTCAGTGGCACCGGCGCCCGTCGGGTCCTCGAGTGGGCGGGCATCAAGCCGCTGCCCGAGCCGCGCCGGGTGCCTTGCACGTGGCTGGTGTCCCGGTCGGACCGTGACCGGCTGCGGGCCGCGGTGCGCGCCCTGCGCGGCCGCCTGGAGGTGGTCACCCCGGCGACCGTCGCCCGTGACCTCCGGGAGTGCTCAGCAGCCGGGAGCACCCGATGAGGCCGTGCCTGCTGTGCGGCCTGCCGGGCCAGGCCGTCGTCGCACCGACGGCCCGCGACGTGGCGCCGTACCCGCTGTGCCGCCGCTGCCTGGGCGCTCACGGGCCGCTGCTCCCTGACCCCGCCGAGCTGGCCCGCCGGCTCCGTGACGACCACGAGCGGGAGGCGTGATGGCGACCGTGACCTGCGAGTGCTGCGCCCGGCTGCTGGACGGGACCCAGCCGCGTGGCTGGGTGTGGTGCTCGGCGTCGTGCCGCGCCCTCGACCTGACCGCGAGGGATGCCGCCCGGCAGTCCCGTCGAGGCCAACCCCGTCTCGGCCGCAGGCCCCGCCGGGACAGGTCGCGCCGCAGTGCCCGGCCGTACGGGCGGGACAGGTCGCAGCCTCAGCCCTGGACGGAGGCGGCAGCGTGAGCACGAACCTGCCGACCCCGGACCGCCGGTGCACGGCACGACGCAAGCAGGAGGGCGGGCGCTGCACGCAGTGGGCGATGCGCGGTGGTGCTGTCTGCCGGATGCATGGCGGGAAGAGCCCGCAGGCGCTGCGCAAGGCCGAGCAGCGCCAGGCCATCACTGAGGCCGCGGCGGTCCTGGGCCGCCTTGAGCGGGTCGACCCGACGACCGCCCTGGACGACGCGCAGGCAGTGCTCCGGCAGGCCCTCGTGGTCGCGCTCGGAGCTGACCGGGTGGAGGTGGCGGCCGACCTGGCCGAGCGGCTGGCGAAGGTTGCGAAGAGCGCGGTCGACGCCGGGGTGGAGCAGCGCCGGCTGCAGATCGAGGAGGCGCAGGTCGTGTTGTTCGGCCGTGCCCTTGACCTGATCCTCGCCGACCTCGGGCTCGACCCGGGGATGGCATCGGTCCGCACGGTCGTGCACCGCCGGCTGCTTGAGCTGGAGGCGTCGTGACCGGCCTGGGTGGGGCGCTGGCGGCCCGGTACGCCCCCGACCCGCACCCGACGCCCGGGGCGCTGGCAGCGGCGTTCACGGGCGGGCAGGAGATGCAGGCCGCGCACCTGGACGCGATCGACGCCTTGCTGGTCCGCGCGTTGGCTGGTGAGGCGTTGCGCGTGGTTGTGAGCATGCCGCCGCAGCACGGGAAGAGCCGCCGGCTGGTCCGGTGGGGGGCGCTGTGGTGGCTCGCCCACCGCCCGGACGACCGCGTTGTGGTCGCCAGCTACGGCCAGGAGTTCGTCTCGAAGCACGGACGATGGATCCGGTCGCAGGTGGAGGCGAGCGCGGACCGGCACCGTCGTGACGTCCCGGACCTGGGGCTGCGGTTGGACCCGGAGAGCCGGGCCGCGGACCGCTGGGATCTTGATGGCCGCGACGGCGGGCTGGTCGCGGTCGGCCGGGGCGGCGCGCTGACCGGGAACGCGGCGCGGCTGCTGCTGGTCGACGATGCGGTGAAGGACGCAGCGGAGGCCTCGTCCCGGGCGGTGCGCGACGCGACCGCGGAGTGGTTCAACAGCGTGGCGATGACCCGGCTGCGCCCCAAGACCGCGGTGATCGTGTGCGCGACGCGGTGGCACCCCGACGACCTGTCGGGCCGGCTGCTCGCGGACGGCTGGGAAAGTCTGATTCTGCCTGCGCTCGCCGGGGAGGACGACCCGCTGGGGCGGGAGCCGGGCGAGGCGCTGTGGCCCGCGGAGTACGACGCGGGGTGGCTGGCCCGGCAGCGGGCGAGCATCGGGGAGCGCCAGTTCGGCTCGCTGTACCAGGCGGACCCGCGCCCAGACGGGGCGTCGCTGTGGCGGCAGGAGTGGATCGAGGCGGGGCGCCGCCCGGAGGTGGCCCGGATGGGCGACGCCCCGGGCCGGCTGCGCGCGGCGTGCCTGGCGCTGGACCCGAGCGACGGCAAGAGCACCGGGGACGCGCAGGGCTGGTGCCTTGCGGGCCTGGGCTACGACCACGAGCTGTACGTCCTCGCGGCCGGCCAGGACCGGTTGCCGCCTGACGAGTGGTTGCGGGCGAAGGTAGACCGGGCTGCCGCGGGCCACGAGGCGACGGGGTGGGAGCCGGTGCCGCTGCTGGTCGAGGTCGATCGGGAGGGCGAGGTGCTGCTGCGCTTGCTGGAGCGGGTGATGGGCGAGCACGGCCGCCGCGTGAAGGTGGTCCCGCTGCGTTCCGGGGGCCTCTCTAAGCGGCAGCGGGCGACCCCGGTGGCCCTGCTGTACGAGCAGGGCCGCGTGCATCACGTGGGCACGGGGCTTGGCCTGCTCGAGGACGAGATGCTGTCCTGGTCGGGGGCGCCCAATGATGACTCCCCGAACGTGCTGGACGCCTGTGTGCACGCGCTGACGTGGCTGTCCCGCCAGGGCGACGGCGTCGGGGCGGCCGGCCTGGTGCAGGCGGGGCGCCCGCGGCTGCCGGTGGTGGTCCGGAGCCCGGCCGCGCAGGCCTACGCCGCGATGGGTGGGGGGATCACGGGTCGCCCGGGCACGGTCGAGCACTTCGAGCAACTTCAGGACCGCGCCTTGGGGCGCCGTCCGCAGCACCCGGGGGTGGCCTACCCGTGGTGACCAACGAGACCTCCCGCTGGCATCCGCCGGCGGGCCGTACCGACGACAGGAGCACCTGATGCCCGACCCGACTCTCAACCTCAGCGGCGTGCGCGCGCAGCTCGACCTGGCCCGCCGGGAGGTCGCCGAGGCCGCGGCGCGCCCCCGGGAGCTGCTGCGCGAGGAGATCCGCGCGCACTGGCCCACCGACGGGCCGGCCACGCCTGCCCGTCCCGTCGCCACGGCGGTGCGGCTGTCCGCCCCGGCCGACCCGGACCGGGCCCTCCTGCAGCAGGAGGTCCGGCGTTGCTGGCCCGCATGACGACCCCGCTCACGACAGCCGACCCGACCCCACCTGGAGGAACCGATGACCGTGCCCACGACGACCCGCGAGACCTACCGGCTGCTCATGGACTGGCACCACGACCCGGCCGGCAGCCTGGTCCGCCTCGACGACGCGTCCGCGGCTGGGCTGCGCCGTCTCGGCGTGGTCGCCGACAGCGAGGAGCAGGTGGCGGCGCGGGCAGCCGCGGAGGCCGAGCGCCTGGCCGCGGAGCAGGAGGAGGCGAAGGACCGAGCGGAGCGGGTCCGCGTCGGGGTGCAGGCCGCACTGAACGCAGGCCTGCACCCGCGGGTGGTGCAGGAGGAGGTGCGGCACGCCCGGGCGCATGCCCGGCAGGTCGACGACGCCCTGGTGATCGCGCAGGGCCGGGAGCGCCGTGCCCTGCAGGAGCTCGACGCCGCCCGTAAGGCGATGGCCACGCCGAAGGCCGCGCAGTCGCACGCCCGGGCCCGCATGGAGCGGGCCGAGGGCCGCCAGCGGCTCGTCGACGACTTCAGCCCGGAGGTCCTCGACTGGTTCATCGACCAGGACGAGCAGGAGCAGGCACGACGGCCGTCCCCGACACCCATCGCGACGCGCGCGCAGAAGGCCGCCGAGCAGGGCCGACTGGAGCGGGAGCGCCAGTCGGTCCTCCCGCAGCCCGGAATCGCCAACGTGGGGAGCGCAGCGTGACCACGGGCGCGAGCAACCCCGCCTACCAGGCGTGGGCCCAGCCCCGGCAGTCCGTCGAGCCGACGGCGACCGAGCAGGCGCTGGAGCGCTCAACCGCGAAGCTCGCCGCCCTGGAGCAGCAGGCCGCGGCCCTCGAGGCGATGTCACCGGAGCTGCGGGACGCGCGAGCCCGTCTGCGCCGGCTGGGCGAGGAGCAGCAGGCCGAGCGGGAGCAGGCCGAGCGGGACAGCCAGAAGCGGCTGGCCAGCGCCCACCAGCACTACCTGCACGAGATCAACGGCGCCCCCACCCGGCGGGCCTCGTGACCACCACCACCGACAGGAGCCCCATCATGACCAGCCCCAACCCCTAGGTGCGCCGTTCTGGTCGGCGAGGACCACCCTGGCGGGGCTCGCGGCAGGGCGTCACGCTGCTGGCTGCCGTCCACGGGGCCCCGCACACCACGGCCCGGACCATCGCGGGGGGCGGTCACAGCGTCGTCACGCCGTCGAGGACGTCGACGAGCTGGCGCAGCTCGGCGAGCAGGCCTGCCGCCTCCCCCCGGTCGAGGTCGGCGACCATCCTGACGATGCCGTCGGTGTCCCGGGAGACGATCGACACGACGGGCACCCACGGGCCGCCGGCCTGCTCCGCCGGCACGTCGCTGGGCTCGGCGACGACGCACCGCGGGCATGGACGCCTCGAAGGTGACGCTCACGCCCCCACCTCCGTGGTGAGAGCGGCCGCGATCTCCCGGGCCTTCGCGGGGCTCAGGAAGGCGTCGACCTCCATGTCCTTCCACACCCGGCTGACGACCACCAGGCCGATCGTGTCCATGCTGGCCTTGTAGGGCTCGTCCGCGGCGTGCAGCGCCCGGCGGGAGATGGTCACCTCCAGCTCACTAGTGGCCACCGTGGTCGGCGCCCCGTCATGCGCGAACTCGCGCCACGGGCGCGTCTCGATCTCAACCGTGCAGGCCTCGGGGTGCACGCACCACGCGGGGCAGCTCTGGAGCGGCTGCGGGGGGCGTGCGGCCAGCAGCTCCTGAACTGCCGCGAGGACCGCGTCCGGGCCGCCGGCCTCGGTGACTCCCTGCAGGTCGCGTGAGGTGAGCCGGCCGGCCTTGACGGACCGGATCACTTGCAGCACCAGGTCGCGGTGCGACGGGGTCAGCCCGCCGGCGAGGTCGTCGAGTGTCGGGCCCCCGGTGGACGGGGTCTGGCGGTGGTCCTGGCTAACGTCGGTCATGGTCCTTGCCTTCCTGTCGTGCAGGTGGGTGGGGGCAAGGCCTCGGCGGGTGTTCAAGCACCCGTCGGGGCCGCTCTCGTGCGCGGTCAGACCTCCAGGGGCGGCCCCTCTCCGCGCTGGCTCTGCTTCGCTACGGTCCCGAGGTGCGCCGACGGTGGGTCCTCGCCCCAGCGGCTTTCCTGGCGCTCGTGGCGGCCGTCGCTGCCCCCGCTCTTGCTGGCGCGGGTGTCCCGGGTTGGCAGCTCGCGGCGACCTACACCGCGGCCTTGCTGAGCGCCGTCGTTGCAGGAGTGGCGCTCGTTGGGCTGCAGGCCTCCCGTCGCGCCGTCGACCAGTTGGGGGTGGAGCGCGGCGCCGAGGAAGCGCGCCGCCTGGCCGTCCTGGAGCGGGAGCACGTCCTGGAGGTCAACCGCGCCTGGGAGATGGTTGTCGGCCTGCACTTGCATCAGCGGGGGATGCTGGGCGGCTTCGTCCAGCTGGACGACATCAATGCGAAAGCGGACGCGGCACGCGAGCAGGTGGCCCTCGAGTTGACCCGGGCGTATGCCGAGTTGCTCACGGCTCTCGCGGCCCTTTCCAGAATCGAAGCTGCCCGAACTGCGACGCCTCGAGCACAGAGGTCCGGCGGAGCTCACTCTCGAAGAGCGCAAGATCGTCAAGGACGCGCTGAGGGTCGAGCTGGCTCGACTGACAGCGATCGCAGCTACCGGCCGAGCCGGCTAGCAGTCCCGCTAGCGAACCCCCCGGGTCCGACAGGGTTGGCGAGGGGTGAGTGCCTGCGGTCGTCGCGCTAGCCGCCCGTGATCGGGGGTGTTGTGGGGTCAGCAGGGGCGGGCGGGGTGCGTCCTGGTCCGTCTTGTAAACGGCAGGTAGTCGGTTCGAGTCCGACCGCCGGCTCCAGTAATTGCAGGCTCTTTCGACCTCAATAGCTGGCGGACGTCTCAGCTGCCGGATCACAGCCACCACGTCGGCCACCGGACTGGACGACGGTGGACTTCGGCGGCCAGCGTCCCGGCCCCCTACGCTCCCGGCACGTCGCCAGTGATGACCACGAGGGCCGCGTCTTGGGGCGGGGAGTGCACCGAGACCGGCCTCCGCGTGCCTGACCCGACGGACCCGGGCTTTGGCTTCGGTGGCGACACCGGTGCTCCCCGTACGCAGTACGTCAGCGGGTTACGTGCGCGCGAACGCCACCACCGTGAGCGGCTACGGGAGCCCCCAAGGGGTGACCGCCGTTGTGGCCCGAGCCGGTCGCTGCCGCCCTGCATGGGCCGGTCGACGGGCTCCCCTGGCGGGCGCAGGCGTCCCCAGCGCGTCGCTGCCGGCCGAGCGCGGCGGGGCCTCTCGGCTGCGCTGTGACGGGGGTACCGCGACGGCTGGCCGGGAGTTGGTCCGGCTGGGCCCTTCGGGCAGGGATTCGGTCAGCTTGGCGTCGCTACCGCAGCGCGCGGGGGGGCGTCGGTGGTAGCGCTATGGCCGACCGGCTGTTCCAGCAGCCGTTCGACCCGGTCCAGACGTGCTGCCAGCTCGTTCTCGGTGATGTCCTGGTCGGTCTGGCGAACGTTGCGCAGGAAGTAGGTCGCCAGCGATGCGGTGACGACCCCGAACAGGCTGACTCCCACGGTCATCAGGGCTGCGGCCACGAGGCGCCCCGCGGTGGTGACGGGGTAGCTGTCGCCGTACCCGACCGTGCTGACGGTGGTGAAGGCCCACCACAGGCTGTCGCCGCATCCGTGGATGGACGAAGCCCTCCGCCCATGCCGAGCCGCACGATGTGCCACCGTGCCGACGCCCAGCCGCACGATGTGGTCGATCAGAGGGCCACGAGGCGACCACAACGTGCGGCTCGCCGGGGCGGGCCGACCACAACGTGCGGCTCGCTGGGGCGGGCCGGCACAACGTGCGGCTCGCCGGGGCTCGCCGGGGCTCGCCGGGGCTCGCCGGGGCGCCGCGACGGGTGACGGTGGCCGACCTGCTCGACGGTCAGGTCGGGCTTGATCTTGGGTGTTGGGACCGGATCTATCTGAACGGCTACCTGCCCACGCGTGCAGGTCGGCCGGCAGGTGGTGCAGTTCCTGAGGTACCGCGGGTTCGGTATCCCGTCACCGGCGCCCACCCATGTCCACGCCCCCACACCCAAACCAGCATGCTGTCAGCGGCCATGATCCCCGTGTTGCTGAAAGACCGGGGCTACGAGATAAAGGCGCGGTACGCCTCGACGGGTCCGTCGTCGGCGAAGCGGCGTTCGAGTAGTCCCGTGGGGAACTGCTCGACCCAGCGCAGCGATCGCAGCGGGGGTCGGAGCCAGGGGGCGGCTGGCGGGTGGGTGGCCAGTGGCGGGAAGACTGCGGGTCGGGCCCGGCGAGTTCGCGGACGCCTTGGCCGAGGTGGGTGCGGAAGGCCCGCCAGTCGTGGTCGGCGACAGGTTGCAGCAGGGGGTCCTCGATCATTCGGTCGACGTAGCGTTGCACCAACGCGTCGAGCAACCGGCCGCGGTCGCCGACGTAGCGGTAAGGCGCCATGGGTTCCACGCCGAGTTTCCGCCCGAGCCGGCGCATCGACAGCATGTGCGGCCCGTCTTGCTGCACGAGGGTGTGGGCAGCGTCCAGCATCGTGTCCAGCGACAGGGGGGAAGCGGGGACCATGACGCCAGGTAGCAGGCCCGACGACTCGGCGACACCGTCGACCCCTCCGACTCCGAACGCCGCGGTGGAAGTCGGCGCCGAAGCGGTACGGCAGACGCCACCAGAGGTGGGGGACGTCGCTGCGGCAGTGACCGAGGCTCTGCACGCCGAGCGGCAAGCGCACACCCTGGCTGCCAGCACGGATGTGCTGCTGCTCGAGCAGGCCGCGCAGCGGATCGCCGCGCAGGTCAGCGAGGAGCAGCCGTTCGGGGTTCCTGCCCAGCCGAGTTCGAGACGGTCCGGCGTGCGTTCGGGGTTCACCTGGACGGCGGGGGCGCTGCTGGCGTTGACGTTGGGTTTGGCTGTGCGGGCGGTTGAGCACGAGTTGCTGCTCATCGTGTTGGCGGCCTTCGTCGCCATCGGTCTGGACCCCGCAGTGCGATTCCTGGTCCGCCGGGGGCTGCGCAGGGGCGCTGCCGTCGCGGTGATCGCCCTTGCCGCGTTGAGCGCGGTGGCCGGCTTCTTGGCCGCCGCCGCGCCGCCCTTGGCCAGGCAAGCCTCCCAGCTGGTCAACCAGGCCCCGCACTACGCCCAGCAGCTCAACGACGGCAGCACCGTACTGGGGCGCCTCAACCTGCAGTTCCACGTCGTGGACAAGCTCAGCGCTCAAGCGTCCGGAAGCGCCTCGCTGGCCGCTGGGGGGTTGTTGCACGCCGGGGAGGCACTCGTCAGCGCCACGTTCGAGACCGTCATCGTGCTGGTGCTGGTCATCTACTTCCTCGCCGACCTGGCGAAGATCAAGAATGTGGTCTACCGGCTGTTCCCCCAGCACCGCCGCCCTCGGGTCGGGCTGCTCGGCGACGCGATCCTGGTCCGGGTCGGCGGATATGTGCTCGGCAACGTCCTGACGTCGGTCGTGGCGGTAGTCGGGAACTACGTCGTCCTGCTGGCGCTGCACGTTCCCTACGCTTTGGCCCTGTCGATCCTGGTCGGCGTGCTGGACCTCATCCCGCTGGTCGGGTCCACCGTCGGTGGGGCGATCGTCGCCCTGGTCACGCTCGCCGCCGTCTCAGGCACGGCTGCCCTGATCACTGTCGTGTATCACGTGCTGTACCGATTGTTCGAGGACTACCTGCTCAATCCACGGGTGCTGCGCAAGACCGTGGACGTCAGTCCCTTGGTCACCATTGTCGCGGTCTTGATCGGCGGGTCGCTGCTGGGCATCATCGGCGCCCTGATCGCGGTCCCGGCCGCCGCGGCCGTGCAGCTGCTCCTCACTGAAGTGGTCTTTCCCCAGCGCGACGCAGCGACCGCAGGCTGACCGGCTCCACCGCTCACGGGCAGCCGCTCGTGGTGGCCGGAGGTATCCCCCCCCTCGTGGGGTTGGGCCCGAAGGCGGTGCCGTCGGTCCGGTCAAGGCGCACCCACGCCAGTCGGTTGCGGTGCGGTTCCGAAGGGCCGTGAGCAGTGATCGGCCGGCGCGGGGTCACGGAGCACGACGCATGCGTTTCCGCCTTGCCGTCCATGTCGAATGTCACCAGCCAGGTGGCACAGTCACCGGGGCCAGACGAGGAGTGCGGGCGTGAGAGGGGTGACAGCGGGGCGTGCCGACTGAGACGGGATCGGCGAGCAGTTGGACGCGGGTGAAAGGGTTGTGGATGCACGCCCGTCACCCGCTTGTGGGTGCGGGGCCAGGTGCGGGCTCGCTCGTGCTGGTGCATGGCCTGGGGGTCTCGAGCCGATACATGCTTCCCACGCTCGCTCTGCTCGCCCGTTCCTGGGACGTCGTCGCACCGGATCTGCCGGGGTTTGGATTGAGCGAGCGGCCGCGCCGCCCCTTGACGTTGGTTGGGCTGGCGGACAGCCTCGTCGCCTGGATGAGCCTGACGGACCGGTCCCATGCCGTGCTGCTGGGGAACTCGGTGGGCTGCCAGGTGATCAGCACGCTGGCCAGCCGGGCCCCCGACCGTGTCCGCGCCGCCGTGTTGGTGGCTCCGACGATGGACCCGTCGGCTGGGTCAGCCCCACGTCTGCTGGCGCGGCTGCTGCTGGACGGGCCGCGGGAGCGCCCGAGCGAACTTCCGCTGGACCTGGGCGACTATCGGCGGGCCGGTGTCGGTGGGATATGGCGGACGTTCCAGGACGCGGCGCGCGCGCCGGTGTTCGATCAGTTGCGGGCGATGGCGATGCCGACGCTGGTGGTGCGCGGCAGCCGTGACCCGATCGTTTCTGCCGCCTGGTCCCGGCAGGTCAGCGAGCTCCTGCCGGACGGGCGGCTCGCCATCGTCCAGGGGGCTCCGCACGCCGTGAACTACTCCGCCCCCGAGGGGTTGGTGGCGGTCGTCGAGCCGTTCCTGCGTGGTCTGCCCCGCTGACTGGCCGCGCTGCCGGCCCGCAGTCGTTGCAGGGCGACCGCTACGGTCAGGCTGGTCGCTGCCGTCGGGCCGCGACCCTGCGGACCGGCCAGTGGCGGTCTTTCGGCGGACGGGGCCCAGGCTATGGCAGGTACGGCGGCGGCGCTGCCGCGTCGCTTGCGCACCGTTTATGCCGACAAGGTCGGGCCTTCGGAGCAGTCCCTGCTGCTGTCGTGGGCGGCGTTCACCGCCACGTTCGGGACCGCCCGCGGGCTCACCCACTGGCTGCGTCGGCGCGACTCCGGCAGTTCTGGCTCGGGGGGGATCGTCGTGGCCGGGCGGCACCTGCACCACTACAACCTGGGGATCCTGCTGCTGAGCACCGTCGGCGGTGTCGCGGTGCACGGGCAGGAGCAGCGCCGCAGACACCCACTCACCGCGCTCGCCTACGGCATCGGGGCGGCGCTGGTCGTGGACGAGCTGGCACTGTTGCTCGACCTGTCCGATGTGTACTGGGCCCGCGACGGGCGAACCAGCGTGGACGCCGCGGTCGGTCTTATTGGCGCGGGGGGGCTGCTCCTGGCCGCCGTGCCATTCTGGCAGGGCGCTGCCCGGGAGGTGTTCCGCACCCGGCCCACCGGTCGCGACTAGATGATCGATTCCAAGCCCTCAGTGGTCATAGGCGAGTAGCGAGCGCTTGACGGGCTGTCCGGTGTGGTCGTTGTGCCAGATCGCGGTGGTCAAGGCCAGGAGGCGTTGTACGACGCGGAC
>JAABUT010003926.1_pt1 | contig 12239 bp, 12 predicted proteins | sample 5559281 | NCBI WGS metagenome assembly JAABUT01 (sample SAMN10711880, study PRJNA513359) | rock metagenome | isolation source: Antarctica rocks | place: Antarctica: Victoria Land, Ricker Hills nord | collected 2016-01-04
ACCTGGAAGGTGCTCCTTCAACCTGGTCGGACCGGACTGTCGCAAGCCCAATCTTCCCAGTTCAGGGGCACCTTCCAGCCCACGACACGACCACAATGTCAGCTCACCCGTGAAAGCCCCGGGCTAACGTCGGCGCGGGCCACGTCGGCACCCTCGAGTCCGGCCGGTCGCGGTCGAGAGCTTCACGCAGTCGCTGGCGCCCGTCGCCGCGACCGTCGGCGCCCAGGGGCGAACGTCTCGCCATCGTGACCTGACCGCTACGCGGACAGTGCCCGTCGCAGCGCAGCGACGCGCAGCGACCGCTCTCGACGCGCGTCCAGGGCCTGAGTCATGGAGACGGGGCGAAAGCGGGTCCGGGTGCCGGGTGCGCACTGGCCCACGCGGTCGAGATCGGCGCTGATCACAGTCGCCACCATCGCGTACCCGCCGCCGGAGACCGCGTCCCGGTGCAGGATGATCGGCTCGACGCCCCCCGGCACCTGGATTGACCCCACCGGGTAGCCGGCGTCCACGATGTTGGAGGGGTCCGAACCCGCGCCGAAGGGCTGCTCGCGTTCGTTCCACTCCAGCCGCCCGCCGCGGTACCGGAAGCCGATCCGGTCGGCGACGGTGGTCAGCTCCCACGTCGTGTCCAGCAGACTGGCGAGGCCCAGGTCCGACAGCCGGTAGTCGTAGAGCCCCAGGACCACGCGCACGTCGACATCGCGGCTTGCGCTGGGCCGCAGGTCCTGCGGCACGACCAGGCCCGGCGTCCCGTCGCCCACCCCGACCGACAGCCGGTCTCCGGCCCTGAGCACCCGCCCGTCCAGACCACCGAAGGCACCCAGCCCGTAGGTCGATCGGCTGCCCAAGACGAGCGGGACGTCGAACCCTCCGGCCACGGCGACATAGACGCGTGCGCCCTCCTTGAGAAATCCGAAGCTCAGGACGTCGTCCGCAGCAACCTGGAGGGACTCCCACGCGGGGACGGGTGCGTCGTTCAGCAGCAGCGGCATGGCGGCACCGGCGACGGCGACGACCGCAGGTCCGGCGAAGCGGAGCCGGGGCCCGAGGTACGGGGCCTCGATCACCGCGGCTGACGGGTCGTTCCCGACGAGAAGGTTCGCCGCGGTGGCCGCGTAGAGGTCCAGCGCCCCCGAGGGCGGGATCCCGACGTGGTAGTGGCCCGGTCGCCCCAGGTCCTGCAGGCTGGACGCCAGCCCCGGTTCCAGGACGTCAACGAGCATCGAAGGCCTCCAGCAGGTGCGCGTTGTACGCGTCGGGATCGGGAAGGAAGTCCTGCAGTTTGAAGGTGACCGTCGCCTGGCGGTAGCGGTAGGTCCCGTCGGCCACCTCCCGCTGCACCCGACCGTAAGTGCTCTCGTCGATCGGCTGGAACTTGACGATGTCGCCGGGCTGAAAGAAGACCATGAACTCGCTGAAGTCGGCCAGTCGCTGCGCTGGGTCGAAGATCGGCACGGGGGTGATACCGAACATCTGGTAGCCGCCGGCGCCCCGCACCGAATAGATGCAGGCGAAGCAACCGCCGTGTCCGATGGTGAGCGCGGGGGTGTCGGTGCGCGGTCGCAGGTACTTCGGGACCTGCAGTTGCCGTTCCTGCGGCACCATCTGGAAGAGGAAGGGCAGGCCGGCGACAAACCCCACCATCGAGGTGATCCACGGCGAGGCGCAGTGCCGGGCGACGAAGTCGGCTGCCGAGGCCAGCCCGTTTTCTGCGGCCGCGAAGTCCAGGTCGTCACCCTCGGGGCGCTGGTGCCGGTCACGGAACCGGCTGCCGGTCTCGCGAGTGAACGGGTCGGCGTACCAGACCGGCACCTCGACGATGCGGGTGTTCAGTGTCATGGCCGGGGTCTGCTCGACTTCATCCTCGACCTGGCGGACCAGTGCCTCGAGCTCGTCGGGGGCCAGCACGTCGGGGTCGAAGCGAATGAGGAACGAGGCGTTGGCCGGGCAGATGTCGACCACGCCCTCGATAGCGAGGGCTCGAAGCGCCTGTGCGATACCCATCACGGTGAAGTTGGCTTCTAGGCTCATGGCCTCGGCTACCTGCACCACCAAGTGTTCGTCGGCTCCCCACGAGTACCTGCTGCGGGCTTGTGCCGTCATACCGACCTCCGTGCCTCGTCGCCCTGGTCAGCCATCCAGGCCTCCAGGGCGGTGGTGTGATGGCTGGCTTCGAGGAACGCGGGCATCTCGAGCACTTGCCGGAGAAAGGCCGCAGTCGTCTGCACCCCCTGCACCTCGACCTCGTCCATCGCCCGCTTGGCCCGCCCGATCGCCGCCTCACGCGTGTCGGCCCAGACCACGACCTTGGCGATCAGCGAGTCGTAGAAGGGGCTCACGGCACCGCCGGCCTCACAGCCCGAGTCCGTGCGAACGAACGGTCCACTCGGCAACCTCAGCTGCCGCAACGGTCCTGGGCTGGGCTGGAAGTGCCGCAAAGGGTCTTCGGCGTTGATGCGCAGCTCAATAGCGTGCCCACGAGGCTGCACCTGGTCCTGGGTCAGTGACAGGGGTGCACCGTCCGCGACGGTGAGCTGCTCGCGCACCAGGTCGACGCCGGTCACCATCTCGGTGACGGGGTGCTCGACCTGGATCCGGGTATTCATCTCGATGAACGCGAACTCTCCTTGATCGGGGTCGTAAAGGAACTCGACGGTCCCTGCGCCCCGGTACCTCACTTGAGCCGCCAGGCGAACCGCTGCGGCCGTCATCGCGTCGCGGATCGCGGCCGGCAGAGCGGGTGCACCCGCCTCCTCCAGGATCTTCTGCCGTCGACGCTGCAGGGAGCAGTCGCGCTCACCGAGGTGGATGAACTGCTCCCCGTCGCCGAAGACCTGCACCTCGACGTGGCGCGCGCGGGTGACAAACCGCTCGAGGTAGACCTCATCGGTGCCGAATGCCACGCCCGCTTCAGCGCGCGCCCGCGCCAACGCCGCCGTCAACTCGTTCAGTGAGCGCACCACGTGGATGCCTCGTCCCCCGCCTCCTCCGGCGGCCTTGATCACCAAGGGGAACCCGATGCGGTCAGCCACGCTTTCGGCGTCTGCCGCGGAGGTCACTGAGCCGTCGGACCCCGGCACCGTTGGCACGCCCGCCTGCGCGGCGGTCAACCGTGCGAGGGCCTTGTCCCCCATCAGATGGATCGCGCGCGGCGACGGGCCGACAAAGGTGAGGCGTGAGTCGACGACGCGCTGGGCGAAGTCGGCGCGCTCGGAAAGGAAGCCGTAGCCGGGGTGCACGGCGTCGGCCCCAGTGCGCTCGGCCGCCGAGAGCACCGCGTCCATATCCAGGTAGCTGCGGCTGGCCGGCGCCGGCCCGATCACGACGTGCTCGTCGGCCAGACGGACGTGCAGCGCCTCGACGTCCGTCTCGCTGCAGACGGCCACCGTGCGGATGCCCAGCTCTCGTGCCGAGCGGATCACGCGGACGGCGATCTCACCCCGGTTGGCAACCAGGAGTTTCAACACCTGCTGCTCAATCCCGCTCGATCGTGGCGATAACGTCTCCGGGCCCAAGGACACCCTCATCGTCGACCGTGAACGCCGTGACGCGTCCGGCGACGCCGGCCTTGACCTCGGAGAACTGCTTCATGATCTCGACGACCCCAAGGATTTGGTCGGGGGTGACGGCGTCACCGACCTTGGCGAATGGTGGTTCGTCGGGAGCCGGTCGTCGGTAGAACACTCCAGGGAGCGGGGACTGCACCTGGTGCTCGCTCATGGGTGATTCCTCTCGGGTCGTGGCTGAGACGTGGTGTCCGCGACCAGGACGGCTCGGACCGCCTCGGCGACCTGCACGGCCGTTGGTGTATCGCTGTGGACGCAGATGGAGTCGAACTCCACGCTCAGCTGCTCACCCGTCTCGGCGATGACGGCCGAGTGCATGAGGGCGAGGCGGGCTCGGGCGGCCGCGACGTCAGGCGAGGTGGGGTGCGGACGGCGGGTGATGAGCAGCTGACCGTCCGCGGCGTAGCCCAGGTCGACGTAGAACTCCGCGACGAAGTCGACGTCTCGTGTGAAGGCAACCCTCTGGTGGGCCGTCCCCGCCAGCCCGTACAGCGGGACGGCATACTGAACGGCCACGTCGCACACCGCGTCCGTCAAGGCCATGTCGCGGGCGAGCATCCCGTACAGCGACCCGTGCGGCTTGATGTGGTCCAGCACAAGACCCTCAGCGTCAAGAAAGGCCACCAACGCTCCCACCTGGTACCGCACCAGGTCGCGCACCTCCTGGGGTTCCAGCCGCATCTCCCGGCGCCCGAACCCGACCAGGTCCGGCAACCCAGGGTGGGCGCCCACCCGGACGCCTGCGCTGGCCGCCTTGAGCACGGTCTCACGGATGCTCGTGGGGTCACCGGCGTGAAAACCGCACGCGACGTTGATGGTGTCCACCAATGGCAGCAGACCATCGTCGTTGCCGAATGAATGGATGCCGAACGACTCGCCCATGTCGGAATTGATGGTGACGGGCACTGCTTGAGTCCCTTCGCGTGACACGGCGGGCACCGTGTGGGGGCCGTGGTGGTGACGGTACGACGCACGCACGGCGGCGGCGACTGCGCCACCTGGTCGCGGGGCCGCCGCCAGGTCGTCGGGCGCCGGTCGCCGCAGCGGTCCGAGTGCGTGCCAGACCTGGGTCAAAGTGTCTGTGACGGTATCGCGTCCGGTGCCGGACCTGACGAGCCAACCCGCAGGGCTCGCGGTGACCCGGGCGGGTTGGCGGTCTGCCGCGAGGATGTCGTTCACGACGCGGGCCACTTCCCATCGACCGCGCCGGGTGTCCAACTCGTTCGACCACTGGTCAACCGACCGGGCCTGCCCGCACGCTCCGCACATCCGCGGGCTAGGGCATCACGTCGCCGGAGTTCGGCCCGAGCGTCTGGCCGACGTACAGGTCACCCCCCGGCGAACTCGCGAGCAGGACCACGGTAGGGGCAACCTCTTCGGGTCGACCGAACCGGCCGAGCGGCAGCTCTCGCGTCTTCGCGTCCTTCCACTGCTGCGATATGCCGTCCATCAGGGGGGTCTCGATCGGGCCGGGGGCGACAGCGTTCACCAGGACCCCGTACTGGCTGACTTCCAGGGCCAGCGACTTGGTCAGGGCGACCACGCCTGCCTTGGCGGCGCTGTAGTGCGAGAGTGACTCCCCACCCTTCAGGGCCAGTTGTGAGGCGATGTTGATGACCCGCCCGTGCCCACGTTCGACCATCGCGGGCACCACGTGGCGGCACATTAGGAACACCCCAGTCAGGTCGACGTCGATGGTCTCGCGCCACTGCGCCAGTGACATCTCAACTAGCGGGGACTGGGTCAGCAGGCCGGCGCTGTTGACGAGCACGTCGATACGCTCGACAAGCCGGTGCGTCGCTGCAATCGCGACGCGAACCTGGTTCTCGTCGGAAACGTCGGCGCCGACACCACCAACGGCACCGACTTCCAGGGCCGCCTGATGAGCCACGTCCGTGTCCCGGTCGAGCACCACGACCCGCGCACCCTGGTCCACGAAGGCGCGCGCGACCGCCCGCCCGATTCCGCTCGCACCGCCGGTCACCAGGGCGGACCGCCCGGCCAGCGACCCGGCGCTCACGCGCGCATCTTCACGGTCAGCCCGCCGTCCACGACGATCTGCTGGCCAGTGACGTAGCGGGAGGCGCCCGAAGTGAGGAACCGGATGACGTCCGCGACCTCCTCCGGCTGGCCCACCCGGCCGAAGGGAATGTCCGCACCGGCACGTCGTAGGCCCTCGGGGCCTAGGGAGTTGACCGGGTCGCTGGACTGCGGAGTCTCGATCAGCCCGGGGATCACGGCGTTCACCCGGATCCCCTGCGGCGCAAGCTCGACAGCCAGGCTGCGGCACAGGCCGAGGACGCCCGCCTTGGCGGTCGCATAATGGGCGTGGTCCTCCCAGCCGTAGACGCCGCCTGCGATCGACGACACCGCAACCACCGCCCCTCCGGCCCTCAGGTACGGCGCGCAGGAGCGGATCGTGCGCATCACACCGGTTAGGTCGACGGACAGCATGTCGTCCCAGGCGGCATCGGTCAGTTCGGCGAGCGGTGCCCGCCGCAGCACCCCGGCATTGGCGATGACGTGGTCGATACGACCGAAGGCCGAGTGGGCCTGGCGGGCCAGATCGTCGACCTGGCCGCTGTCCCGCACATCGACCTCGACCACCAGACCCACACCCCCGCAGCGCTGCACCAGGTCCAGCGTGGCCAGAGGGTCGTGGGGGTCACCAGGAAACGTGCCGATCACGACCCGCACGCCTTCGGCGGCGTATCCGGCAGCCACGGCCCGACCGATCCCGCTGGCCGCGCCGGTGATCACCGCCACGGGGCCTGGATCGTCACTGTCTCGAGCGTCCGCCATCGACTACCTTCCTTCTGACGCAAGGGTCACTGATCGAGCTGGACGACGGGCTTGGCCAAGAGCATGATCGCCCCCGAGATGAAGGTGCCGAGCGCGCCGACCCACAGGGCCGCGGTCCCGGTGCCCCAGGCGGCAGCCGCGGCAGTGAACAGGAAGCCACCGATGATGGTCCCCGGCTGGCTCATAGCACCGATGATCACGGTGCCGGTGCCGCGGCAATCCGTGGGGTAGCACTCGCCCATGTAGAAGAGGATCGCCGCATACGGGCCGACCAGGAAGAACAGCCCGATCGCGTACGTCGTGACGATCAGGGCCGGAGTGGTGACGGCCGACGAGAGCATGACCGCAAACGCCGCGCCCGAGATCATCCAACCGATGACGATGGTGCGCTGGCGGCCGATCCTGTCGCCGAGCCACCCGTGGAAGATGTAACCGAAGTAGGCGCCCAGGTTGATGATGACCAGCATGTAAAAGGCGTCGCTGAGCTTGACGCCCTTCGCGTTGGCCAGGATTGAGCTCCCCAGGACGCTGAAGATGCTGATGCCGAAGAAGTTCACGATCCAGGCCAGCGAGAGGACGATGGTGTTGCGTCGCAGGCTCGGCTCGAGGAGGCGGGCAATGGGCGCGGCGTCGGAGTGCTCCACGCCGTACTCGGCCGCGAGCCGGTTGGCTTGTTCGTGCTGGCCTCGCGCCTTCAATTCGCGAACCTCGTTCTGAAGGGTGAACTGCGGCGTCTCTTTGAGCTTCTTGCCGATCACGACCACCAGCACGACCGCCGGCACCGTGGCCACGAGGTACATGCCGCGCCAGCCGAGGCGGTCGAGCAGGAGGACGGCCAGGGCGCTGGAAAGGAGGAACCCCAGCGGCCACCCACCCTGGACGATGCCGTACCAGAAGCCGCGGTGATCGCGCTTCTTGGTGTCCTCGGTGATCGAGAACACCTCGTTGAGGTAGGTCGCGTTCACCGACTGCTCGGAGAAACCCAGACCGCCCAATGACCGGACCCCGATGACCATCGCCGAGGTGATCGCCCCAAGCTTGGCGGGAATGACGGCCGTCAGCAGCGACGCCAGCGCGGTGCCGCCGATGGTGAGCTGCATGCCACGTCGGCGACCCAGCCGGTCTATCACCGGACCGACACCGAAGGCCACGATGGCCGTGCCGACGGCGATCAGCGTGTTGATCAGGTACGACGTCGAATCGCTCCAGCCGAAATCACTCTTCATGGCCGGAAGCAGCGTACCGAACAAGCCGTAGTCGAAGACCGCAATGGTCCACGCCAGCAGCGCCAGGACCATGGCGCCGTTGGTCTCGCGGCGGGTAAAAGGGGGGAATCGGCGCAGTCCGGTCGATCCGTTTGGGCCCGAGGGGGTGTCCCCCACGGGGGACAGCATGTCGTTGCTCATCGCAAACCTTCCGTGCGGGGGTGGCGGGTGATGTAGTCGTCAGCGATCTCGTCAAAGGTCGCCCAGCGGACGCCGGCGTGGCCGTTGATGTACTCGATCAGGCGCTCGAGCATCAGCAGCACCTGGGGCCGACCCGAGACGTCCGGGTGGATGGTGAAGGTGAAGGCCGCGTAGTCCATCTCGCGGTAGACCCAGTCGAACTGGTCGCGCCACATCTCTTCGAGGTGACGGGGGTTAACGAAGCCGTGGCTGTTGGGGCTGGTCTTGATGAACATCATCGGAGGCAGGTCGTCCAGGTACCAGTTGGCCGGGATCTCGACGAGGTCGGTCTCCTGCCCGCGCACTAGCGGCTTCATCCAGTCCTGCGCGGCGCCCGAGTAGTCGATCTTCGTCCAGGTGTCGCCGACCCGGACGCGGTATGGAGTGAAATCGTTGTGCATCAACGAGTGGTCGTACTTGATGCCGCGCTCCAGCAGCAACTCGTTGGTGACCGTCGAGAACTCCCACCAGGGCGCGACGTAACCCGTGGGGCGGCGTCCGGCAGCCTTCTCGATCAACTCGATACACCGGTCGAGCACGGCAGTTTCCTGCGCCCTGCTCATGGCGATCGGGTTCTCGTGGCTGTACCCGTGCACCCCGATCTCGTGGCCGGCGTCCACCACCTGGCGTAACTGGTCGGGGAAAGTCTCGATGGAGTGGCCGGGGACAAACCAGGAGGTCTGCAAGTCGTACTTGGCGAATAGCTTCAGCAGGCGCGGCACACCCACCTCACCGGCGAACAGGCCACGTGAGATGTCGTCCGGGGAGTCCTCGCCCCCATAGGAGCCCAGCCAACCGGCGACGGCGTCGACGTCGACTCCGAACGAGCACAGGATCTCTTTGGGCACGGCGTTTCTCCTTGGTCAGGACGGCTGGGAATCGGACGACTGCTCGTCGTTGGCATGGGTCGAGAAAGCGGTCCGGACCACGCGCGGGTCGCTGTGGACACCCAGCAGCGCTGCCAGCAGCACCCGGGCCTGTGAGGGGCGCAGCGACCCGGCCGAAACGGCGCCGGCGCTCTCAAGATCTCGACCGCCGCCGTTGCCGTAGATCGCCGCGACCGGGCCGGCCTCCACGCGCGTCGACGTCACGACGACCAGGCCGCGACGGCTCAGCTCGGCGACGGCCGAGCAGATCGCGGGGTTCGCGTTGCCCGCGCCGGTCGCCTGCAGGACGACCCCGTTGGCGCCGGCGTCAGCGAAGGCGTACAGGGCGGTGGCATCGGCGCCGGGATAGCACGCGACGACGTCGACGCGGACGTCCCCGAGGTCCAGCGCCGACAAGGGCAACCGGGGTCGCGGCAGCGGCCGCATGTCGATATGTACGGTCTCGCCGCGAACCCAGCCCAGTTGCCCACCCGAGGGCGCGCTGAACGTGTCGGAGGCCAGGGTGTGACTCTTGCGGGTCCCCCGGGCCGCGAACACGCGGCCGCCGAAGACGATAAGAGCACCCAGCCCACGGCTGCTCGGGTGGCCCGCGACGGTGATTGCGTCGGTGAGGTTCCGGGGACCGTCACCGTCCGGCGCATCCGCGGGCCGCTGGGCGCCCGTCACCACCACCGGCCGGTCGTCGTCGACAAACAGGTCCAGGAAGTAGGCCGTCTCTTCGGTCGTGTCCGTTCCGTGGGTGACGACCAGACCCGCCACGTCGGTCCGCAAATGACGTTCCGCCCTGGACGTCAGCTGATGCATCAACGGCAAGGTCATCAGGTACCCCCCGACGCGGAACACGTCGTCCACCAGGACGCTAACGTCAGCGCGCGCGGCCAGCTCCTGGATGAGCTCGGTGCCGCTGGCTCGCGCGACCGCCGTGCCCGAGTCATCGCTGCGGCTGGCTATGGTGCCACCCGTCGCCATGACGGTCACGGTGCGCACAGATGGACTCCGTCCTCTGATGGATTGCTCTGCGCTAACGTTTGCGTCCCGTGATCAAACTGCGTCGTTGCCCCATACGTCAAGATGGTGATGTGAGAAATTGCGTCCCGTTAACAGGGGGGGCCGGATGAGCAGGCCGAGCACGACCCGCCCGTCGGCGGCGGAGGCCCCGATCGAACGCCCCACCCTCCGCACCGTCGCCGACCTGGCCGGCGTACACGTCTCCACTGCTTCCCGGGTGCTGAACGGGTCGGCTGACGCCGGTGTCCGCTCAGCGGGACAGCAGACCGCCGCACGCATCCGGTCCATTTCCGAACGGCTGGGCTACACCCCCAACCCTCATGCCACCGGGCTGCGGACCCAACGCAGCAACCTGATCGGTGTTCTCGTCCCCAGGTTGGTCGACCTGGTGCTGGCCACCATCTACGAGGGCATCGAGGAGGCCAGTGCGTCGTTTGGCTTCTCGGCCTTCGTCGCCAACACCGGTGACAGCCCGACAGCGCAGCGGCTGCGTACCGAGATGGTGCTGGCGCGGCGGGTCGACGGCATGATCTTCGGTGACGCCTACGCCGACGCCCACTTCCTCGACGAGATCGCCGGCCGGGGGGTTCCCTTCGTCCTCGTCTCACGCCACGCGGGGAGGTACACCTCGGTGACGTGCGACGACTACTTGGGTGGCCAGCTGGCGGCTCGGCACCTGCTCGACCTGGGTCGCACGAAAGTCGCCGTCATCGCCGGCGAACCCTACGCCAGCACCGGGATCGACCGTAGGGCCGGCTTCGTCGACACCTTTGCAAGAGCCGGTATCCGGGTTCCTGCCAGGCGCGTGGTGCACAGTAGGTTCGACACCGCCGGGGGCCGAGAGGCCATGCAGCGGCTGTTGTCCGGCCGCGATGCCCCAACCGCGGTCTTCGCGGTCAACGACTTCGCCGCGATCGGTGCGATGGGTGCGCTGCGCGACGCTGGCCTGCGGGTCGGCGACGACGTCGCTGTGGTCGGCTTCAACGACGTGCCTCTCGCGGCAGAGCTGCCCATCGCCTTGACTACGATCCGGTCCCCCATGCATGACATGGGCGTGCGTGCCGTCAACCTGCTGATGAAGATGCTGTCCGGTGAGTCGGTGGACTCCGAACGCTTGACGCCCACGCTGATGGCCAGGACGTCGTCGTTGGGCACGCGCCCCGCCAGGTGAGCCGGCCGGCCCCGGCCTTCGCCTTCCAGATGGCCGACGGCATACGACCCTCCCGAATCCCTCTCCACACTCCAGATTGGAGTGAAGATGGCCGAGGACTGGACGGGTGGAGGCTCACCGGTACCTGTGGTCCCCGAACACCATTCGGAGCTACGCCACCGCGTTGGCCCAGTGGTGGACCTTCCACCGAAGCTACGAACCCGCACCTCGACGGCTCCGTCTCCGGCTCATGTCGTCGCCATTCTTCCTTCGCTACCTGCTAGGCCCTGCAGGGCTCGCCGGCCTCCGAAGCTCGGGCCCACCGCCGTCGCAGTGCCGCCCGCGTCAGCGGGTGCACCGAGCGGGTCTGTTCCACCCACCGCCGCACCCGCCCGACAACGGTCATTGGGCCTCGCCGATCTCGACCGACGGGTAGAATGCAACCCGGTTCTTAATCCGGCGGGCGAGCTGTGAGGGATGCCGGTAGCTCCACCCCCGTCGGTGACCACCGTGTAGTAGCTCGCCACACCCTTCCACGGACACAGCGACTTCGACCTACTCGGGCGCAGCACCCCCTCGGTAACAGACCCGAGCGGGGAACAGTGATTACCCTCCACCACCACGGTCTGGTCGCTCCGCGCCACAACCACATCACCGACCACTGCCCCGCCTCCTCCGTCGGATCACGCTTCGTCCTCATCGACGTAACCCGGCGACCATCGGCTGTTCTTCCGCCACCGGTGAAAGCCGCGGGTGGGACAGTGCTCCAGAGGCACCGCACCCAACAACCCGTGCCGTGAGTTGGCCCGCGGACCAGAGGAACCCCTCAGTTCCCCGATACCTGCTCAGTACCTCCACCGAGGCCGTACCGACCGCGTATCGACCCCGGCCAACCGTGTCCCAGCGCCGGCCAGATCAGGCCCCTGAACACTAATAACGCGTTCGCCGCAGGTACGCATGGCGGCATTACGCCCCAGGCGCGTTGTGACGGCTATCGAATCATCTCTACGGCGATGGCCTGGGAGGCTCGGTGCTGATGTCGGTGCCGAGCTCCTGCAGTGACTGGTCGGCGAGGGCGTTGACCGTCGTCCCGGGCTTGGTTCCGGCGGAGTCGACAATGACGGTGTCGCCGGCGGCGTGACGCATCAGCCCGGCGGCCACCTGGGACTTGCCGGCGGGCTTGACGCAGACGAACAGCACGGACGGGCTGGTGGTCACGGGGTAGCAAAATCGCCAAGGCTGAGGGGTGTCAGTTCGGCGGCCTGAGTCCGCCGAGGGTGACGGTGACGATCCGGTTGGCTGCGGGTTTGGATCGGGCCGTAGATGCCGCGTTGAGGGCATGCAGGCAGTAGTTCGCCAACTCCTCCGGCGCGACATC
>JAABUT010003928.1_pt1 | contig 12237 bp, 12 predicted proteins | sample 5559281 | NCBI WGS metagenome assembly JAABUT01 (sample SAMN10711880, study PRJNA513359) | rock metagenome | isolation source: Antarctica rocks | place: Antarctica: Victoria Land, Ricker Hills nord | collected 2016-01-04
CGTCGAAGATCCTTCCCGTCCTGTTACACGGCAGCTCAAGCGCGTCCACCCCACGGGCGCCTACCCTGCTGGGGTGCTCGGCAACCTAGGCGCGGCCCACATCCTCGTGCCGCTCTTCGCTGCACTGTTCATCCTGGGCCCCGAGCGGCTGGCCGCCGCCGCGACCTCCGTGGCCAAGGCACTGCGCCAGGTCCAGCAGTCCGCCACCAGTGCGAGAGCTCAGCTCACGGACGAGCTGGGTCCCGAGCTCGACGACCTGCGTAAGCCGCTGGCCGGCCTGCACAAGCGGCGTGGGATGACCGCGACGAGCCTCATCACCCAGCACCTGTGCGACGGGGATGCGAGTGCCTTCACGTTCTCCGATCCCGCCCCGGCCCCGGTGTCGGGTGCCCCGGTGTCGATGGCCAAGGGCACGAGTTCGACCCCGTCTCCCCGGAGCCCCCACTGGCTCTGGGCGAACGCCCCCCGTACGACCCCGAGGCCACCTGAGCGCAGCTGGGCGACGTGCACCCGACCCCCAAGGAGTGTTTGACGGGTCGTTGACCCGCGGGCAGCCTGCGGACAGCCCGTGTTGATGCTCTCGATTGCAAGACCCTCCGCGCCGCTTGCGCGGGGCATCCAGATCCACCCGCAGCATCACGTCGATCAACGGGGCGATGAGTCCAGCTTCGGGCCGCCCGTTCCGGCACCTTCCGCGGCGGGGGCTGCGTTGACTCCAGGGCCTGGCGCACCGTCCGCCGGTGACACCCGTGCCGGGCGGCGAGCTCCCGGAGCGACGGCTCCTCCCGGCGGTGATCACGCCGGATCACGTCCAACAGCTCCACCCTGGACCCCACCTCACGGCGTCGCGCCGCTCGTGGAACAACCCACAAGCGACACGATCCACCCTGCGGGGGTGGGGCCAGCTCAGGCCGCCACAGCGGCGTACTGCCCGGGGAGGTGGAGCCAGATCACCCCGGGTGAATCCCAGCGAACGTCGCACCACCTGAGCGAGATGCGGGGTGTGGTTGTGGCGGGTCGAGGTCGTCGGGGTCCGGAGCCGTTGGCGGGTCAGCGGGAGTGGTTCGCGGAATTGATCGCGGCGGGGGTGAGCAACAGTGAGGCGTGTCGGACGGTCGGGGTGAACCGCAAGACTGGGACCCGGTGGCGTTACGGGCGCAGCATCCCCGCCGCTGGGGGTGGGCTGCTGCACTATCCGCCGGTGCTACGCCCCCGTGATGTGGTCATCAGCGCCCGCTACCTGTCCGAGCCGGAGCGGGTGGTCATCGCCGACCTGCACCGGGCGGGGGTCAGCAGGCGGGCGATCGCCGCCGAGCTCGGGCGCAGCCCGTCGACGGTGAGCCGTGAGCTGGCCCGCAACATCGACCCCGGCCGACGTTACGGCGCCGGGGTGGCCCAAGCCCGGGCGGTGGTCCGCCGGACTCGGCCGCGGGCGCGGCGGGTCGAGCGGGACCTGGTGCTGCGGGGCTTCGTGCAGCAGTGCCTGGACGTGCGGTGGAGCCCGGAGCAGGTCAGCCACGCCCTGGGTGTCGAGTTCGCCGACCAGCCGGCCCGGCAGCTGTGCACCGAGAGCCTCTACCAGGCCCTCTACAGCCGAAATCCGCTGGTGCAGCGCACGTTCCGGTCCCGGCGGTGGCGGTCGCGACGCCGCCCGCACCGGCACCCGGACGCCCGCCGGCGTTCTCGGCTCGCGACGCCAATGGTGATGATCGAGGACCGCCCGGAGTCGGTGGCCGACCGGGTCGAGGTCGGCAACTGGGAGGGAGACCTCATCATGGGTCCGGGCAACCGGTCAGCGATCGGGACCCTCGTGGAGCGCTCCACGAGGGCGGTGGTCCTGGTGCACCTGCCCCACGGGCGGACCGCGTCCGCCGTCCGCGACGCCCTCGTCGAGGTCTTCACCGCCATGCCGGCAGGGGTGCGCCGGTCACTGACCTGGGACCAGGGCACCGAGCTCAGCGCCCACGCCGACCTCACCCGGATCTTGTCGCTGCCCGTGTTCTTCTGCCACCCACACAGCCCCTGGCAGCGCGGCAGCAACGAGAACATGAACGGCCTGCTCCGCGACTACTTCCCCAAGGGCACCGACCTCGCCGCCCACCCGGCGCAGCGACTGAGCGAGGTGGCCGCCGAGCTCAACAACCGACCCCGCAAGACCCTGAACTGGGCCACCCCCGCCGCCCTGATCGCCCCCCACCTCGACGCACAGGCAGCACCGCTACCCTCAGCCCTGAAGTCCATCGTGGTGCGACGATGACTGGAATCCACCCCGCCACGGTGGGGCCAGAACTCTCAATATACCTATTAGCCCAGGGCTTCACCGCTGGACTTTGATGCGGGATGGCCTGCCGGACGCGCAAATGCCCTTCTACCTGGGACGATGACCTTGTCTAGGGGTCAGAGTCCACCGGGTAAAGGGGCACCTGCTGAGTGCGAGCAAACCACGATCTGAGTCGCGTTTCCACGACCTTCGACGAGACGAACCTCGTGCCGAACGTCGGTCTGCTTCCGGCCGTAGCGCTGGCGCAGCGGCTCGATGTCGCGGGTCTGGTCGACCGGCGGCTGCACCTGGCCCGGCACGGCGCGAACAGCGGGGCGAAGGCGTTGACGGTGATCGGGCCAATGCTGGCCGGCGGCAACAGCATCGACGACACCGCCGAGCTCCGCGCCGGCGCCGCCGGCGTGTTGTTCGACGGAACTCGGGCGCCCTCGACGGTCGGGTCGGCTGCGGGCGCACAAGTGGGCAGGCGTCCGTCAGCTCGACGCGATCAGCCGTGAGCTGCTGGCCCGGTTGTTGGGGGTGCGGCGCCGGCCCGGCGGACCTGACGGCGCCGCTGACGATCGACATCGACTCCACTATCGTGCAGGTGCACGGCCGGGCGAAGCAGGGCGCGGCGTTCGGCTACACCAGGGTCCGCGGCTACCACCCGCAGCTCGCGACCTGCGCCGAGACCATCCAGGTGCTGATGAGCCGGCTGCGCGGCGGGTCCGCCGGCGCCGCCCGCGGCGCGGCGTCGTTCCTGACCGAGACCGTCAGCCGGGTCCGGGGCGCCGGTGCAACCGGGCAGCTGACAGTCCGGGCCGACAGCGCGTTCTACTCCAAAGCGGTGCTGGCGACCGCGGTGAAGTTCGACGTCCAGTTCTCGATCACCGCCGCCCGGCAGGACAAGCGGGTCTGCGCGGCGATCGACACGATCGAGCAGTCGGCGTGGCAGCCGATCCCGTCTGGCTTTCCACTTCGGAGGTTTCCGGCGCCGACATCGCCGAGACCCTGTTCACGGTCTTCGCCGACGACAAGAAGCACGCCCGGCAGGTACGGCTGGTAGTCCGTCGGGTCCGCCCAACCCCGGGTTCGCAGGTCGCGCTGTTCACCACCTGGGATACCACGCGTTCGTCACCGACCGCACCCTGCCGCTGGCCGAACTCGAGGCCGACCACCGCCGGGACGCCGTCGTCGAGCAGAGCATCGCCGAACTCAAGAGCGCCGGCCTGGCCCACCTGCCCTCGGGCAATTGCATGGCCAACGCCGCCTGGCTCGCGCTGACCGTCATGACGCACAACCTCGGCAGGGCCGTCGCCATCCGCGCCGGACCCGACCTCGCCAGAGCGACCGCAGCCGCCGACCGTCAGACCCAGACCACCAAGATCAACGGTGGACAGAATTCGTAGCTTTGTTCAAACATCCGCCACCCGCGCGATCCTCAGCCGGAGCAGCAGGGAGTACAACGCCCGAACGGGTGGGGTGAGCAGGGTTGTCACCGACTCGATCGCCAGGGACGTGACGTCTGAGATCGGCGTGGTGACCATGTCTTCTACCATGGGCTGTGCTCATGGACGTGACATGAACACCCCTAGGCATGGAGGCGAAGAGTGGGCGACCAGGCGACCCGGACACGTACGACCCGATCACCGCAGCGGGGGCGCATCCCGGGACGGGTGGCTGCGCAGCGGGTCCAGGAGGCTGAGCGCCTGGTCGTGGATCTGCCGTTCGTGGGCTCTGTGCGGTTGCCCCGGCCTGAGCAGCTCGCTTACTTCGGCGCGGTGGGGGTGCTCGTGGCCCTGGAGATCGTCGAATGGCCAATCGCTCTGGTTTTGGCGACCGGGCATGTGCTTGCGCAGCAGCAGCACAGTCGTGCCTTCCAGCAGCTCGGCGAGGGTCTCGAGGACGCTTAGCTGCTTTACTGCGGCGGCCCGCGCGGTCAGCGGGACTGGGCGTGCCGGGCGGGCGGGCGTGCGGTAGTCCCGGCCGGCCGCGCCTACCGCTGAGCTACACCCGGTGGGAGCTACTTCGGTGGTGGTGCCCCTGCTGCGGGGTGCGAACGACCCGTGGCATTGCAGGTGATGCCGGCGTCGAGGTCTGGGTGGCGTCGGGGAGCAAGCGCGGGGCTAGGGCGGCGAGGGCGGTTCCTGCGGTGGCGCACAACGCGACGGTTGCCCAGGTGAGCGGGTCTAGGGGAGTGCAGCCGAAGAACTGGCTGACCACGGGAGTTTGGATCAGCCCGATGAGCGCGGCGGCGGAACCGAGACCGGTGGCGAGCACTAAGGGGTTGCGGCCACCGATGAGCAGGGTCTGGCCGAGCTGGGTTCCGACTAGAGCGCCGAGGGCCATGGTGCTGGCGCGGCGGTCGGTACCGGTGATTCGCCCGAGCTGCCACGCGGCCAATGCACCGGCGCCGGTGGTGACGCCGCGGATAGCTATGTCGCGCAACAGGGCCGCACCCAGAGTGGGGGCACCACCGGAAAGCAGTGCTTGCCGCTCGGTGGGGTTGTTGGGGGTAGCGGCGAGGGCGATGGCCATCGACGGTAGGAGGTCGGTGAGCATGTTGACGAGCAAGAACTGGCGGGTTCCTATCGGGCTTCGTCCCGCGATGGCGGTGCCCAACACAGTGAACCCGACCTCGCCAGCATTGCCGCCGAGCAGGATCGCGACGGCATCGCGGACCCGGCCCGTCATGGCTCGGCCCTCGACGAGGGCGTCGAGGATCAGACCCAGGTCGGGATTGGTCAGGACGAGGTCTGCGGCGGTGCGGGCCGACACCGACCCATGCGCGGCCATGCCGATACCGACGTCGGCGAGTCGAATTGCGGCGGCGTCGTTGGCGCCGTCACCGGTCATGGCCACGACTCGACCAGCGCGTTGCAAAGCGGCGATGATCCGCAGTTTTTGCTCCGGAGACACCCGGGCGAACACGTTGACCTCGGTGACGAGCTCGGTGCGGGCCTGTTCCCCGAGGGCACCTAGCTCGGGTCCGGTCACGACCCGGTGCGAGGGGATCCCCAAACCGCGGGCGATGGCGCGGGCTGTGACGGGGTGGTCGCCGGTGATCATCACGGTGTTTAACCCGGCGGCGTGCAAGGCGGTGATGGTGGGTTCGGCTTGCGGGCGGGCGATATCGGCGAGGGCCACGAATCCGAGGAGCGTGAGGTCTTCGGCGAGGTCCTCCGCAACGCTGCCATCCGGATCGGGTAGGACGTCGGTCACGTTGCGGCGCGCCACCGCCAACACCCGCAAACCCTGAGAGGCCAGCGCGTGGACCATGTCGGCAGCCTTCTTGCGGCCCATGGTGTCCAGTCGCCGCCGACCAGAGTCATCGCGGGTGTGAGCGCAGCGCGGCAGCAACGTTTCGGGTGCGCCCTTGACCACCAACCTCAGGCTGTCAGGTGTGCGACCCAGGGCCGCGGAGAATCCCCTATCGGATTGGAATGGCAGCTCGGCGAGTTCGGTCCAGTCCAGAGTGAGAGAGGGCTGCACAGTGGTGGCAGCGTCGATGATGGCTCGATCGGTGGCGTGTGCGACAACCTGGCCCACGTCCGGCCGCGGACAGGCCCGTACCGCGGCCTGCAGCACGCGACGAGCCTGGAGATCGCCTGGTGCCCATTGCTCATGCAGGTCCGCGACCCGGGCCACACGCAGCCTGCCTTCGGTGAGGGTGCCGGTCTTGTCGAAGCACACCGTGTCCACCCGTCCGAGCGCTTCCACGGTACGGGCAGAGCGGACCAGTATACCCCGGGCCGAGAGGCGGCGGGCCGCACCCAGCTGCGCCACGGTCGCCACTAACGGCAGACCTTCCGGGACTGCGGCAACCGCCACACTGACCCCGGAGCCGATGGCTGCGGACAGGGGCTGGCGGCGCAGCAGCGCCAACCCGGACACCGCAGCACCACCGAGCAAGGTGATGGGCAGCCCGAGCCGGGTCAGCTCCTCCAACCGGGCCTGCATACCGGCGGGGCCGTGCGCTCGACCCGCCAAGCTCAAGGCCCGACCGGCTTCGGTGGCCCCCCCGACGGCCACGACTACCGCCAGGGCGGTCCCTGCAACGACGGTGGTGCCCTCATAGACCAGGCAGGCTCGGTCCGCGAGCTCCGCACCCGGGGTGGCCAGCGTTTGCTTGCCGACGGACACCGACTCACCGGTCAGACTGGCTTCGTCAACCTCCAACCCAGTCTGTTCGAGGAGTCGGGCGTCGGCGGGAACGACGTCACCCGCTCGCAGGGAGATGACCTGCCCTGCACGCAGCGCTCTCGCCGCGACCACGCAGATACCGGTGGGGGAGTTGGGGTCGACGATGCGGGCGGGGAGCTGTTGGTCCAGCAGCAACCCCCGCAGAGCCCGGTCTGCGCGCATTCGTTGCGTCCCGCTGATCACCGCGTTAGCGGCCAAGACGCCACCGACGAGCAGTGCATCCACCGGGGACCCGATGACCGCCGACGCCGCCGCTCCGGTTGCAAGCACCGGGGTCAGCGGGTCCGCGAGTTCGGCACCAACGTTACGGATCAGCTCGGCGACCGGGGCCACGACGTGACCCGGCAATCCCAGGACCTCGGTGACCTTCACCAGACCAGCGCTGCGGGAGGATGCGGCAGCGCGAAGGGGTGATGGTGGTGGCGGCAGGCGAAGCAGGACCTCGTCGACCTCCAGGGCATGCCACGGCGTGTGCAGCACCGGCTCCGACACTGGGCGACGAGTCACCCGGTAACCTAGGAACGTGCCGTAGAGCAGGCCCGCGCCGGCGGCGGAGGTCACCGGCAGGACTGCCCGGCTGCCCCGGCCTGGGCCGCCAACCACCGTAAGCAACCCGCCGAGGAAAGTCGCTGCCATCGCCGAGGTCACCCCCCGGGAGCTGACCGACCGCGCGATGGGCATTGCCGCCACCAACAACGCCACCTGTTCCAGTCCTGGTCCGCAGAGCACGTCGCACGCCCACGGAACCCGGCCCGTCGAGGGCAGCACACCGAGACCGAAATCGGCTGCGGCCAAGGCATCCTCGTCGGCGGACACCACGGCGACGACACCGCCTACGGCTTGCAGACGTCGAACGTGCGCGTGCAGGGCGCCGGTCGCGTCGAGTACCTCATCGGCGCGCCCAGCGAGATCAGGTGCGGCTGGGTCCGCGGTGAGCAGTAATCGCAATCCGGCTACCTCGATGGCATTGATCACCGCATCGGCGTAACGGTCGAGCTCGGTGCCGACGAGGACCTCGCCGACCTGGTGCCCATCTTCGGTCAGCGACCATTTCGCCGGACCCGCACTCCCAGAAACGGAACCGCCCACCGACGCCGATGTTGCCGCCGGGACGGCTTGCAGATCCAATCGGCGCCGGGTCCGCCCGCGGGGAGGGGGCAGCGGAAGCGCCGACTGCGCACACAACAACCGTTGGGCCGCACTCCACACATGCTCGGTGCTCCAGTGACCGACCTGGGCGGTCGCGGACAGCACCACCGGTTGACCCGCATGGAGGACACGGCTGTCGACCACCACGGTGTCCACCCGGTCGAGGTGGCGCAACGCGGCCGGATTCATCACCACCATCCCCCGGCGGGACAGACCCGCGCTGAGGGTGTCGCAAAACGCCTCCCTGGCGGCGCGAGCAGCTTTCGGTGCTCCGATGAGCAGAACCCGCGCGCCGAGGTCCGGGTTACCTGTCGCCGCCAACAACCCGCCGGCGGTCAGCAACGAGCCGGTGGCGGCCCGATCAGCGTAGGTCTCCAGTGGCCCCGGCGGCAGCGGCACCGGCCGTTCGCCCCCGTGCAAAGGGTTGCCGCGAACCGGTCGATCGGGGTGGGCCAACTCCGCCTCACAGCCGGCAAACGCGTCCCGGCGGGCCCGCGCGGCGTAGAGGGCCTGAGTGCGTTGCCCGGCCTCCACGAGAAGCGACGGCGTGCCCTGCGTAAGACCGTGCACCACTGCGGTGGAAACCGCCAACGCGAGGTCCGTCACTGACGGCCCCAGGCGGTCCTCCAGCAAGCGCCGCAACCGGGGCTGATTATCGACAAGAACCACTGCGGCCGCGGCACTGCCGGGCAACGACGGCAACCGCGTCAACTGCCCCGCCACCGCCACCGACAACCCCGCCACGTTGGCCGCCAACGCCCATGCCTGCAACGTCACCGGTCTCGCATCGCCGGGGTAGCTGGGCCGAACCGGCGGGTCAGCGACCACCTCGATACCCACTGCTTCCTCAGCGGCGTCCACCACGTCCACCAGGCCCTGGGTGTCCAGCTGATCCGGATCAAACGCCACAACCATGCGGTGGGTGATCGCGTCGATCCGCGCCGAGTGCACTCCCTGAAGGGCCGTCACCATGTCGGTGACCGTGGCCATGATCGCGGGCCCGTCAGGGCTATGCAGTCCGCGTACCTCGACGTGAGCTCGGCCGTCACAAGACCACACCTGCCGCCTCGGATGGCCCGACAGCAGCTCGGTGCCAGCGCGGATAACTGCCACCGGTGCGGCCAGGGCCACCTCGGTCACGGCCGCTGCTGTTCGCGCCGTCAACGAGGCGCCCGCTCGTGTCAGACCCCACGACCCACGCGCAGTCATCCCCACCAGAGCAGGCCCCACCCCTAAGACGGCACCCGCCGACAGCATCATGCTCACCGCACCTTCCTCAGACGTGCTCAGCGGACAGCCGAGCCGCGAGTGTGGCATGTCCCCCCTGGAAGCCCGGGATCATGGAGCCGAGGCAGCGACAACAATGTTCCCGCGGCTTTGCAAGGTCCAGGCCGCTAACATCAAGTGAACAATGGGCACTCGGCCCACTGTTCACACGGCAGGAACGCCCATGGACATCAGCAGAGTCGCTTCGCGCACCAGCAGCATGGTTGCCACGATCATCACTGGCACGGCAGGAACGGTTGCAGGGGCTACTACAGCCCTGGCAGGGGCGGTGGGAGGAGCCGCAATCGGTGGGACGGTTGGTGCCCTGCGCGGAACGGCAGAAGGCGTCGTGCACGGCGCGGAATCAGGCCGACGGTCCACCCCCGCCCTCGTCCTCACCGCCGCCGCGCTGGGCATCACCGGCGTCCTTGATTGGCCGCTGCTGCTCGCGGCCGGCGGAACCGCCTACGCCGTAGACCGCTTCACCCGCAACCCCCCGACTGAGAAGGTTCCCAGCTCCCCAGCTGCTCGCCCCACTCGGTCGGCGGCCACCCGCAGGGCACCGGCCGCTGCAGGCGCCAAGCAGTAACAACCCCACGTCGCAGGACCGTTCCCCGGGCCCGATGTCCTGGACCCAGGCCTTACGCACGTGCGTCGATCGAGAACGGGCCCGGGTCGCGGCGCTGCGAGTCACCCCAACAGGCTACGGCCACGGTGACGGACTCGACCCGTGACACTGCGGTGGTGTCTGTTGAGCTAGGCGACGATGCCGCGGGGCCATGCACGGCCGGGGACGGAGCCTGCCCCCGATCCCCCGGGTGACAAGCACCTGATCACCCGTCTCGAACCCGGTTTCGTCGGGTTAACAGGTACCGCGGTCACGCTGCTGGGCATCCCGCCCACCGGGGTGCTCCCCGCCACCCCGGGAGCCTGACGGCTGTTCTCACTCCCCGGTGACCTGCGACCTTTCGCGCCGGATGAAACCGGGTGAGCAGGTGGTCCCGCGAGAGTCGGACTGCATCACGCTGCTGAGGTCTGTCGCCGTTCAGGCGCCGAAAGGCGGAGTCGCAGGGCGGGCGTAAGGCGCACCACGAAAAGCCTTCTTACGGCCCGTGATCGAGACGTAGTACGCCAGAGTCGCTCGATCGTGAATGACCCGGCGGGCCTCAAGGCCGGCTCCCGGTAGCGGAGGGTGCGACCGCGGCTCGACCGGTGCCGAATGTACGCTGATGCCCGTTTGTGAATGACCGGGCCTCTATCACGAGGGTGGATCTGGGTGTCAGCTGGGTGGTGGCGGGTCTGTGGGCCGTGCGGGCCGCCGCACGGCCGTGGAGAATCTGCGGGGTGATCGTGGACGCCCGCGTCGAGACTTGTCCCAAGCAGATGATGCACGGCCCGTGTGGTGGGGTGCGGGCGGACCTCAGCTGTGAGGTGGGGTCGTTGCCGTGCCCTTTCGCCCGGTTCTCACGGCCCCGGGAGTGGACCGGTGGAGACCGGGTGGGCACCGCACGCAGCGGGAGTGTGGTGCTCGATCGGGTTGCCCGTGCGGCTCCGGTGGTGCTGACTGACCTCACCACCGAGCCGTACGACCGGGAGGGTACGGCGGCGGTTCTCGCCGCACTGCGGGGCAGTTGTGACACGGTGCTGGTCGCCGACCACCAGGACCAACCCGACTTCCCGCCCACGTTGACCGCGGCCGTGCTGCGCGATGCCGGGGTGCCCGGGTGGCTGACTCTGACGTGCCGCGACCGCAACGAGGTCGTGCTGGATCAGTTGTGCGTGACCGGGGATGCCCGCGGGCCGGGGGTGCGTGCGGGTGCGCGCCAGGTCTTCGATCTCGACGGCACCCGGTTAGCTGGCGCGGGCCGCCGCCGTGGGGCTTCCCGTGGCGGTTGCGGAGGCCCCGGAGGCCCCACCAACCGGTGTGCGCCCGAGCCGGTTACGGGTCAAGCAGCAGGCCGGGGCGCACCTGGGAATGCTTAACCACGTCAGCTCCGCCGCCGCGGTGTCCGCGTTCGCCACTGCCGCCCGCGTGGTCGGGGTCAACCTATCGGGGCGGGCCACCGCGGTGGTCACTGGCACACTACATTCGGGGAGCAAGTGAGGTTGGCGCGGAGATCCAGGCCGGCCTGAGCCGCGGTCGCGGCCATGGCCCCCACGAGGGCGAGGGCGGCGCCTCCGGGGACAACGTCCAGGCCCCCACCTTGGTGGCCACCGAGGACCGGTGGACCGCACCGACGCGACGACTGGGGTCCCGCTCGAGACGCCCCCGCCGGGAACGCGCACTCCCGAACCGAGGCACGTCCGGGGCACCCGTAGGGCGAGCGGTGGTGCCCCATCCAGAAGTTGCTGACGATGCGCGCGGCGTGCCCCGCGCGTCGATGCTGGTGAGTCAGGTTCTGTGCGGCCTGGGTGAGGGCGAGGTCGCCGAGGGCGACGTCAAGCGCCGTGCCCCCGCTTCACCCCTGCTGGCGGACGGTCAGGCCCGGGTGCGGCGGGGGATGACCAGCACCACGATGAGGGTGATGATGCTGAAGAAGAAGCCGAGGACGGCGAACAGCAGGGCGCTGTAGCCCTTGGTCTTGGCGACGAGTGCGCAGATGACGGCGGCGATGACCCCGCCGATCAGCAGCAGGATGCCCTTGATGCCTTTCAGGAAGAACCCTGCGGCTTCGACGTGGTCGGCGGCGACGACCTGGGTGAGAACAAGGTGGCTGAGCATGGGTGGGCTCCGTTCAGCTGGGGCACCGGGCCGGCACCGTGTGCCGGAATGTGACAGTACAGGCCTCGCGGCCGGGGGCCGGCGCGTAGGCCCTACACCGAGCTCAGCTGCGTCAGCTGACAAGCAGCGCCGGCCTCTCGCAGGTAACTCATCAACGGCGCCATCGCGCGCGGCCCCAGGACCTTCCGGCGGCCACCCGCCCGCGACGCGATCAGGAAGGCCACCATCGCTGCCTCATCCAGCTGCGCCTCCCGCAGCCCCTCGCGAGACATCCAACGGCAGGTTCAAGGGGTCAACGCAACACGTGAGGTAGGACCTACGTGGAGGTGTTGCATGCCAGGGATTGGCCGACCAAACAGTACGACGAACGAGCAGCGACGGGAGATCTGGCGACGCTGGAAGGAGGGGCAGTCGCTCAGCGACATCGGTCGAGCGTTGGGGAAGATCCTCGGCTCGATTCATCACGTGGTGAAGGCTAACGGTGGGTATGTGCCGGCCGAACGATCGCGATCTGACCTGAATCCGCGAGTAGTCGTGGTGCGGCGTGGTGATCTTGGCATGGTGGTGAGCGACACCGCTTTTTCGGTGGTGGGCGTGGGTCATTGCCCCGATGACGCTGCGGGTGTCGGGTTCCGGT
>JAABUT010003929.1_pt1 | contig 12237 bp, 8 predicted proteins | sample 5559281 | NCBI WGS metagenome assembly JAABUT01 (sample SAMN10711880, study PRJNA513359) | rock metagenome | isolation source: Antarctica rocks | place: Antarctica: Victoria Land, Ricker Hills nord | collected 2016-01-04
CCTGCACCGGCACGCTCACCCAGACACGGCGGCCAAGACCCACGAAACTGTCGGAGCCGCCGCATAGAGTTCAGCCCGGATCGCCACCCAAGTTCCACCAGACTTGGGACATCCTCGGGCGGCGCGCTCACGGCGCCGGCCGGCCGGGCCAGCGGGCTGAGCGCGGCGACCAGCGCGACGGCCAGGGCCGGCACCGCCCAGCGCAACGAGGTGGCGCGAGGGCGACGGGCCTCCGGGAACAGCATGCAGGGATTGTCGAGCCCCGCAGCGGCCCGCTGTTCACCGGATCGGGCGAACCAGCGGTGTCGCGCCGGTGCCCGGCCCGGGACGCCCCGCCCGTAAGTCCCCGAAGGCACCGCAAGCACCTGCCGTCAAGTCACTTCGTAGCCAATGCAGCCTGGCTCGCGCCGACCGTGATGGCCCACAACCTCGGCCGCTCCGTCGCGCTCCTGGCCGGCCCCGACCTGGAGCGGGCCACCGCAGCGACGCTGCGCCGCAAGGTCTTCACCATGCCCGGCCGGCTCGTCCACACCGGCCGCCGGCGACACCTGCGCCTGCCCGCGTCCTGGCCCTGGGCCGACCCGATCCGCACCGCGCTCAACGCGATCCTGGCGATCCCGCTGCGCTGCTGACCAGCACCCACCGCCCCCACCACCAGGACCTCGGAGAAGCCGGCAGACCGGCAGCTCCCGCACGCCCGAATCCCGAAACAGCTTGCCAGCTAATCAAGAACCGCAACAACCCACGTCAGAAATAGTTGCACGGTGCATCGTCCGTTCTGACCAGCCGCGCTTCGGTGACCCAGCCCTCGACGCCCGCGGCGACGGCGTCGTGGGCACCGTCCAGCAGCATGCGCCGTACGGCCGGGTCGGACAGCACCCGCTGATCGACTGCGGGGACATCCGCTGAGAGCCCGGCCGCGGCCGCGGCCGGATCCGCTCCAAGGACTCCGCGGCAGTCCGCAGCAGCTCCTCTGCCGGCGGCACTCTCGGTCGGCCAGGACGCGCCCGAGACGATCCCGAGCCTGACACGGCAGGCAGCAGGGCGGTACCGTGAAACCGCTCCCGATGCCATCTCCAGAGCGCAAGACGGCACTCCGCGCGGCCGGAGCCAGCCGGAGAGCGCGCGCCCAGGAACCGCCCGTCAGACACCTACGGAGCCCCAACCTTGGGGCCTGGGCCACGTTCGGTAGAACTGGCCCGTCTTGCGGGCCAGCGGGGCGACCTGGACTAGACTGTAGCGTGATCCGCCCCGCCTCGGCCCCGCCGCCCGTGCCCGGGGAGCAGCACCGCACCGTCGCCTCAGCCTCGATCCTGCTTGTGCTGCGCCGGGGCCTGACCCTGATCACCGCCGGCCTGTCGACCGCACTGCTAAGCCGGTTGCTCGGCGCGCCGGAGTTCGGCGAACTCCAGGTCGGGCTGGCGGTGTGGACCTTCGCCACCGGGATCGCCGACCTCGGCTTCAGCCAGGTGCTCGGCCGGGACCTGGTGCTGACCGGGCGGGCCCGGGCCCGGCTGCTCAGGACGGGCTACCAGGTGCAGGGCGCCTGGGCGCTCGGGACGACGGCGGTGCTTGCGGTCGTCGGCCTGCTCGAGGGCGCCGGTACGACCCGTGGCCAGGTCCTGCTCGTCCTTTGCCCGAGCGTCGCGGCGACGGGGGTGGCGGCCGGGCGGGCCGTCCTGATGGCCATGGACCAGTACAAGGTGCTGGTCCGCACCGACATCGTGTTCAACCTCGCCCTCAGCGTCGGCATGGTGCTCGCCGCCCTGGCTGGCGGTGGTCCACTCGCTGTCGCCGCAGTGTTCAGCGCCTGCACGGCTGCGAACTCGCTCGCCCTGGGGCTGCTCGGCCAGCGCCGGGCCGGTGTGGCACCGGCCCGGCCGCAGGCCCGGCGGCACCTGCTGCGCCAGGTGCTCCCGCTCGGCGTGGTGTCCATCTTCGGCAAGGTCTACCTGAGCATGGACCTGATCCTGCTCGGGTGGCTGTCCACCGACGACCAGGCAGGGCAGTACGGCGGGGCGGTCCGGATCATCGCCACCCTCAACACCGTCGTCGCGGTCGTCATGACGGCCGCACTGCCCGCACTGGCCCGGGCCCGACCCGACCCGGAGGCTTTCGCCGCGCTCGCGAGCAAGCTGCTGGGCTGGCTGGTGCTGGGCGCGCTGCCGATGTTCGTCGTCGTCGGAGCACTGTCCGGCCCGGTGGCGCGGATCTCGCTTGGTCCAGGCTACGAGCAGGCCGGACGGCTGACCGCCGTGCTCGCCCTGTCGGGCGTCGTCGCGACCCTGAGCCAGCTGCTCGGGACCATCCTCATCTCGGCGTCCGTCGTGCGCCAGATGGTCTACCAGAACGCCGTGGCCGCGGTCGTCAACGTCACGGGCAACGTCATCTTGCTGCCCAGGTACGGCGCCGCCGCGGCCGCCTGGCTCACCCTCGCGACCGAGGTGCTGGTGTGCGCCGGCGCGCTGCTGCTGCTGCCCGGCGCGCTCCCGCGGGCCCGGCTGCTCGCCGGCGCCTGGCGGCCGGCTGCCGCCGTCGCGGCCGGGGCCGCCGTCCTTCTGGCCCTGCACCGCTGGCCCCTGCCCGGCCTGGCCGCCGGCGGCCTGGCCTACGCCGCGGTGGTCTGGCGGCTGCGCTGCTGGCCGGCCGAGTTCACCCCCGCGCGGCGGCTGGTCGAGTGAGGCCCACATGCGAGGAGCATCCGTGCACGTCGTCCACGTAGCCCCGATGGCCTACGGGGCGGGCGGTGTCTTCGGTGGCGGTGAGCGCTACCCGCTCGAGCTGGCCAGGGCGATGGCCCGGCAGACACGGACGACGCTGCTGACCTTCGGCGCCGAGCCGGGCGAGCATGACGAGGGCCCGCTGCATGTCACGGTGCTCCCGCTGCGTGGGCACCTGCGGGACGCGATCAACCCGCTGTCCGAACGGCTGCTGCCCGCGCTGCGGCGGGCCGAGCTGGTACACGTCCATCACCTGGAGAGCGTCCTCACCGACGTCGCGCTGTTGGCGACCTGGCGGCGCCCGACCCCGGTGTTCGGCACCAACCACGGCGGGCGCAGCCGGCACCTGCACCACCGGCTGCGGGCCCGCTGGCACGACGGCCTGGGCGCTCACCTCGCGGTCAGCCGGTTCGCGCTGGAGGAGTACCCCCGCCTGGTCGCCGGCGGGTCCGTCATCTTCGGCGGAGCCGACCGGCCCGACCCGGCGGCTCCGACCGTCCGGCGGGAGCGCAAAGTCGTCCAGGTCGGCAGGCTGCTGCCGCACAAGGGTGCGCACCTGCTCATCCAGGCGACGCCGCCGGACGTCGCGCTGCACCTCTACGGCCGGCCGTACGACCCGGCGTACGCCGCGGAGCTGCGCCGGCTCGCCGAGGGCCGCGACGTGACCTTTCACGAAGGTGCCTCGAACGACGAGGTCACCGAGGCGTACCGGACGGCACGCGCCGTCGTCATGGCGTCGACCAAGGACGAGCTGCTGGGCCTGACCCTGCTGGAGGCGCAGGCGCAGGGGACGCCCGTGGTCGCGGCAGCGACCGGCGGGATGCCGGAGGAGTGGGACCGGATGTCGGCCGCGGCGAGCGCCACGGCCGCGGCCGAGTACACCTGGGACGCAGTCGCGAACCGCTGCCTGGTCGCCTACGCCCAGGCCTGACGACCGTTCAGGGGAAGTCGACGCCACAGAGGACGAGGTTGGCGATGCGGAGCTCCTGGCACAGCGTCAGTGCCTCCTCGGTCTCGTCGACCCGGTCGCCGACGGCCAGCAGCAGCACGACTGCGTGGCACGACGGCGCGAGGACCAGGGCGACATCCTCACCGAGCAGCGGCCCGGCCTCGACCACGACGTGGGCGTAGCCCTGCGCGTGCGCGCGGAGGTAGGCCCCCAAGCCGCGGGCCCCGACAGGGCCGTCGTCGTCCGGCCCATGGGCCGCGAGCGACACTTGCTCGTGGTGGACCCCGGCTGCGAGTCCCTGCCGGGCTGGCCGGCCGTCGGGACGACCGGCCCGGCGACGGGTCAGTGCCGAGGCCCGCGCCCGCGCTCGTGGACCGGTCGCCTCGACGAGCAGGACCGGGCGGCCGTCGTCGGCCAGGCTGGTGGCCAGCGACTGCGCCCAGCGGCGGGCGCGGGTCGCCTCGTACGGGCTCATGACGAGCACCAGCCGCTGCCCGTCCGCGTCTACGCCGGCAGGCACCCGGGAGCAGACCACCGCGCGCAGCCTTATGGCATCGCGCTCATCGGCGGTCGAGGTGTGCACCCTGCGCTGGGCCCGGCCGGGCAGCGACGTGAGCCAGAGCGGCACGGGCACGTCCGCGAGCCGGCGCAGCTGCTGCCGGGTCCGGAGCCTTGGCCGGCGGGCCTCGCCGATGCTCGCCGTCGCGGCCGCACCCACGAGTCCGACGATGAGGGCCAGGGCGAGCTTGAGGGCGTACCCGGCGCCGCTCGTCGCGCCTGCGGGAGCCGCTCGCTCCACCTGGCCAGCGGACACGAGGCCGTCCTGGGCGGCGGCCTGCAGGACGGTCGCGGTGATGGCGTTGGCCGCTGCCGCGGCCGCTGTGGCGTCCCTAAGCGACACCGTGATTCGGATGTTGGCGGTGAGCGGCGGGTTCAGCACCGCCGTCCCGTTCAGGAGCGTGTCGGTCGACACCCCGGCGGTCTGGGCTGCCGCCGCCAGTGTCTGCCGGGACTGCCCGACCGCGGTGTACCTCGACAGCAGGAGCGTCACGACCTGGTCGTTCGTCCTTGAATCTGCCGGCCGGACCGACAGCACGGAGGTAACCGTGTAGGTCGCTGGACGGCTCAGGAAGTAGCCGGCCAGCAGCGCGAAGAGCACGAGGCCCACCGCGCCGGCGGCCAGCGCGCGCGCCCGGACCACCGCCAGCCGGTGCTCGAGCTGGCCGTTCCCGCCGTACTGCGGCACTGCTCCGCCCTTCGCCGAACGCGCCCGGGTGGACCGGGTCATAGGTCTCTGTGGTCCATAGTGTGAGGCCCGCGGCGGTGGCACACTCCGGGAATGCAGGAATCGCCGCCCCGGCGGATGGGGGCGGACGTCGGGTTGCTCGTTGGGAGCGAGGCCGTCGCCAAGGTCGGCACCTTCGCGCTGACCGTCGTCGCCGCCCGCACCCTAAGCCGCGACGACTTCGGCGCCTACTCCTTCGCCCTCGCGGTCGCGCTGCTGCTGTCGGCGCTGCCGTCCTGGGGCTTCTACACCCTGCTGGTGCAGCGCGGGTCCGCCGAGCCGGGCCGGCTGCGCCGCCTCGCCAGCGAGACGGTCGCGCTGCAGACCGGGATCGGTGTCCCGCTGTTCCTGCTGGCAGGGGGCGTTTTCGCCGTCCTGCTGCCTAGCCGCGCGGCGCTCGCGGCCGGCCTGATCCTGCTCGCGACGCTGCTCGACGTGCTCCTCGACGGGTGGCGCGGGGCGTGCGCCGTCCTCGGCCGGCAGCGCGAGGTCGCGCTCGCCCTGACCGTCCAACGCCTCGTCACCGCGGGGCTCGCAATCGCCTACCTCAGCCGCACCGGCGACCTACTCGGCCTGTGCCTGGCCTACGCCGTAGGCGCGCTCGCTGCCGCCGCCGCCCTGCACCTGGCGGTCCTCAGGGCCGGCCTGGTCCTCCCCGTAGTGAGCGAGATCACCACGGCCGGCGTCCGCGAGACAGCCGCGAGGAGCCTCAACATCGGCCTCGAGACGGTCGCCGGGATGGTGCTGTTCCGCGCCGACATGGTGCTGCTGGGGGTCCTGCTGGGTGAGGCGGCCGTCTCCTCGTACGCCGTCGCCTACCGGCTCGTGGACGGCGTCCTCGTCCTCACCTACGTGCTCGGTCGGGTCGTCTTCCCCCAGATGAGCGCCACCCGCGACCCGGTCCGGGTCCTCGCCCTGCTGCGGCACGGCATCGGCGCCTGCGCCGCCGCCTACCTGCCGTTCGCCGTCGTGGTGCTCGCCCGGCCGCAGGACCTGCTGCGCAGCGTCTTCGGCGCGCAGTACGTCCGCGCCGACACGGTGGACAGTCTGCGCCTGCTGTCGCTCGCGCCCCTGCTGTTCGGCGTCGCGTTCCTCGCGGGCCTCGCGCTGCTGGCGTTCGAGCGGTCCAGGACCTGCCTGTGGATCACACTCGCCGCAGCGGTCGTCAACGTCGGCCTCAACCTCGTCCTCATCCCGACCGTCGGGATCCGAGGCGCCGCCGCGGCGACGACCGCGGGCTACCTCCTGCAAGTCGGACTTGCGCTGTGGGCCGTCCGCACGCTCGGGCCGCTCGGCGGTCTGGGCCGGAGTCTGCTGCCGAGCGCACTCGCCTGCGTGCTGCTCGTGCTGGTGCTGCTTGGCGTCCCCGGGCCGTTCCTGGCCACGCTCGCCCTGGGCGCAGCCGTGTTCCTGCTCGCCTGGCTGGCCGGTCTGCGCCGGGTCGACCCGGCCCAACTCGAGCTGCTGCCACTGGGCCGGTTCGCCAGATGAGCGTACCCAGGGTGCTGATGTACCACGGGTTCTGCACCGACGCGCCGGCCGAGGACCCCTGGTCCCTGTTCGTCCGGCAGAACGCACTTCAGGCGCAGCTGGCGCTGCTCGCCGGCCGGCCCCGCCTCGATCTCGACGGCTACCTGGGCCACCTGGCCAGCCCGGCTGCGCCGCGCGGCAGCGTCCTCGTGACCATCGACGACGGGTACCGCTCGGTCCTCACCGTCGCGGCGCCGCTGTTCGCCGCGGCCGGCATCCGGCCGGTCCTGTTCGTGCCACCTGCCCTCGTGACAGACCCGCCGACCGGCGGGCTCCCGGGAATGGGGCGGGAGCCGCTGCTCACGCCCGACGAGCTGCGCGCGCTGCCGGCCTACGGCGTGGAGCTCGGCGTGCACGGGCTGGACCACAGCACGATGGCCGGGATGACCGAGGCGGAGCTGCACGCGCACACTGCCGGAGCCCGGGACCGGCTCGCGGACCTCACCGGCACCCAGCCCCGGTCGTTCGCCTACCCGCTCGGGGTCCTGGACGACCGGGCCGCCCGCGCCGTGTCGGCGGCCGGGTACGCCGTCGCGTTCTCAGTGGACCGCGACTACGGCCGGTGGGGCGTCCCCCGTACGGGCATCGCAGCCGCCGACTCGACCGGGGCCTTCCGGTTCAAGCTAAGCCCCTGGTACGACGTAATCTGGCGCGCCACCCGGCCGGTAACCGGGCTGCGGCACCACGTCCGTCCGGTCCTGCGGCTCCTCGACCGAATGCGCTGAGGAACACCGCGCTCACAACCAGTCGGTGGCCGCGGGACGAGAGCCAAGGTCCAGGCGGTTGCGTCCAATGACTCACGGGTCCGCCAGGAGAGGTGAATAATGCCATGTGCCTGAAGGAGGACAGGTAACTACAAAGTCACTGACCAGCGCACGTTCCACGCGTGCTGAACGAGGCAACAACTGAGTTACTCAGAGGCACCATGACCCCAGAAGCTCTTCCCGACCCTGCCGGCGGTATCCCGCTTGTCTTGACCGACTTCCCGCTCCCGGTCGAGCGCAGCCAGCCGCGGCGCCTGCTGGTCTTGCATGTCACCGAGTCCCTCGGCGGCGGTGTCGTCACGGCGCTGCAGGTCTACGTGCGTCTGACGCCCCAGTTCGAGCACATGATCCTGGCCCACCGCGACAACCCGTACTACCAGCCCAACTGGCTGGACGACGAGGTCGAGTTCATCGAGCTCCCGGCCGGGAGCAAGGTGGCACAGGTCCGCACCGTCGCCCGTACGGTGCGGCGCGTGCAGCCCGACGTCGTCCACGCCCATTCGTCCTGGGCCGGGCTCTACGTCCGGGTGCTGCCGTTGCCGCGGCACCGCATCGTCTACACGCCGCACTGCTTCGCCTTCGAGCGGACCGACGCGGGGCCCATGGCCCGTCGGGCGTTCCGTGTCGCGGAGGGGGCGCTCGGACCACGTACCGGGCACCTGCTCGGCAACGGCCGACACGAGGTCGAGCTGGCCCGCCGGCTGCGGACCGTCCGCTGGGCGACCTCGCTGCTGGTGACCCCCTTCCACGACGGCGGCGTGCCGGCGGACCGCCGGATCGGTGGACCCCGGCCCCGGTCAGGCGGCGTCACTGTCTTCGCGACCACCGGCCGGGCCGTGCCCCAGAAGGGCGTCGACTTCTTCCTGGCCGTAGTGGCCGCCTGGGCGACGTCGGCGTCGGCGACGGACCGGGTCGAGTGGCAGTGGATCGGCGGTGGCGAGCCCGCTGCCGAGCAGCGGCTGCGGGACGCGGGTGTCGTGGTCTCCGGTTGGCTTCCGCGCGAGGAGGTCGTGCACCGGCTGCGCGGCGCTGACGTCTACCTGCACACCGCGGAGTGGGAGGCCGGCTACCCGCTCTCGCTGCTGGAGGCAGGTGCGCTCGACCTGCCCCTGGTGGTCCGGGCGATCGCCTCGCTCGTTGATTGCCCCCTGCCGCTGGCCCACTCGCCCGAGCAGGCGGCGGCCCAGCTGCGCAGTTTGCTGGATGAGCCGACTCGCACCAGCGCAGCCGCGGCCACCCGGTCCTGGATCGCCGAGCTGAGCGGGACGTCCGACCGGCAACGGCTGGGCAACCTCTACCGGGCCGCGGCCGGGCCGCGCCAGTGACCCCTCGCCCGCTGCGCGTCACCGTCGTGCTGCCACACCCCGTCGTCGGTGGCGCCGAGCTCTGGCTGATGGGGCTGCTCGAGCATGCTCGTGGCCTCGACGTCGACGTCGTAGTGCTCGCCTCCGACAGCGTGCTGCACGGCCTGCTCGTCGACCGCGGCCTCCGGGTTCGAAGTCTGCCCACCGGCCGGCACGGTTGGAGCGTCCTGTGGTCCGGCGTCCAGCTGGCCCGGCTGCTGCGTCGCGAGCGCCCGGACGTGCTGTTGTGCAACGGGGTCAAGGCCGCGGCGGTCGGCGTCCCGGCGGCCCGGCTGGCCGGCGTGCGCGCCGTCTTCTGCAAGCACGACTACGTCTTCGACCAGCACTTAGGCCGGGTCCTGGCCCGGCTCGCGGACGAGGTCGTCGCGCCGTCGACCGCGCTGCTGGCACACGTCCGCCCCGTGCGCGCCTCGGTGGTGCTGCCACCCGCACCCCGTGAGCCGGCGTCCCCCGCCGAGAGCGCGGCGTTCTGGCGCGCACACGGCGTGCTCCTCGGCGACCGGCCCAGCCTGGCGATGGTCTGCCGGATCGTCGACTACAAGGCTATTGACGTCGCGATCCGCGCGCTGTCCTACCCGGCCGGCCACGGCTGGCAGCTGGTCGTGGTTGGTGGGCCGGACTTCTCCGACCGGTGCCTGCCGGACCGGCTGCGGATGCTGGCGGACACGACCGGGGTCGGCGACCGGGTCGTCTTCACCGGCCCGGTCCCCGAGGCCGGGCGGCAGCTGTCCGCAATGGATGCCGTCGCGGTGCTGACCGTCGACCGCCCCGCCTCCAGCTACACCAAGGAGGGCTTCGGGATGGCGGCGATGGAGGCCCTGCTGGCCGGCGTCCCGCTGATCGCCACCCCGGCGATCCCCGCGGCTGCGCTGGCCCCGGAGGCCGTCCTGGACGTGCCGCCCGAGGACCCGGCCGCAGTGGCCGGGGCCTTCGCGCAGGTGGCCCGGCTGCAGCCGGTCGCCGAGGGTGCCGGCCGGCGGCTGCGGTCGGAGTACCCCTCCACCCCGGACCTGGCCCGCCGGCTCGTCAGCGTGCTCGCCGCAGTCGCCTGCCGCCCGGGTGCCGGACAGCCGGACGGCCCGCCGCTGTCCGTCGTCACGACCGTGCTCAACGAGGCGGACGGCATCGGGGTCCTGTGCGGGCAGATGCTGGCCCAGCTCGGCCCCGACGACGAGCTCGTCGTGGTCGATGCGGGCTCCACCGACGGGACCCTGCAGACCCTGCACGCCCTAGCCTCGACTGCGCCCGCGCTCCGGGTCGAGGTCCGGCCGGGTGCGTCGATCTCGGCCGGCCGCAACGCCGGCGCCGCGGTAGCCCGGCACGATGTGCTCGCCTTCACCGACGCCGGCTGCGCGGTCCTGTCGGGCTGGGTCGACGGCCTGCGGGCCGCCTTCGCGGTGCCGGAGCCGCCCGCACTGGTCACCGGCATCTACCGGGTCAGCGCGCGTACGCCGTGGGAGCGCGCGTTCGTCGCGTCCAGCTACCCGTCCGCGGAGGAGACGCTGCACCCGGGGCTCGTCGCGCGCCCCTACGGCCGGGTGTTCGGCCGGGCCTTCGACGCCGTGCTCTGCACCGGCCGCTCGATGGCGGTGACGCGCGAGGCGTGGGCCGGTGTCGGCGGCTTCCCTGAGCACCTGCATACCGCCGAGGACGTCTTGTTCGGCCGGGCCGTGGCGCGGGCCGGGGGCCGCTGCGTGCTCGATGTCGACGCGGAGGTGGTGTGGTCGCAGCGCTCGTCGCTGCGGTCGACCGTGAAGATGTACTACGGCTATGGGCGCGGTGGCGGCCACAGCCGCGACCGGCTGCTGGTTGGCCGCGACCTGGCTCGCGCAGTGGCGTACGCCTTCGGGGTGTGGACGCTCAGCACCCGTCGGCCCGGCCCGATCGCGCTTTCCGCCGTCGGGGCAGCGGCCTACCTCATCCTGCCGGTGCAGCGCGGGCTGCAGGGCCCGGCGCCCGCGCAGACCCTGCCGCTGATCCCGCTGACCCTCGCGGTCAAGGATCTCGCCAAGGCTGCCGGCTGCCTCGTCGGCCTGCTGGAGCGGCCGACCCGGTGAGCGCGCGGAGGTGCGTCCGCATTCGTGACCCTACGGGCGAGGCGTCCCGGCCCGGGCGCCCCGAGAGGACGTCTGATTCACCCGATGGGGTCAACAGCAGGCCCGCAGGGGCGTCGACACACCCTGCATGCTGTTCCCGCAGGTCCGCCGCCCCCGCTCCACCTCGCTGCGCTGGGCGGTGGCGGCCCTGGCCGTCGCGCTGCTCGCTGTGCTCAGCCCGCTGGCCCGCCCCGCCGGCGCCGTGAGCGCGGCACCGGCCCCGCCGGTCGTCGGTGTCAACTGGCACGCGGTCTGGGGCAGCTACACCGACGCGCAACGGGTCCAGGTGCTAGACGCCATGCAGGCCGCCGGACTGCGCTCGGTCCGGATAGACGTCGGCTGGGACATGCTCGAACCGACCGCGTCCGGCCAGCACGACGCCTACTGGACCGGCCGGGTCGACGCGTACGTCAACATGGCCGTCGCCCATGGCCTGACCCCACTCGTGATGCTCTACCAGACCCCGGCCTGGGCACGGCCGACCGGCACCGGCAGCAACAGCCCGCCGACCGACCCGGCGACCTTCGCCGCGTTCGCCGGCTGGGCGGCCGGTCACTTCGCCCACCGGGTCGGCTCCTGGGAAATCTGGAACGAACCTAACCAGGAAGGCTTCTGGCACAACCCCGACCCCGCGGCCTACGCCCAGCTGGTCCGGGCTGCCTACCCCGCCATCAAGACCGCCGACCCGAGCGCCCTCGTGGTCGCCGGCGCCGTCTCCTACAACGACGTGCCGTTCCTGTCCGGGATGTACGCCGCCGGCGTCCGGGGCTCGTTCGACGTCCTGTCGACGCACCCCTACCTCGGCCCGGCCGACGCCGCCCCGGAAACCGCCAACGACGGCACCATCTGGACGCTGCGCCACGTACAGGCGGTCCACGACTTGATGGTCGCCCAGGGAGACGCCGCCAAGCCGGTCTGGTTCACCGAACTCGGGTGGTCCACCCACGCCAACACCGGCTCCGAGCCGCCATGGCTGCGGGGGGTGAGCGACCAGACCCAGGCCGACTACGTCGTGCGCAGCGTGCAGCTGGTGGCGGCCGAGTACCCCTACGTCAAGGCCGTCTACTTCTACAACGAGCGCGACCGCACCGACGCGGACGTGCAGAACGACAACTACGGGCTGCTGCACAGCGACCTCACCGTCAAACCGAGCTACACGGCGCTCAAGGCCTACCTGGTGGCAGCGGTGCCACCGTCCCCGACGCCGACTCCCACGACCTCCCCGACGGCCGCACCCTCACCGTCGACCTCGCCGAGCACGACGGCCTCGCCCTCGACGTCACCGGCACCCTTGACGTCGCCGGCCCCGACGTGCTGCAGCGGCAACCTGCTCGCCGGGGACCAGGCGGTGTTCAGCACGACGACGGGAGGCTGGTCGCCCGCCATCACCGGCGTCCACGTCGGCTGGCGGTCGACGCCAAGCGCCTCGTCGACGGGGTCGCTGGAGCTGGGCCGCAGCAACATCCCTGTGCGGCCCGGGCCGCTCGCGATGACCAGCGGCAGCCGGCGCCCGGCAGTGTCCCCCGGCC
>JAABUT010003930.1_pt1 | contig 12233 bp, 14 predicted proteins | sample 5559281 | NCBI WGS metagenome assembly JAABUT01 (sample SAMN10711880, study PRJNA513359) | rock metagenome | isolation source: Antarctica rocks | place: Antarctica: Victoria Land, Ricker Hills nord | collected 2016-01-04
CGATCGTGATTTTTCAACCTGACCAAGGATTTTCTGAGGAGATCAGGACTTTTGGTGGTGGCGGTTCTGCAGGTGCACTTAGGGGATCAAAATACAGTTTGTTTGAAGGAGGCGTGAAAGTGCCTGCTATCATCAGCTGGCCAGGACACATCTCGAAAGATCAGGTCAGAAATCAGTTGGCCACAAATATTGACTGGTATCCTACTTTAGCTGAGTATTGTGGTGTTGCTCTTCCACAGAGGAAGCTTGATGGTAAAAGCCTGGTAAAGGTGATTAGTTCCTCTCAAGAAAAATCTCCGCATCCTGCGTTTTACTGGCAAAGCGGCGGAACAAAAGGCAGTCCGCAATGGGCTGTAAGAAATGGCGATTGGAAATTATTGCACAATCCCCTACAGGCACAAGCAGGCGAGACCAACAGTGATGGCTTTATGTTGATAAATATGAAACAGGACAGTACCGAGCATATGAATGAAGCATCGCGGCATCCGGATATTGTTGATAAATTGAAGAAGGACTATCTTTCATGGATCGCTGCTGTTTTTGAACAATAAAATAATTTGGTGGTTAAAGCGCGCCCGGCAAGCCGGGCGCGGTTTTTCATTATTAATTTTTTGCTGTTACATCCAAAGTTTTCAGAGGACAAAAATTATTTCATTGCGTTGCACGAAAATGGCGGCGTAAGAATCTTAGAGCCTGTTTAAATTGTATTTAGAAAATTTTATAATGCTTCTTTTATGCCCATAAAATTTGTGTTCGTGTTTTGTACCTATAAAAGAAGCATTTTATTTGAGCGTTTTTAATAGGGTAAAAGAAGTATAAAAAATAAATAGGACAAAATTTAAACAGGCTCTTACAAACCGAAAGAAATGTACAAAAAAACTAAGTGGTTAAATTTTCCTATCGGGCTATATTGCATCTTTATGTGCAGTTGTATAGGTAAAGGAAAGCACAATCAACAGTTTTGGCAGAATAAGGGCGTGCGTCTTGTAGCTAAAAATGAAAGTCATACGGATATGGTGCAAATTAAAGGCGGGAGTTATTCAATGGGTTCCACAGACCCCGCATTTGAAGACTCGAGGCCTGTGCATAAAGTAACTGTCAATGATTTTTGGATGGATGAGCACGAGGTTACCAATGCTGAGTTCACAAGTTTTGTAAAAGCCACGAAGTATATAACCATTGCAGAGAAGCAATTGAATCCGGCTGATTATCCAAACATTGATCCTAAAGATCTGGTTCCTGGGTCGGCAGTATTTACACCCCCTGCTAATACCGTTAACCTTGACAATCCCCTGCAATGGTGGAAATATGTTGCCGGTGCATGCTGGAAATACCCGTTGGGACCTGGCAGCGACATTAAAGGAAAAGAAAAATTCCCTGTAGTGCACGTTTGTTATACAGATGCCCTTGCATATGCGCAATGGTGCGGAAAACGTTTACCGACGGAGGCGGAATGGGAATATGCAGCCCGGGCTGGTGGGTCAAACACAATTTATTATTGGGGAAACCAGTTGCATCCGAATGGCAAGTGGATGGCAAACAATTATCAGGGGCATTTTCCGGATAAGGATAGTGGGGCCGACGGATATAAGGGAGTCTCCCCGGTAAAAATGTTTCCGGCCAATAAATTCGGATTGTATGATATGGATGGGAATGTATGGGAATGGTGTAATGATTTTTATCGCTCCGACTATTATCGTAAAAGTCCGGTGAGCAATCCACAAGGACCAGATAATAGTAGTGATCCCGACGAACCTGGCACTATTAAACGTGTACAAAGAGGCGGGTCGTTCATTTGCAGTGAACAGTACTGCATCCGCTTTAAAACGGGCAGCAGAGGTAAAGGCGAAATTAACAGTGGTTCAAATAACTTAGGATTCAGATGTGTCAAAGATAAATAATGATTTTATGAAAGCGTTAATTAAATTACAATTGATAAATATAATTATCATATCAGCGGGTGTATGCCTTATATACAGCTGCCAACAAAAACAAACTACTAAGGAAAATTATATATCAATTACTCCACAAAAAAAGCTCGATGAACGGAGGAAGGGCTTAGTCAATAAAACATTATCATGTTGTAAAGGAAGCCCTTCCAGATTCAGAAATCTAAAAGCCTATGGAATTGCAACAGTAAAATAGACAATTATCATTTAAGCCATAGCGCACTTTTATTTCCTGCATGACCTGATCGTGATGATGAACACGATTTTGTGCAATATCTTCTAAACAGCGATCAATGCTTTCCTTGACCTGATCCGGCAATTACATCCCAAAAATCAGGTTCTTGTTTTTTGAAAACGACTTTTAGTTCCTGAATAATTGCTTCATCTTCTGTTTCCAGAATTAATTTTAACAATTCGATTTTTTCGGCTTCAATGTTCATCTTCAATCATTTCATCAAATATAAAGAATGTTCATCGATTCTTTAACGTTTTTTCCCTGGTAAAAGAAGCATCGATGGTGCAGGTATAACCCAACTTTTCTGCAGCTTGGGCAAAGGCTGGATGGAGGTCATCAACGATTAGTATTTTTTTAATTTGAATGAAATTTGACACAATATTTTGATTTTGAAACAAAGATACTGGTTAATTTAAAAAGAGATTTTAACGATTGTTTTTCTATGTAAATAAGTATTTGAGCGGTAACAACTTTTATAATTATCAAGTATAAGATTTAAGTTATACCATAAAAATCGCACTTAAAACATTCAACATGAATACACCTAAACTTTTACTTTCATTATTTTTTATTTTATTTTTTACTAAAATTTATTCTCAAGATAAAAAAGTAGCTGTAGTTACCTTTTATGCCGACAAGAGAGTTGGAATGTCTGAACTTGGAATGGAATCGACAGCAGATTTATTTAAGTTAGAAGAAGATCCTAATTTTAATATGTCGCCTTTGTTACATGATTTCCATAATCGTTTTTTTGAAACCTATTCCAAAAGCTTTCCTTTTCAACTTGTTCCCGAATCTGAAGTATTCAATAATGATGGATATAAAGCATATGTACCAGACGATAGACCAACTGTTGCAAAAGATATAAGATACACAGCAATAGAAGGATACAAAGTGATTGATTATATGTGGGGCACAAGCAATGAAAAAAACTTAACAAAGATTTTTAGCCAATACGATGGTGTAATGTTTGTGTCTTTAAGTTTTGCTTTCGAAGCAGGAGTTGCGTTTGGTGGTACGGGTACAGTTAAGGTAAACGCGTTTGCACACATAACTCTGGTTGACAAAAACGGTAAAAAAGTATTTACCATTAGAGAAAATGCAAAGTCTAAAAAAACAAGTGCGATGGTAAAAGGCATTCCGATAATGAAACCTGAAAAAATATTACCAATGTGCGAAAGTGCTTTAACAGAACTAATGAGTGATTTGCAAAAGAATATCCCTAAAATCATTAAGAAAACTGAAGCGAAATTGTAAAGAGTACTTATAATATCCTAAAAAAATAATGCAGCTTGCAAAATTGCAAGTTGCATTATTTTTTTAACGTTTTTTCCCTGGTAAAAGAAGCATTAATGGTGCAGGTATAACCCAACTTTTCCGCAGCCTGGGCAAAGGCTGGATGGAGGTCATCAACGATTAGTATTTTTTTATTTGGAGTGGAAGTAGACACTTGTTTATATTTTTCGTAAAGATAACGGATAACTTAAAAAAAGCGATTTGTAATTGAAAGCTAAAGGAAACTTAGCTTTTCTAATTATCGTTAATTTTTACAATTAATTTTCTATCTAAATGAATACTGAAATTAAATACAAAGATGGATTTGGGAACATAATTACCGAAGAGCAACAAAAATATTTAACTGAATATGAAAAGATAACCTATGAAATGAACCAAATTAAAATGATAGAATATTTTAAAAAACATAGAGGTATTGATCGTAAGACAGTTGATTATTTTCTTAGTTCAGATAAAGATAAAAACGACATACTTCAAAAGTATAGCGATCCAGTTAATCATGTTAGATGCATACTATATTTTAATAATCAGATTGCAAACAATTTTAATTTATGGGATTGGGAGAGTTACTCAGAAGATGCTCAAATAACTTTTAAAGGAAAGATAGTTTATGATAGTAAACATAGATTAATTTTTTATTGCTCTTTTAATTTATTAACCAATAAGTTAGATAATGGGGCATGGAAAAATTATTATGGTAACATATTTGAAAACGAGCATGATGACAAACTTTTGATATTTGATTATGATAATAACGGTGATATAGATTGGATAATTGATATAAAAGAAAAATTTGGCTATACTAAAGGTATTTCTCTTAATCAGTACCTGGCAGATACCGATTTTTCACAAGTTGATTTTCCATGGGATAAGCACCCTTATTATCATACTGTAACACCTTACTTACCAACCGGGGATTTGTAGAATGGAAACTATTTATTCTCTTGAATCAAATTCGTCAACCAAACAAAATCCGCAACGCTTAACCTTTCAGCGCGTAAATCCAGCATCGGTTCATCCGTCATTTTTTCTTTGTTGATGAGCGAAGAAAGTGCATTACGCAAAGTTTTTCTCCGCTGATTAAAACCTGCTTTTACAACTTGCCAGAACAGTTTTTCATCACAATCTAATTCTTTGATTTCATTTCTGCTGAGACGGATTACCGCCGAAAGTACTTTTGGCGGCGGATTAAAAACGCCTGCTTTCACTGCAAATAAATATTCAACTTTATAATAAGCCTGCAAAAAAACACTCAAAATACCGTAAGTTTTGCTTCCGGGTTTGGCGGCGCAACGTTCGGCAACTTCTTTCTGGAACATGCCAACAACTTCCAAAACCTTGTCGCGGTTATCCAAAACTTTAAATAAAATCTGCGAAGAAATATTGTAAGGGAAATTGCCGATGATGGAAAAAGTATCGGTAAAAACAGCATCGAAATCCATCTGTAAAAAATCTGCATGGATCAATTTTTGTCCTAATTGCGGATATTTCTTTTGCAAAAACTGGTAAGATTCTTCATCGATATCAACCATAAAAACGTCCAGTTCCGGTTTTTGCAACAAAAAATCAGATAAAATGCCCATTCCCGACCCAACTTCCAGCACTTGTCCTTCCGAATTTAAACTGTTTACAATTTTGGCGGCAATGTTTTTATCAGTTAAAAAATGTTGACCTAAATGTTTTTTGGCTTTAACTAATTGCATCTGCTCCTTAAATTGATACAAAATACGTCATATTTGTGCTTTGTCCGGCTTTTTGAAGCTGGCTTGTTTTATTTATCCTGAATAATTGAACTCAAATGAGTGAAAAAATAAAAATCGGAATCAGCATTGGCGATGTAAACGGCATCGGAATGGAAGTAATTATTAAAACTTTGGCTGATCCAATCATGCTGAATTATTGCACGCCAATTGTTTACGGCAACACCAAAATTGCTTCTTATAACCGCAAAAATTTGGGTTTAAATGATTTCAATTTTAACGTGATTAATGAACCTGATCAGGCAAATCCAAGAAAACCGAACCTGATCAATTGCTGGGAAGAAGATGTGAAAATCAATTTTGGCGAAGCAAACGAAACCGGCGGAAAATATGCTTTTATCTCTTTAGAAAGAGCAACCAACAATTTAATTGAAGGTAAAATTGATGCTTTGGTTACGGCACCAATTAATAAACACAACATCCAAAGTGAAAATTTTAACTTTCCCGGCCATACAGAATATTTGCAGGAACGCTGCGGCGCGGCAGATTCGCTGATGTTTTTAGTGAGCGATGAAATGCGCGTTGGCGTTGTTACCGGCCACATTCCGGTTTCTCAGATTAGTGAGAAAATTACGGTGGCTAATATACTGTCGAAATTGAATTTGATGAACCAAAGTTTGAAGCAGGATTTCTGGATCAGGAAACCCAGAATCGCTGTTTTAGGATTAAATCCGCACGCTGGCGACAATGGTTTGATTGGGATTGAAGAACAATTGACGATCATTCCGGCCATAGAACATGCCAACAATGAAGGTATTTTATGTTCCGGCCCTTTTCCGGCTGATGGTTTTTTTGGAAACGGAACCTATAAAAACTTTGATGCGGTGCTGGCAATGTACCACGATCAGGGTTTGATCCCATTTAAAAATACGGTTTTTGATTTGGGCGTAAATTTTACGGCTGGTTTAAATAAGGTCCGCACTTCGCCCGATCATGGAACAGGATATGGTATTGCCGGTAAAAATATGGCATCGCCAACTTCCTTCCGGGAAGCAGTGTTTACGGCAATCCATGTGGTTAAAAATCGGACAGAATTGGCACAACTATCAGAAAATCCGTTAAAGTTTAGCAAGTTTAGTCGGGACCGAGATTGATCGGACAATTGTAATGCACTTTTTACACTGCTATTTTTATCGGTATAAAAGAAGCATTAACTGATTGAAATGCCTGATTTACAGGAATTTTTGATTTGAAACCATGCTTCTTTTATCACCTGATTTTCATTTTGAAAAAACTATTTTTGATTGGCTAATTTTTCCTAGATTTGCGGGCTAATTACCGCTCATTGAAAACGCTTAAAGCATATTCGATTCCTTTTAAGGGGCTGAAACTCGGAAAGCACCAGTTTGAGTTTGAAATTACAGATGCTTTTTTTAACGAGTTTGAATATTCACTTGTCAAAAAAGGACAACTGAACTGCAAAGTTGAACTGGATAAACAGGAAACGATGCTGCTGCTGAACTTTGAAATCAATGGATCGGTTGATCGTTCCTGCGACCATTGCCTGTCGGAATTTCCGGAAGAAGTAACAATAAAAGAGCAGCAAATTGTTAAGTTTGGCGAAGCAGAACCGGAGGAAGAAGACGATGAGATCATGTATCTGACACGGAATGATTTCGAGCTTGATCTGTCTGGTTTGATTTATGAATACATCAACCTGGCAATGCCACTGACAAGTGTTTGCAACAATATCGGCAATACGCCTTACTGCGATCAGGAAACGCTGGATCAATTGAAAAAGCTGTCGGGAAGCGAAGAAGACGAAAGAAATATTGACCCGGACCCGCGTTGGAACGTGTTAAAAAACATAAAATAAAACTTAAAGTACTGTTGAATCATGCCACATCCAAAACGAAAAATATCCAAATCCAGAAGAGATAAACGCCGGACGCATTACAAAGCGGAAGCTCCGACCCTAACTACCTGTAAAACTACCGGTGCCGTACATTTGCCACACAGGGCATACACGGTTGATGGTAACGTTTACTTTAATGGTAAACTACTGATTGAACGTACAGCAGTAGCTTAGTTTAATTTTCTAAAATGAAGATTGGCTTAGATATTATGGGTGGCGATTTTGCTCCTGAAGCAGTAGTTTTAGGCGCAATCGGCAGCTATGATTTTTTATTGCCCGATGAAAAACTGGTTTTGATCGGTGACCAGGATGTTGCCCTGAAAATCATCCGGGAGAATAACTTTAACGAAAACCTTTTTGATTACGTTCATACCACCGAAATCATCGGTATGGGCGAACATCCTACAAAAGCGATCGCACAAAAACCTAATTCGAGCATCGGGCTTGGTTTTTCTATGCTAAAAGAAGCTAAGTTGGATTCTTTTGCTTCTGCCGGAAACACGGGTGCTATGTTGGTTGGTGCTATGTTCAGCGTAAAAGCGATTCCGGGAATTATACGGCCGGCAATTGCCGGGATTGTTCCAAAGTTAAACGGCGGCTATGGCATTATCCTTGATGTTGGTGCCAACGCGGATTGTAAACCTGATACTTTAGTGCAATTTGGCATTTTGGGAAGCCTGATGGCAGAATCATTGTACCATATTGTTAATCCAAAAGTTGGTTTGATCAACATTGGTGAAGAAAAAGAAAAAGGAAACTTACTTTCTCAGGCTACTTATCCGCTGATGGATGGGCACAAGCAGTTTAATTTTGTGGGAAATGTAGAAGGTCGCGGATTGTTTACCGATCATGCCGATGTTTTCGTTTGTGATGGCTTTACCGGAAATGTAATCCTGAAATTAGCAGAAAACTTTTACGATGTAACGTCAAAAAAAGGTATCCAGGACGAATTTTTTGACCGTTTTAATTACGAACAATATGGTGGAAGCCCGATTTTAGGTGTAAACGCACCTGTGATTATCGGCCATGGAATCTCTAATCCTGGAGCTATCAAAAGCATGATTATGCTTTCTAGAAATACGGTCAAATCCGGCCTGATCGACAAAATCAAACAAGCTTTCCTTTAATACCAAAATGAATAAAATTTACGCCGCAATTACTGCTGTAAATGGTTATGTACCTGATTATGTGCTAACTAACCAGGAATTAGAAACGATAGTAGATACTAACAATGAATGGATACTAAGCAGAACCGGCATCAGCGAACGCAGAATTTTAAAAGGTGAGGGTTTAGGTGTTTCTGATCTGGCAGTTCCGGCAATTAAAGGTTTGTTGGAAAAACGCGGTATCAGCCCGGAAGAAATCGACTTGCTGATATTTTGCACCACCACACCGGATATGCCTTTCCCGGCTACGGCCAACATTATCAGTGCCAAAGTTGGTGCCAATAAAGCCTGGGGATTTGATTTGCAGGCCGCCTGCTCCGGATTTTTATATGGATTAACTGTTGGTGCACAGTTTATTGAAAGCGGAATGCACCAAAAAGTTTTGGTGGTGGCTGGCGATAAAATGTCCTCTATCATTGATTATCAGGACCGTGCAACCTGCATTATTTTTGGAGATGGCTGCGGTGCTGTTTTACTCGAACCAAATTTGGAAGGCTACGGCTTAATTGATGCCAACTTGCATAGTGATGGAAACGGGATTGTTCACCTGCATCAAAAAGCTGGCGGCTCTGTAAAACCAGCAAGCTACGAAACCATCGATGCACGCGAACATTACGTTTATCAGGAAGGAAAAGCTGTATTTAAATTTGCGGTAACTAACATGGCCGAAGCAGCTGCCGAAATTATGGAGCGCAATAACCTCACTGCAGAAAACGTGGATTGGCTGGTTCCGCACCAGGCCAACAAACGTATTATTGATGCTACAGCTAACCGCATGGGTGTTGGGCCGGAAAAAGTTATGGTCAACATTGAACGCTACGGCAACACCACAAATGGCACCATTCCGCTATGTTTGTGGGAATGGGAAAGTAAACTTAAAAAAGGCGATAACCTGGTTTTGGCGGCTTTTGGCGGCGGCTTTACCTGGGGTGCGGCCTATATCAAATGGGCATACTGATTTTGTCCCGTTTTTTTATTATTTAATGATAAATTAGCCTGCCAATTATCAATCACCCTAATCAATTACACGAAACAACAATATGGACATGGATATTAAGCAAATTCAGGATTTAATCCGATTCGTTTCCAAATCAGGGGTTAATGAGGTTTCTATTGAACAGCAGGACTTCAAAATCACCATCAAAACAAACCAGCCACAAACTGCTTCGGTAACCACTACATTGCCCGCAGCAACGGCAGAAAATGTAGTTGTTCCGTCTATTACAGTTACCACACCAATTATTACTGCTGCTCCGGTAGAAGATACTTCTAAATATATCACGGTAAAATCACCAATGATTGGTACTTTTTACCGCTCGGCATCACCGGAAAAACCACTTCTTGCGAATGTGGGCGATGAAATTAAAGGTGGAGATGTGCTTTGTATTATTGAAGCCATGAAACTTTTCAATGAAATTGAATCCGAAGTTTCTGGTCGTATTGTTAAAGTTTTGGTAGATAATGCCTCGCCGGTAGAATATGATCAGCCTTTGTTTTTGGTAGATCCGGCTTAAAACAACATACTGTTTTTATCGGTATAAATTCTACCTTAAGACATTCATTTTCAAAATCTTAACTAAGTGATGTTCAAAAAAATATTGATTGCCAACCGCGGTGAAATTGCGTTACGTATCATCCGCACCTGCAAAGAAATGGGGATAAAAACAGTAGCGGTTTATTCTACTGCGGACCGCGATAGTCTGCATGTTCGTTTTGCAGATGAAGCAGTTTGCATTGGCCCGCCGGCCAGCAAAGATTCTTACCTCAATATTCCCAATATTATTTCTGCAGCCGAACTTACCAATGCCGATGCCATCCATCCGGGTTATGGTTTTTTGTCGGAAAATTCCAAGTTTTCTGCCATTTGTGCGGAATACGGGATCAAATTTATTGGTGCTACTGCGGATCAAATTGATTCTATGGGCGATAAAGCATCCGCAAAAGACACCATGAAAAAGGCTGGCGTGCCTACTATTCCGGGTTCAGAAGGTTTGCTGGCAGATGTGAAACAAGGCATTCAAGTAGCTAATAAAATCGGTTATCCGATCATTTTAAAAGCAACTGCCGGTGGTGGCGGCCGCGGGATGCGCATTGTTTGGAAGGATTCTGCTTTTGAGCCTGCCTGGGATTCTGCCCGTGCCGAAGCTATTGCCGCTTTTGGAAACGACGGCATCTACCTGGAAAAATATGTAGAAGATCCGCGACATATTGAAATTCAAGTTATTGGAGATCAGTTTGGCAAAGTTTGTCATCTTTCTGAACGGGATTGTTCGATCCAGCGCCGTCATCAAAAACTGGTGGAGGAATCTCCTTCACCATTCATGACAGAAAAACTGCGCCGTAAAATGGGCGAAGCGGCCATAAAAGGTGCCAAAGCCGTAAAATATGAAGGTGCCGGAACGGTAGAATTTCTGGTTGATAAAAACCGCGATTTCTATTTTATGGAGATGAACACGCGCATCCAGGTAGAACATCCGGTCACAGAAGAAGTGATCAATTTCGACCTGATAAAAGAACAGATAAAAGTAGCAGCAGGCGTTCCGATTTCCGGCAAAAATTATGAGCCAACCATGCACGCGATCGAATGCCGTATCAATGCAGAAGATCCGTTGAATAATTTTCGTCCATCACCCGGAAAAATTACCAATTTCCATTCGCCGGGCGGCCATGGTGTTCGGGTAGATACACATGTTTATTCCGGCTACGTGATCCCGCCAAATTATGATTCGATGATTGCCAAGCTGATTTGTGTGGCGCAAACACGCGAAGAAGCTTTGAACACAATGGAGCGCGCGCTAAGTGAATTTGTGATCGAAGGCATCAAAACGACGATCCCTTTTCACCTTAAACTGCTGCAAGACCCTAACTTTAGGGCTGGTAATTTTACTACTAAGTTTATGGAAACCTTTGAATACACCGAAGACTAAAAACTGATTATAAATTTAAACGTAAATACCATTCTAAATCTCCACAGAATGGTATTTTTGTTTCTACTGCAATATGAGCGATTTTAAAGATAATAAACTGTTTAAAGCAATTAAAGAAAAAGGCAGCAACCTGGAAGCTGAAATGTCTTTTTTTGATCACCTGGATGTACTTCGAAAGCACCTGATCCGGTCGGCAATAGCCATTATTATATTCACCAGTTTAGCTTTTTATTATTACGATTTCTTCTTTGATACCGTAATTATGGGCCCCAGCAAAACCACCTTCTGGACGTACCGGATGCTTTGCGAATTGGGGGCTTACTTGCATCGCCCAGGGCTTTGTATCGATAAAATCAATATCCAGCTGATCAATACTGAAATGGCCGGGCAATTTACACTGCAAATTAATTCTTCATTCATGATCGGGATTGCACTTGGTTTCCCGTATTTATTGTATGAAGTTTGGCTGTTTATTAAACCTGCACTGCATGAAAAAGAACGCAAAGCGGCCAGCGGTTTTGTACTGTATGCCTCAATGCTGTTTTTACTGGGTGTTTTATTTGGCTATTTTGTAATTACAGCCATGTCACTTAGTTTTTTGTCAGGTTACACGGTTAGTGCTGCCATCCACAATTATTTCAGTATCGATTCCTACCTTTCCTCGGTAGCAACCTTAACGCTTGCCACCGGTGTTGTTTTTGAGCTGCCTATTTTGATTTATATTCTGGCTAATATGGGACTTTTAACGGCCAAAATTATGCGCGAATCCCGCCGTTATGCCATTATCATTATCCTGATTGTGGCGGCAGTGGTAACGCCAACGCCCGATATGCTAACCATGACGGTGGTAAGTATCCCGCTGTTTTTGCTGTTTGAAGCCAGTATATTTGTTGCCTCCGCAGTAGATAAACGCCGTAAGGAAAAACATGATCAGCTGATGGCTTCTTAATTTAGATTAAGGAACCATACTGTTTTTATCCGCTTAAAATTAAACTCATGAAAATAGCCATTGGTGCAGACCACGCCGGATTTGAATATAAAGAAA
>JAABUT010003931.1_pt1 | contig 12232 bp, 13 predicted proteins | sample 5559281 | NCBI WGS metagenome assembly JAABUT01 (sample SAMN10711880, study PRJNA513359) | rock metagenome | isolation source: Antarctica rocks | place: Antarctica: Victoria Land, Ricker Hills nord | collected 2016-01-04
AGAAACATATCGTGAAAGAAAAGAAATACAGACATCATTATTCTAACAAACCGCCGTGTACCGAACGGTACGCACGGTGGTGTGAGAGGACAGGTAGCCAACTAATGGCTACCTTCCTACTCGATTTAAAACAATAATTTTCTTATTGTTTCTTGTTCTAACGTTTCATAAGTTTCACTATAAAGAAATTCCTTTTGTAACTCGAGCAATTCATACGCTTTTTTTTGGTTGCATAATGTCCCATTTCGTAAACCTACGTAATCTCTGAAAGACGAATAATGCCAATCTTCAATTTTAGCCGTCATTCCCGCTCTCCATGGATTTTGATGAATATAATTGAAACAGACAAATGCTCCTTGAGTATTGGAAACATCGAAAACGATTTGTTTACAATGTGTATTTTGAACAAATAATGAACCTGTTCTTCCATACATTTTATTGTAAGCTTTTGTATAACTGCTAAGTGAATGTTTTAATGAGGCAGATACAAGTTGCATTTCAACCGCTCCTGCCTTCACAGGAAGAATACTTTTCTCATTTGCATGAATGAGAAAATGGAAATGATTAGGCATAAGACAATAACTAAGAATATCGCATACGGGAAAAAGATGCTTTCTTACTTTTCCTAAAAAATATATATAGTTAGGCGGCGAAGAGAAGATTATTTGTTTATTAATACCTCTATTGTAAATATGGTACAATTCTCCTTGGGTTAATTGCATGATTATTTAAATAGGGGAAATGGTTTTGGGTTAACGTGTAAAAGATGTGCCACACTCAAAGGTGTGGCACATCTTTTATTTCCTTTACTTGCTCAAATGCATACTCCTCTCCTTATACAACATTCTAAAGTATGGATCTCGTAAGTCTTTTATAAACCGGATTGCCTCGCCTGTACTTTTCATTTCCGGCCCCAATTCTTTACTTACTCCCGGAAATTTATCAAAACTGAAAACGGGTTCTTTTATGGCAAAGCCTGTAAGCTTTTTTTCAAAGGTAAAATCTTTGAGTTTCGCGGCATCCAACATCACTTTTGTAGCGATATTAAGATAAGGTATCTGGTATGCTTTTGCTATAAAAGGAGTGGTTCGCGAAGCCCTTGGGTTTGCTTCTATTACATACACTTTATTATCTTTTATCGCAAACTGAATGTTTATAAGACCTTTTATATTTAATGCCCTTGCAATTTTTTCTGAATAATATTCCATAGTTGTAATAACCAGCGGAGTTAAATTGAAGGCAGGAAGTACAGCATTGCTATCACCACTGTGAATGCCGGCAGGCTCTATATGCTCCATTACTCCCATTACGTGAAAGTCTTCTCCATCAAAGATGGCATCTACTTCAGCTTCCTGGCAGCGGTCGAGAAAGTGATCAATCAATATTTTATTATCAGGAATGTGTTTTAAAAGGCTCACTACAGCTTTTTCAACTTCGTCATCATTAATTACAATTCGCATTCTTTGACCACCTAAAACATAACTTGGTCTGACCAATACAGGGTAACCCACTTTGTTAGCCACGTCAATTGCTTCTTCTGCAGTGTACGCTGTACCATACTCAGGGTAAGGAATATTAAGTTCTTTTAAAAGGTCGCTAAACCGGCCACGGTCTTCAGCAATATCCATGTTGTCAAAAGAAGTTCCTATAATTCTTACCCCTTTTTTGTGCAGCTTTCTTGCAAGCTTCAATGCGGTTTGTCCGCCTAACTGCACGATAACTCCGTAAGGTTGTTCGAGCTCAATAATTTCCCACAGATGCTCCCAGTACACAGGTTCGAAATACAATTTATCAGCAATGTCAAAATCAGTGCTTACCGTCTCAGGATTGCAATTGATCATTATGGCTTCATAACCGCTTTCTTTAATGGCCATAAGACCGTGAACGCAGCAATAATCAAATTCGATACCCTGACCTATACGGTTGGGACCGCTGCCTAAAACAATAATTTTTTTCTTTTGAGAAGGAATAGACTCGTTGGACGATAAAGTTGTAAACATTTCGGCGAAAGATTTCGCAAAAATAAGGATACAGGACAAAACCCAAGTTTATATTTTCACATCACCAGCCAACAAAAACAGTTTTATAAAACATTAAGTTTCTATACCGCAAATTCAATTTCTTATTCCATCTACCAGTATTGTTACAATGTTGTCTTCAAGGTCTTTGCTGGCAACCTTATGTACAATTCTATGCCACTGGTCTACCGCTCCTATCGCGTTTATCGATATCATTACAATTGTATTGGCATCCAGCGGCTTTATTTCTTTTTCATCAATGCCGCGCTGCACAATCGAGGCAAAACGCTTCCTGTAGTTTCTCCGCATTTGCCTGTATTCAGATAAATAAGGCTCTTCCATGTTTCGCCAGTTATTATCTGTTACGTAAACTTCTTCGTAATTAAACAGCATTTCTTTTACGTGAAACCTCAATAGCTTTTCAAATTTGCAAATAGCAGTTGATTGTTCATTTTCAATATTATTTATATTACCAGTATAGCGGTTGCCTACATTCATGCAGATGGCATTGAGCAAATCATTTTTGGAGTCTATATGATTGTACAGACTTGCAGCTTCTACCCCTACGGCTGTTGCCAGTTCTCTCATGCTTGCCGCTTTATATCCTTTTTCTTTAAAAAGCTTCGCGGCCTGCACAATTATTATCTCTCTTTTACTGTTGTTTTCTGTCGTTTTTATTTTTGCCATATTCACCTTTTCCTTTATAAATTCAAAGATATTAAAAGTACGACTCCTTATTTTAACTCTTGTTAACTTTCAATAAACAATAAACCTGAATCAGCCTTATTAAAATAATAAAAAACCCAGGCACGCCCGGGAAGTTTCAACTGCTGCAGTACATCGAAAAATTTCTTTGCCCTGCTATAATTGGTTCTTTTGGACAACTTTATACAAAAAACCTTTAGTTTCGCGTGCCAATGCATACACAGCTTCTTTATAGTATTGTGGTAACTGCATCATCGCAATAATTTTTTAAATCTTTTTTTTATGTCTTTAGTGGTTGTAGGGTCAATGGCTTTTGATGCTATAGAAACTCCTTTTGGTAAATCGGATAAAATAATAGGCGGCGCAGGAACTTACATTGCCTGGAGCGCTTCCAATTTCACAAAACCTATTAAACAAATTTCAGTAGTGGGCGGAGATTTTCCACAGGAGGAGCTAAATGCTTTAACTGCGCGTGGTGTAATACTTGAGGGCGTACAAATAAAAAAAGATGAAAAAACTTTTTTTTGGAGCGGACGCTATCACATGGATATGAATACCCGTGATACGCTCGAAACCCAGTTGAATGTTCTCGAAAATTTTTCGCCCGTAGTTCCTGACAGTTACCAGGACTGCGAATTTCTGATGCTTGGAAACCTTGTTCCGGCCGTGCAAAAAAGCACTATACTGCAAATGAAAAAAAGGCCGAAACTAATTGTAATGGACACTATGAACTTCTGGATGGAAGTAGCCCTTGCCGACCTCAAAGATGTCCTTACCATGGTAGATGTATTGATGGTAAACGACAGCGAAGCAAGGGAACTAAGCCATGAATACAGCCTGGTAAAAGCGGCCAACAAAATTTTAACGATGGGACCCAAATATTTAATTATAAAAAAAGGGGAGCATGGCGCTTTATTGTTTCATGACAATCATGTTTTTTTTGCCCCCGCCCTTCCTCTCGAAGATGTTTTCGACCCTACCGGTGCAGGCGATACTTTTGCCGGAGGTTTTATCGGCCACCTTGCAAAAACAAAAGACATTTCTTTTGAAAATATGAAGACTGCCATTATTATGGGAAGTGCGATGGCCAGTTTTTGCGTGGAAAAATTCGGCACGCAAAGACTCACTGAGATCACGAAAGCAGAGATAGATGAAAGGCTGGAAGAGTTTGTAGAATTGGTAAATTTTGACATTGATCTGGTTTAAAGTAAAAAGGATTATTTTTTTAGAAAGATGTAAAAAGTAATGTTTGTGTCAACATTACTTTTTCTGCATTTAATTCACCTTCCTTTCCTGCCTATCCTTTACAAACTCCAAAACTTATCTCAAGCTTCACTTAAAAACATAACCGGCTTTTAATAAAAAGGAAAATTTAAATATTTTTTTTCTTTTTTTAAATAACCATTTATATCTAAAGCAAGAGCTAAGTTCATCATTTTCAATACCCTTTCTGCTTTATTCATTTTTTTTATGACTCTATTTTCTATTTAAATCACTATTTTTGATGTTAGGGATTGTCAAAGATTTAATTTTTTGGCAATAAATGACGAGAGAATAAGTAAGCAGGTATGTGAAAAAGGTAAAAGTTGCGGATTGAATAAGTGCAGTATTTTTTAAATAAGAAATTAGAATACCTTCCTTTTCAAGAAAAAGATCAGGAAAAACCTATAAAGCTTTTCTAACAATCAGTGTTAAAAGCAGAATTAAATATTTGAGTAAAAGTGATCGACGCAACGAAAGCTGAATTTGTTTACTCCTGCGCCACAAAATTCTTTCTCCTTTATCCCTGCTTTGATTTTTTAATCTTTATATGTTTTTAATATTATGGGATGTGGAAGTTGTGGTACAGGAAAACCTAACGGTTGTAAAAGTAATGGCGGTTGCAGCACGGGTGGTTGTAACCGGATGAATGTGCATGATTGGCTGATGAACCTTCCTTTTAGCGACCCCGAAAGCACTTGTAAAATAGTGGAGGTAAGCTTTAATAATGGGAGCCGGAAAGAGTTTTACAGAAATGCGACCTTGCAATATTTTGAAAAGGGTGAGTATATAACGGTAGAAGGTGTGAGCGGTTTTGATGTGGGCGAAGTGAGCCTGAGCGGAGAACTGGTTCGTCTTCAAATGAAGAAAAAAGGTGTTGAAGAATTTAGCCCTGAAATAAAAAAAATCTTACGGAAAAGCACTGAAGCTGATATAGCTAAATGGGAGGAAAACAAGGCGCGTGAAAAAGAGGCGCTTGTAAGAAGCCGTGCGATGGCCCGAAACATGAACCTTGAAATGAAGCTGGCCGAAGTGGAGATACAGGCCGATGGAAAAAAAGCCACCTTTTATTATACCGCCGATGACAGGGTAGATTTCAGAGAACTGATAAGAATGTATGCAGGCGAATTTAAGGTTAAAGTCGAGATGCGGCAGATTGGAGCGCGACAGGAAGCCGGTAAAGTAGGCGGCATTGGAAGTTGTGGCCGTGAACTATGTTGCGCTACATGGCTTACTGATTTTAAAAGCGTAAATACAACTGCAGCACGATACCAGAACTTGTCGATTAACCAGACAAAGCTGAGCGGGCAATGTGGCCGTCTCAAGTGTTGTCTTAATTATGAACTTGATACTTATCTTGATGCATTACAGCAATTTCCGGATAATGCCGATATAATTCAAATTACACGCAGTCCTGCTTACCTCGTAAAAAAAGATATTTTTAAAAACCTGATGTGGTATACCATGCCCGATAGTACCAAGCATTATCCGCTTACTATCAACAGGGTAAATGAAATTCAGAAAATGAATGCACAGGGATTGAAACCTGACGAGCTGGAACCGGTTGAAATTGTAAGCTCAAAACCTAAAGAAGTTGAACCGGAGTTTGTAGATGTGGTAGGGCAGATAAGTCTGCGCAGTCTCGAAAAAAACAGTCGCAGGCGTAAAGACAGAGAACAGAGTATTGACGCCCGTGGCAGCGACAGAAAAGGAATACAGGCACCGAAAAACGATCAGGCGGCTGCAATAAAGCCTAACCGGCAGCCGCAATCTAATATACAAAAAAATTTTTCGCAGCAAGGGCCGCAGCGGGCAGGTCAAAATCCTAATCAGCAAAAGGCGGCTGCGAAACCGGCAGGTGCAGCTCCCGAACAGGGAAAGCAAAATGCACAGCGGGGGCCAAATCAGCAAGGCGGAGAACAGCAAAACCGTCAATCGCAGCAACGGCCTCCTCAACAAAAAACAGGGGAGCAATTTAAGCAGCAACAAAGACCTATGCAAAGAACGCCTCAGCAAAAACCTCCTCAAAAGGGAACAGAAATCCCTCCCGAAGTGAAATAAATGTAAAGTTCTGCAACTTTATACTTATCAGGTTTAAGCAAATGCTTCCATTCTAAAATTGTCGATGTATAATAATCAGGATAAAACTCATTAAAAAGCATAATGGAATATTTTAGCTTTAGTGAATAATTGCAGATATTTGTAGGTGAAGAATATCTTAAAGGCGAAAGACACGAGTTTTAATAATATCTTTTATAGACGAAGAGACGTATCACTACCAAGAGAGCTTCCTCTATAACTTTTATCTATTAATTCTTTTATTTAATTTCTGTTTTATTAACTTCTTCCTTAACTGTATTAACTAGTTCTGATGGAATTTTTATCGGCATTGAAATTATAGTTGTTTTTAATTGCTTCGCTTCCTTTAATCTATTATTTTTCAATAAAAACTTAAATAAATAATATTTAGGCAAAAACCTATTAGGGACAATATTACAGGATATTTTATAGTTATAATATGCTTGTGCTGTTTTATCTATACTTTCATAACAAATGGCTAAATACATATAAGAAAGATAATTAGCAAAAATTTTGTTGCTATTTTCGAACTGAATTATCGCTTCCTCATAATCTCCATGGATCATACTTATAGTAGCTAAATCAATTATAAATGAATAATCATTACCTAAGTATCTTTTTAAATGTTCATAACGCTTCTTTTCGCTTGCGAAATTAAAATAACTTGAATTAGTTCTAATAGCATACCAATCCTTAAATGCAGAAAATTTTCTAACACTAATATAAAGAAAAAATACAAAAGGCGTAATTAATGCTATCAAATACGATTTAAAAGAAGTGATATTAATGTGAAGTATATTTTGTTTTTTTTGTCTTATATCTATTATTGAGTATATTGCAATATAGATAGGTACTAATGAAGTTATCTGTAAAGGGTAAGAAAAAATACAACAAATAGAAAGTGATATTAGAGCACCTAGTCCCCCGATTTGGTAATTTGTTAATTCGCTATTATTAGTTGTAATTGACTTATATATATTATAAATTAATAAGAATAGCATAATTAATATAATAGATAAGCCTACTAAGCCTAATTCGATTAGTAATTGAACAAGATCACTAGGTGCAATATTTATATTATCAGCTAAAATTATCTTATCGTATTTATTAGGATTGTTTTGGAAATAAGATGCCTGGTTGAGGTTATATAAGACGCTAAAGCTTCCCAACCCACTACCCCAAAGCAAATTCTTATTTAATAAACTATAACTTCTACTATATATAAAAAGTCTTCCTTTTGTAGAATTGGTTTTTGTTCTTAAAATAATAATTGAGCAAATTATAATGATAGTAAAAAGTAAACATTTTAAAAAAAATGAAAATTGGTTTAACTTTTTAATAACCTGGATGTGACGTGATTTTGTGGAAATAAATAACATTATTGCAATACTGATAATAATTGCAATCCACGAGGTTCTCGATAGCAATATTATGACTGAAATAAGTGATTGTATTACTGTTATTAATAAAATTATTCTCAACTTTTTACTCTTGATTATATTATCTTTAAAAATAAGAAATGGAATGAAAAATGAAATCATAACAGCAATAAAATTACCATAAACACTTGGATTAATATAAGTACCACCAAATTTAAAGTAAGGGTTTAGATAAGGTAAAATTTGAAAATATTGAAGGATCGCTAAAGTAGATTGTAAAGACAATAATAGAAGTAGACAAAGAAAGGTTATATATTCATATCTAAACTTTTTTATTAAAAAAGGTAAAAGAGTTAATAAAGTAGCAGATAAAAAAATAAATTGAAGATATCTGTTAGAAGGATCTTTTAAAATAATACATCTAATTGTAACATATAATATAAATAAAATTGATATAATATGAGACCAGCTAAAATTAAGGTTTAAACTGGAATAATTAACTATTATAGGGAAGGCAATTATTATAATTAGAAGTGATAATAGTATAAATAATATGTTTTCGAGATCCTCTTCCAGAAAGGATGTATTATAAATGAGAATAGGTAAGAAAAATAATATTATAATTAAAACAAATAATATTATTCTAAATGGAAATTTAAAAAAAAACAATAAAATTAATTTTTGCAATTGACAGTTTATAATAAATAAATTTAGTAAAAATTATAGAGCAAATTAATAAATTTTAAGTTAACAATTATCATGACTTCCTCAATAAAACTGCATCTATTACAAGCAAATATTATCCTAATTCTTTTGATGATTATTTTAAGTAGTTGTAAGATAAAAAAAACAATTCCCACAGATGTAGAAATCACTCTTGAAAAATTGCCTACAAAAGAGAGACAAAAATTTGAAAAAATTATAAACTACTTTCGTGATAAAGAAGATACTTTAAAACTTAATGCTTCATTTTTTTTAATTTCTAATATTCATAATGCGAAATCTGTTTATTATGACTCTTCAAATTATTCATGGAATTCAATACCTGATACATGGTCAATTAATGAGAAATATTTTATAAATAATATTGATAATGCTGTCGAGGCTTGTAGAGGTAATATTGAAAGTGGGTGCTTAAGTTTTAAAAATTTTTGCAATTATATTCTACCTTACAGAATTAATTTTGAAACAGTAGAAAGTTGGCGGGAAAAAATTAAAGTAAAGTATTTAGATAGTATTAAGTCTTTAAATACTTATCCTATTGCCTCATCATATGATACAACTATTTGTAATTGGTTTAATGACCACTTGAAAAAGTCTTTTAAGTATACTTCTATTGGAGATAATACAGATACGAAGAATTGGACTGAGTTATCTAATAATTTAAAGGGCAATTGTATGGAAATGACAAAGTCTATAATATTTCCTTTACGTGCTTTTGGTGTAGCAGCGACTTTTGACTTTACACCATGTTGGGGAAACATAAATGGAGGTCATGCTTGGAATGTCTTAATTCAAAGTTGTCATCATCCAAATATTCCATTTATGGGTCTTGAAACTAATCCGTATAATTGTAATCCCTTTCTTTTAATAACAAATAAAGACTCCTCTAAATCCACTTACCGAATTTGTGGCAAAGTATTTAGACAAGCTTTTGAAATAAACAAGGAAAGTCTTGAATATTTAAATAAAGGAAAATATTCCATTCCTACTGTATTTCAAGACGAAAGAATTTTAGATGTAACAAATGATTATTTCAAAACTTTAGACGTTAAAATTAAAGTTGACCAAGAAAAAGTTAAGAATGAAACTTTTAGTTATTTAGCTATTTTTAATAATGGTAAATGGGTTCCTACTGCTTGGGGTATTATTAAAACAGATGGCTATATTGAATTCAGAAAAATTGCTATTAACCTATTATACTTACCTATTTTATTTACAAATAACACTATTATTCCAATTTCCTTTCCTTTTGTTTTAACAGATAAAGGTAGTAAACTCATTAATGGGGGTCAACGTAGAGCTGATATTACTATTAAAAATACTCAGTCAAAAGAACTTGAGCAATTAAGTGAAATTAATAAAATGACAGATTGGAATAGCCAGAAATTTATTAAAACAATGAATAATATTGTTATTGGAAAAAAAAGGAGTAAACCAATAAAAAATAAAGAATATAAACTTTATTTTTGGAATAATAAGTGGAAACTTTATAAAAAGTATGTACCTAAGAAAAACTTTATTAAGGTAAAAGGCTTACCTGCAAATTCAGTATATCGTTTAACTTCTGAAGGTAGTAACGATTACGAAAGAATTTTTACAATAGAAAAGGGATGTCAAAGATGGTGGTAATATTTTGTAAAAAATAGTTTTAATGCTATTTTTTACATGTTTCTACTTTTTGGTTGCAATCTTAATAAAATAAAAGATAGTTGGAATAAATATTAATAGAAGGATTATAGGTAGGAACCATAAACCTAAACCTTTTGTTCTATTAATAGATGATATAATAATAAGTACAGTAATTATGGTAAAAATTGATGTAATAATTAATTTAAGAAATCGAACTGTACTAGTAGCGTTACTATATTGATGTTCTGCATTAGTCTTAGTTATTTGTTCTGGATAATTAAATATTTCAGGAAATTTATTAAGAACCGTCAGGCCAATAAAAAGTATTGTTGCAACAATAGGAATAGTAAATATTGAGTCTTTATCTCCGTAATTGTCGGTTTCTCCATTACTATTAAAGTGCGTAGGAATTTGATCAGGCAATTTGAAAAAAGAAAATACAGTTAATAACCATAATAAAGTTAGAATAGCATTACTAATCAAATTTAATTTCCTGTCAAGAGGCGAAAGTTGTAATTTAATTTTAGGTCTTTCCATATGTCAGCGTTTATCTACTACTAAAAATAAGTTCACATTTTATTAATTCTGAGGCCATATTAAATCTAAAAACTAACTCTAAATCAATTTGAATTCCTCTAATTAAGATTATTTTCTTATTTAGTTTTTCGATTTATAATTTAAGGCAATAAATTTAATAAGAAAACCTGTTTTTTATTTTTCATTATAAAGTTAATTATTAACTTTAATAAAAACCATAAAGTGTAAGTAAAATGAAGCGTAAATGTATTATTCAGGGTATCTTTTTTTTAATAACGTTTTCTGCATCTGCTTTTTCTGCATCTGCTTTGCCTATTAAAGAAACACCTTTTACTGAACAGTTAGTAACTCTAAAAACGACAACCGGTCTAATTCAAGGAACTTTAACAATTCCTGATAACAGCCAAAATATTCCCGTAGCTTTAATTATTGCAGGTTCTGGTCCAACAGATAGAGATGGCAATAATCCGTATATAAAAAATGACTGTCTAAAAAAGCTTGCTCATAGTTTAGCGGCTCTTAATATTGCATCATTGAGATATGATAAAAGAGGAGTTGCACAAAGCAAACTAGCAGTAAGCAAAGAAGATAGTCTTAATTTTGATAATTATATTGAAGATGCAAAAGACTGGATAGCACTATTAAAAAAAAAACAGTTTACTCAAATCGTAATTATTGGACACAGCGAGGGTTCATTGATTGGTATGTTAGCAGCAGACCATGCAAATAAGTTTATTTCTCTTGAGGGTGCAGGACAGTCAGCAGACAAAATACTTAAAGAACAACTGAACTCACAACCGCAACAAATAAAAGACCTAACCTTTTTAATGATTGATAGCTTAAAAAACGGCCATAAAGTAACTAATGTTAGTCCCTTTCTTTCTTCGCTTTTTCGACCTAGTGTTCAACCATACCTAATATCATGGTTTAAGTATTCTCCAGAAGAAGAACTAAAAAAGCTGAAAATTCCAACACTTATTATACAAGGAACTAAAGACCTCGAAGTGACAACGGAAAATGCAAAACAACTTGCAAAAGCCAATCTAAAAGCAAAATTAGTATTTATCGAAGGCATGAATCATATTCTCCGAAAAGTTAATGGAGAGAGAGAAGAAAACATTAGCACCTATAATAATATAAGTTTACCAATAGACAAACAACTTATTATAGAAGTGTCTCATTTTATACTTGAAAAATAAAAATCATTTCGACGTAGCTTAATTACTTTTTCAGGCACCATTTAATAATTTATAAATGAGACATCGGAACTATTTAATGGAAACTAAGGGATAATCGACGTAAAAAAATATAGTTGTATAAGGAGTGTTTTTTTTTCTACTTTAATGTTTTAAAAAAAGTTAAAAAAAATAAGAAAAGTTAACAATATTAAAAAAAAACGAAGTAGCTTCGTATAATCCAAAATTAAATATTTACATTAAATATTAAAAATGAAAAATTTTATTCTATCCTCAAAATTAAAACTGTCTTTTATCCTATTGTCATTTGTTGCAATATGTTTTATATATACTGCTTGTAGTAAAAGCTCATCTACTTCCGATTTGTCTGTCGCAAACAATTCCAAGTATACTTCTGAAGAAATTTTTAAGGGTATTTTGTTAGTAGATGGTCCTATAGCTACTAAAATCCCTGAATTAAATGAAATTTTAAGTGTAAGTAACAAAATCGAAAGTCAGGAAGCTATTAAAGCAAAGAAAGATATCATTAATAAAATTATCATTAACGTTAATAAATATTATCCTGGATATTTAAATGAATTGTAACTACTCAGGTTGCAAATTAAACAAAAGAGTAAGGGCTTCAAAAACGTTTTGAGTGTTTTTGATTGTGGTATCAATAACGGAACGCAGGATGGCAAAGCGTGTTGCTCCGCGTTCACTTCGG
>JAABUT010003038.1_pt1 | contig 12229 bp, 8 predicted proteins | sample 5559281 | NCBI WGS metagenome assembly JAABUT01 (sample SAMN10711880, study PRJNA513359) | rock metagenome | isolation source: Antarctica rocks | place: Antarctica: Victoria Land, Ricker Hills nord | collected 2016-01-04
TGTGGTAAAACGATAGACTTCAGCAGCTATGATATTATTACCTGGTTTTACATATTTTGTTATATCAAACTCAGCAGCATTACGGCTGTTAACGCTATACCCAACTTTTTTTCCATTTACCCAAAGAAAGAAACCAGCATCAACACCATCAAAAGTTACGAAAATGCGGCGTTCTTTCCAGTCTGCAGGCACTTCAAAGTTTCTCCGGTAACTTCCCACAGGGTTTCTTTCCTGGTAAGCAGTGTACTTAACCGGCGGCGCACTCATTACCCTTGGAAAATCCTTTTGAAATGGATACGTAAAGTTGCTGTAATAAGGCGTTCCGTAACCTTCGACCTGAAAGCTGGAGGGCACTTTGATATCTTTCCAGCCTGAAACATCATAATCAGTTTTATAAAAATTAACCGGGCGTTTTTGAGGCCAGTCCACCCAATTGAATTTCCATAGTCCGTTCAGACTTCGGCTAAAGGAAGAAGCATGCCGGTTGGCAGCCAGGGCTTCTTTTAACGAAGCATAAGGCATTAAGGTAGCATGATAAGGTTCTTTATTTATGCCAGTGCATTCAGGATCCTCAATTTCTTTGGGAACAAATGCAGTATCTGTTTTTGAAAACAAATGGTTTTCCGACGGCTGCTGCCCTAAACTTAATTTATAACTAATAATAAGAATGGAAATCAATAAAACTATAGTAAATCCTTTTTTTAATTGGTTCATAGCAGGATGCGTGTTTTTCTTTTAGATACTGCAAAGAACTATTAAATTCAAAGATAGAAATTGTCATAACATACATATTTCTTGTCAATGCGTGTAGTTATGGTAAAAGAAGTATGAAAAAATAAAAGCCTATATCATCGGTTATACCTCTGGGGAGTTAAAAAGCTATACAGGACATAATATCTCAAATGATTTTTAATAAGGGAATATTTAAAAAAAATGTACATTATGTCAAGAAATATGTATGATTAGTACCTCCTCCCACTAATAAATTGTTGTTATTTGTACTTGTTAAAAGCATATTAACATTTGTCCCAATAAAAAAATATAACTCCTTCTGCTTTTTTATAAATAATAAAAAAGGGGTTTTACTTAAAAAACCGATGAGGTTGGGAAGGATGTTTATGAGAGAATTAATAAAAATATTGTATTTTAAAAAAAATAAAATTACCAGGTTATGTATAAAAATTGTAACGGACCGTAAAGCATATCTCAAAATCATATAAAAAGGTTTTTCAACTAACAACTAACAACTAACAACTAACAACTAACAACTAACAACTAAATAGTTTAACTAATATAAGATGAATTTACAAAAACGTTTTTTGCTGCTGTATGATAGCCATTTTAATAAATGGTTCATAAAACAATTTGTTTTTACAATACTCCTCTCTTTTGGCACCACATGCATTTTTGCCCAGCAAAGGATTACGGGGAAAGTATTTTCGGGCGACACAACTTTGGCGGGGGTAACAGTTTCGGTAAAGGGTACTAAAAATTCTACGCAAACGGATGAGAGGGGACAGTTCTCCATTAATGCTTCTCTCAGGGCTACTCTTGTGTTCAGTTCAGTTGGTTTTTTGCCGCAGGAGGTGGGTGTGAATGACAAGTCATCTCTTACTATTCGTCTTCAGAGCAGTGTACAGCAAATGAACGAGGTAGTAGTAGTGGGATATGGTTCGCAAAAAAAGGTAACAGTTACGGGTTCTGTAGCGACGGTTAAAGGTTCGGAATTGCAGAAGTCGCCTACTGTCAATCTTTCAAACTCACTTGCCGGACGGTTACCGGGAGTAATTGCAATTCAATCGGGCGGTGAGCCTGGTTATGACGGGTCGGCTATCCAGATCAGGGGTACTAATACTATAGGCAACAGTGCGGCTTTGGTAGTTATTGATGGAGTTCCTGACAGGGCAGGCGGACTGGAGCGTTTAAATCCTGCTGATGTTGAAAGCATGTCAGTGTTGAAAGATGCTTCTGCGGCAATATATGGTGTCAGAGGTGCAAACGGTGTGATTTTAATTACTACAAAACGTGGTAAATCAGGTAAAACAGTGCTTTCTTATGACTTTAATCAGGGATGGTCGCAGCCGACACGGATACCAAAACTGATGAACGCTCCTGAATATGCAGAGGTAAATAATGAGTTATCTCTTTTCAGCAATATATCTCCTGATCAGTGGACTGCTGCCTGGAATGCTTTTAAGACTACGGGAAGTTATATGAAACCTGATAGCGCTGTTGTGAAAGCTCCTTATCAGCCTGCTGATATTCAAAAATATAAGGATGGTTCAGACCCGTGGGGCCATCCTAATACCGATTGGTTTAAAGACGCTTTAAAAACCTGGTCGCCACAATCCCGTCATAATTTGCAGATAAGCGGGGGGACTGAAAATGTAAGGGTTCTTGCTTCGCTTGGTTATGAAAACCAGGATGCTTATTATAAAAATTCTGCTACCGGTTACAAGCAATATGACATGCGTTTGAACGTAGATGCCAGGGTCAATAAGTTTGTTAATGCGAGCATAGGATTAACAGCACGTGAAGAATACAGGTATTTTCCAACAGAAAGTGCAGGTTCCATATTTAGAATGCTAATGCGCGGTAAGCCTACAGAGCCTGAAGTATGGCCAAACGGATTACCCGGACCTGATATTGAGAACGGTCAAAATCCTGTTGTAATTACGACAAACCAAACAGGGTACAGTAAAGACAAAAGAGATTATTTTCAAACAAACGGAAAGGTTGAAATTACAAATCCATGGATTGCAGGATTAAAATTGACACTATCAGGTGCGGTTGATAAACTTAGCAAAGGTGTAAAGACATGGCAAACACCCTGGTACCTGTATTTCTGGGATCATGCAACTTACGGTCCTGATGGTAAGACTCCTGTTCTTACAAAATCTATACGGTCTACGTACAGCGACCCGAGACTTAATCAATACGATGAGAACCAGTTAAATATTAATCTTACAGGGTTACTTAATTATGACCATACTTTTGGAGATCATAGTATTGCAATTCTTGGGGGTATAACAAAGGAAACAGTAAATGACGATTATTTCAGTGCATTCCGCAGGTATTTTATATCTCCTTCTGTTGACCAGCTTTTTGCCGGTGGCGCTGACCAGCAGAATACAGGCGGTGCAGGATATAACCATGCTCGTTTAAGTTATTTTGGCCGTGTTTCTTATAATTATAAAGAGAAATACCTTTTAGAATTTGTTTGGCGAAGAGATGGTTCTTATATCTTCCCGCAGGAAAAGCGTTTTGGATTTTTTCCCGGAATTCTTGCCGGATGGAATATCTCCAATGAAAGCTTTTTCAAAGACAATGTCAGTTTCATCAATTACCTCAAACTGCGGGGTTCTTATGGTCAGATGGGCAGCGATCAGGTATATTATAATGGTGTTTTGCAGGAATATGCATTTGCTTCCTTGTATAATTTAGGTACGCAGGTACTAAACAACCAGGTATTGAAAACACTTACTGAAACGGTTGTTCCTAATCAGAATTTTACCTGGGAAGTAGGCAACAACGCAGATGTTGGCCTGGAAGGAACTATGTTTAAAGGAAAGGTAAACTTTGAGTTTGATTGGTTTTATAACAAACGTTCACACATGCTCATTCATGCAGGTTCTACACCTGGCTCTTCCGGCATAAGCGGTCTTTTACCACCAATAAATGCAGGACGTTTGCAAAATAAGGGTTACGAGTTCAGGGTGGGTTATAACGGTCAGGCAGGAGCTTTTAAATACAGCGTAAGTGTAAACGGAGGATATGCAAAGAATAAAATCCTCTATTGGGATGAAGCTGCCGGGGCTCCTTCTTACCAGCTTGCAACCGGGCATTCAATAGGCACTAATGGTCCTAATTTTCTTGCTTATCAGTATGATGGCGTTTTCCTTGATCAAAAAGATGTTGCTGCAAATACCCTGGACTACAGCGCACTTGTGGGAACTTTAAGACCCGGTGATATGAAATTTAAGGATATTAACGGAGATAAAAAGATAAATGGAGATGACCAGGTAAGACTTGACAAGAACCGTGATCCAACCTTTAGCGGCGGAGTGACTATAAATATCCAGTACAAAAACTTTGACCTTTCTGTTTTGTTTCAGGGAGCTAAAGGCGGATTACTTTATTTTGGTACAGAGTCCGGAGATATTGGAAACTACCTGCAATACAGTTATGATCATCGCTGGTCAGTAGATCATCCAAGCAGCGTTGATCCACGTTTGGCAAACAGAGGTGATACCTATTATACAGGCGGAGGTGCAGGAAACAATACCTATTTTCTCAGGAACAGTGATTACCTCCGTTTAAAGAATATAGAGCTGGGATATAATCTGGGTGGTGCAATACAAAAAAGATTAAACATCACTAATTTCAGATTATATGTAAATGCGCTTAACCTTCTTACCTGGGACAAAATGAAAATATGGGATCCGGAGTCAACAACTGGTAATGGTCAATACTATCCGCAAGCCAGAATTCTTAACACAGGTGTAAGAGTAACTTTTTAAAAAAATTGTATGAAGAAGATAAATAATAATGTTTTATTAGTAGTGGTTTTCGTGTCTTTAATTGCTTCATGTAAAAAAGATTTTCTGGATACAAAATCATTAACTACCGTTCCATCAGGAGATACATGGAAGGATCCGTCATTGTCGGAAGCATTTGTCACTGGTATTTACAGCGGTTTAGGTAATGGAGGCTTTGATGAACAAGAGCTTTCTTCATTGACTGATGAAGCAGTATTTACTCATGCAGGACGTGGTATAAATACCATTAATGAAGGAACCCTAAACCCATCCAACACGGGCTGGACTAACAATACCTATGAGTGGACAAGTATGTACAACCATATAAGAACTGCTAACGTTGCACTTGAGCAACTGCCCGCTGCCACTTTTGATGACAAGAATCTAAATGACAGGCTGAGAGGTGAAGCATATTTCATGCGTGCCTATTTCTACCAGCAACTGGTTCGCTATTATGGAGGTGTTCCATTAGTAGACAAGACGTACGGCTTAGGTGAGGATTATACCATTGCCAGAAGCCCTTATTCAGATTGTGTAAATTTTATTTTAAAAGATTGTGATAGCGCTATTGCTTTATTAAATGGTAAAAGCCTTCCAAAAAGCCGGGCCTCTAAAATTGCCGCATTGGCTCTTAAATCGAGGGTATTACTATATGCAGCAAGCGATTTGCATGATATTCCTACAGCAAAAGCCAAATCCACTGTAATTGCTGCTTATGCCAATCCCGAGTTGATCGGCTATGTAAGTGGTGACAGGGTTGCAAGGTGGCAGGCAGCTAAAGACGCAGCCAAAGCAGTGATAGACGCTGCCGCTTCAGGTTATAAATTAGATCTCGCAGCTCCGGCTTCACCGGATGAAGCACAAAAAAACTACATGTCTATAGCTATGGGCGGCGGAAGCAAAGCTCCCGGTGTTGATGCCACTGCCGGAAGCGAGCTGTTATTCGAAAGAGATTTCAATCTTAATAAAGATGAGACCGGGTTATATGTAGGCCTCGATAATGGCCCGAATGGCTATCATAACTGGGCCGGTAATGCCCCTATTGAGGAGTTGGTGGATGATTATGAAATGATGGACGGTTCAAGATTTGATTGGAATAATACTGGTCAAAAAGCTCATCCTTACGATAACAGAGATCCGCGATTTTATGCCAGTATACTATACGATGGAGCAGGATGGAAACCGCGTGATAAAATATCAGGAAATGTAGATCCTGTTAATGAGATACAAACAGGACAATATCAGACAGGGTCAGGTTTTATACCAGGTTTAGATACCCGTCAGAGTACAATTGAAAACTGGAACGGAAGCTGGACGGGATATTACATGAAAAAGTTTATAGATCCTGATCCTGCTATTGTAGATAACACTACCCGTCAAACTATACCCTGGCCTTTCTTCCGCTATACAGAAGCGGTATTAAATTATGTTGAAGCCAATATCGAACTCGGACTGGATGGTGAAGCTCAAACCTGGCTAAGTAAAGTCCGGTTCCGTGCAGGTATGCCTGCTGTAACAGAAACGGGCGATGCATTGCGGCAAAGGTATCGCAACGAACGCAGGATTGAAATGGCATACGAGGAGCAGCGCTACCATGATGCCCGCCGATGGATGATAGCCCCGGCTACCTTAGGCCGAAAGCTGGTATATATGAGCGTTTCAGCTACCTTAAAGCCCGGTGCAACTGCTCCTTCGCCCTACAGGCACGATGAAAATGTTTATACATATACTTACACACCAGTAGAAGATAACAGTCTTGAAAACAGGCAATGGTTAGACAAGATGTATTTTCTTCCAATTACCCGTGATGAAATCAACAAAAATTCAAAAGGCGGTGTTTCATTGCTTATTCAAAATCCCGGGTATTAATAATTAGTGCAAACCTCATTGAAAAATCTATGATGCATTGTATCATAGATTTTTCTATTTTAGACTTCTGCATTCTTAATTATAGAGTCAATGCTCTCCGTCAATTAACTTTAAACCCGATTATAGCAACATTGCACTATAAACTAAAACGGAAGCTCAATTATTTGAAGATGACAGCGTGCCCTTTAATTACAAACAAGGCAATTACAATATGGTGAACCTTTTTTGGAACAAAGGCAAGGGAGAAGTTAAACGTAACGGAAAATTTAAAAACTTTCGTTATGTTATCAAAAACTGGCAGGTCATCAATTAATTTTCAAAAAATTATCCAATTCAAATTTACTATGCAAAGGAGACATTTTATTAAGCTATCTGCCACTACGGCTGCAACGGCATTATTCAACAGGCTTACTTATGCATCACCAACCGGAGCCGCATCCTTAAATGCTCCTGACGAAGTTTGGGCACAATCCGGTAAAAATTGGTTTAAACTACTTGGTACTAACGGTTCAAAGTTCAGGTATAAGGAAATAGAGGTAACTGTTAAAACAAATGGTAGTGCGAAAGAAATATATGTAACATCCCCTGCACAGCAGTTGAACGCAGTACGCTTAAAATGGGCGCATGACTTACCATCCGGATCGAGATTTCTGGGTGATGAATGGGAACGGTCTTATGGCGACCTGCAATGGAAAACTGAAACAAAAGACGTAAAAAATCCGTGGTACGTAATCATATTTGATGGAAACAAAACCGCCTGCTTTGGCGTAAAAACAGGTGCTAACAGTATTTGCTGGTGGGGTTTGAGCAGCGATAGCCTCGAACTAACTTTAGATACCCATTCCGGGGGCAATGGGGTACTTCTTGGTAACCGTACTTTGCATGCTGCTGATATTATTACCACAGAAGGTAAAGCCGGTGAAACTCCATTCCTGACCGATCATCGTTTTTGCGGCATGATGTGCGACAAGCCCCGTTTGCCCAAACAACCCGTCTACGGTATCAACGACTGGTACTTTGCTTATGGGAACAATAATTTTGATCTGATTAAGAAAACCACGGCTATGATGGCAGAGTTGGTTACCAATACCAGTAATAAACCATTTTCGGTGATAGATGCCGGCTGGGCAACTTATTCGCCTTTGTTACCCGGTGATGGCGGCTGGAATGATGATTTTTCAAAGCCTAACGATAAGTTTAAAGATATGCATTTGCTTGGCGATGAGATCAAAAAACTGGGCATGCGTCCCGGTTTATGGATGCGTCCGCTTTGTGCCCGTCATAATGAAAAGGCAAGCCTGCTTGCCCCAAAAATTCCCGGGCGCGATAACCCTAAAAACCCGGTGCTTGATCCGACTATTCCTGAAAACATCGAACGCATTAAACACAACTTCGATGTTTACAAGCAGTGGGGGTACGAAATGGTAAAACACGATTTTACCACTTATGACCTTACCGGCAGGTGGGGTTTTGATATGAAAGAAAGTATTACCTCGCCCGGCTGGAACTTCAACGACAGAAGCAAAACCACTGCCGAAATCATTCTTGATTTGTATCGCTCTATCCGTGAAGCTGCCGGTGATGGTATTTATGTGATCGGCTGTAATACCATGAGCCATCTAAGTGCGGGTATATTTGAGCTTTGCCGTATTGGAGATGATACCAGTGGTAAGGATTGGGGCAGAACACGTAAAATGGGTGTCAACACACTTGCTTTCCGCTTGCCGCAGCACAATAAATTTTATGCGGTTGATGGGGATTGTGTTGGCCTTACTACCGATATTGCATGGGATAAAAATAAACAATGGCTGCAGTTATTAGCAGAAAGCGCGGCGCCGCTGTTTATTTCTGCTCAACCGGAGGCACTTGGCGAAGCCCAAAAAATAGCTGTTAAACAAGCCTTTGCCCGGGCCGCTGCAATCCAGCCGTTAGGCGAGCCGTTAGATTGGACGGATACTTTGTTACCGGAAAAGTGGAAGCTCAATAACAAGGTGGTTAATTTTAACTGGGCGTAAAATATTGGTTCTGATACAAAAACAGATATATAACAGCTTTACCCATACTGCTGCTAAAGTTTTCGATGTGGTATGATCTACTTACAAATCAAATATAAATTGACCAAAAAGGAACCCGGCATTATTAATCGTGATCTCCCGGAAAAGATGGCCATCTTTGAAATAAAATCCTATCTCCGAGCAAAGAGGAAAATTCTTTACTTTATAAAGAAAAAAACTTTGATAAGCGTATTGAGATTATAGATTTCATCGGCTTCCAGGTTATTGATCAGATTAAAGAACTGCTGCGAAAAACTACTCAACCGGATAAGCTTATCTTGCTGAAACATCATGCTGAAAAAGTAAAGTTTGAACTGGAAGAAATTGATATTAACCTATTTCAAAGACTGCAGGCAATTATTAGAAAAGAGGGATATACAGGAAAAGCATTTGAAAATCTGATTAATGAATACTTCGATTTTAATTCTGACTATAACAAAAACCAGGAAGAAGTAGGTTATGATAACCTTGATATCTTTATCAATGGACTATTCCACTTTTCGACAATACCGGAGCAAACTAAGGATTTAGAACCAGAAATGGTATATTATCAAAAAACGTCGGCAAGAATCGTTTTCGAACTTGTAGAGAAATCTCATTTTAAGAAAGAAGACGTTTTTTTTGATTTGGGCTCTGGTTTGGGTCAGGTAGTTATCCTGGTCAGTCTTCTTACCGGAATTACGGCCATAGGTGTGGAGTTCGAGCCGGCTTTTTGCAAATATGCGACAGATTGCGCTATCGAGCTTAATTTATTCAACGTGACATTTATAAATGCTGACGCCCGAAAAGCAGATTATTCTGAAGGAACTATATTTTTTATGTTTACGCCCTTCAGGGGCGAAATCCTGCAAGAGGTTTTAGAGATTTTGAGAAGAGAATCCCTGGTAAGAAAAATTAAAATTATTACTTATTGACCTTGGACCGCCGAAGTTGCCTTGCAAACATGGCTGGATTTTGCAGGCCCCAAAGATGATAATATCTATAAACTGTGTGTTTTTAGCAGCTTTTAAGATTGAAGAATCATTATCTGAACGTTATAACACTGAACCCGATAAGGTGGTAATGAATAAAAGAACTGGAAAAAAATGGAAAACAGTGTGTTTATATCTATCTTTTGGTTGTTTTGAAAAATTAAGTCACTGCCATGTCAGATTCGATCGCCAAACAACGCTGGTACCGCCTCATACCTATAGCTTTTATTACCTATAGTCTTGCCTACCTGGACCGTGCAAACTTTGGGTTTGCAGCAGCAGGAGGAATGGCAAAAGACTTACAAATTACACCTTCAATATCATCTCTGTTAGGGGTCACTGTTTTTTTTGAGCTATTTCTTTTTTCAGATTCCGGGAGCATTATATGCTGCTGATAAAAGCGCTAAGAAATTAATTTTTTGGTCTCTGATTTTATGGGGGGATTAGCTGTTGCTACGGGTTTGACAAGCAATGTAAATGTTCTGATTGTTATCCGGTTTATGCTGGGTGTAGTAGAAAGTGCAGTTATGCCAGCGGAGAGTGAGGGAATAGAACTTAGCCCTTAAACTATTGAAAACCAATGAAAAAGAAGAATGTAAAATGTAAGTCACCCGAATTTTCACCCTTTTAAATCATATCAAACAACTTCAAATTTTAGTTTGAAATTAAGAAGTTAATTTAATAGAAAAATGAGATTTAAAATTTTCTTACAATTTTATTTTATTTTCTTTCTCTTGCAATTTCAATTGCTCTATGTAATTTTTGCGCTAATACTTCTTTTGAGGGAAGTTGTGTTAAATACTCTGATACACGTATTTGTCCTTTATCCAGTTCTAATAATTCTATTTGTTCTTGCTGTTTTTCTGAACAAAGAATCAAACCAATGGGTGTTTCTTCATTTTCTTTACGTTCGTATTTATCCAGCCATTTTAAGTATAGCTCCATCTGTCCTTTATGGGCAGCTTTAAAACGACCCAATTTAAGATCAATTGCAATTAAGCGTCTTAGTCCCCTATGATAAAAAAGTAAATCTATTCTAAAATCTTCTTTATCTATTGTAATTCTTTTTTGTCTTGCCATAAAAGCAAAGTCACTGCCTAGTTCTATGATAAATTGCTGCAATTGATTTAAAATTGCTGTTTCTAAATCACTTTCGCTGTAAGTGTCTTTTAATCCTAAAAAGTCTAATACATATGGATCTTTAAATACCAACTCAGGTGTCACAGCTCCCCGGGATTTAAGTAGGTCAATCTCTTTCGAAATTAGATTTTCCGGTTTCTTAGAAATCGCTGTTCGTTCAAATAGCATGCTATCAATGCGTTCTCGTAATATTCGAACACTCCACCTTTCTTTTTTACCTAATTCAAAATAAAAATCTCTTCTAAGTGCGTCGTCTATCGTTATTAATTCCACAAAGTGGCTCCAACTTAATTCTTGCGACAGTGTCGCAATATTCTGCTCTTCTTTGTAGGCCAAGTAAAAATTTATCATTCTATTAAGCGCAGACTTTGTAAATCCCTTTCCGAACGTTGTCATCAATTGTTGCGACACTGTCGCAACAATTTGCTCTCCATATTCTGCACGTTTATTATTTAATATCGCATTATTGATAAGCTTTCCAATGTTCCAGTACAAAGTTGTAATCTCACTATTGATTCTTATTGCAACTCTATTCCTGCTTTCGTTAACAAGAATAACAATATCGCTAAAAAGCTTTTCTGCAATATTATTAATAAGTTGAGTATTTAGTTCTATAGGCATTTAGTAAAGCTAAAATTAGAAAGGATACCAGTACTATAATATAATTAATATTTCTTTGCCTTTTTTTTCAATTCCTTAGCTTCATTTTCTTTTTCACCAGCAAGCTGAAGCATTTTTACCTGTTCAGCTAAGCGTTCTTCGTCCTGTATTACCTTTTCTTTTATCGCGTCCCCTTTTATTTTATAAATGCTGTCAATATCATAAAGATATTTTATTTGACTTTTATCCCCGCTTATTTTTAATGACCTGTGTTGAAAACGCAATTACCGGTGACAGTTTTAAAACTGAAGTTTTACCTCTTGCATCTAAAGACCTGAAGCAATTAAATAAAATTGATTGGCTTTTTGACTGGAAAGCCGAAGCAAAAAACAAAGACAAATCAGTTTACAAACTTTCTATCATGGACAATCCTAATGTTTTACAAGGACTAATGAGCTTGCAAGACCGAGGCGACCATATATTTATGCATTTAATCGAAAGCAGTAAATTCAATCGTGGTGCAAGAAAAGTGTATATCGGAGTTCCTGGCAATCTTGTTGCCTATGCCTGTAAACTTTCTTTTGACAAAGGTTATGATGGATATGTTTCGTTTGAAAGTAAAACAAAGCTTATTGAACATTATCAACAGACATTGGGAGCGGAGCTACTATTTGGTAACGTTATGGCTATTGACACAAAAGCAGCGACAAAACTTGTTGACCAATACTTTCCCGAAATTTTGTAATTTTAAATCATGATAAAAGAAGCTAAAAACGTTGATTTTTATACAACAGGAAGGCAACCTTCTGAACAGGATTTTGAACGCATAAGCGAATGGATACGCCAAAAAAAGGAAAAGGTTAACAAAGTAAAGAAATCATCAATTGCAAAGAAGAAGCACCTCGCCCAACAGTAGTGTTTGCAATATGTCGGCGGACCATGCCACGTACACAGTTCATAACTTTTTTTTTGACGCTCATTTTCGGTCTCTTTCAAAGGGATTGAATGCTTAATCTCTATGCTTTCATTCCCTACCAGTATTTCTTTTACCAGCAAT